>Ga0209211_10004948_pt1 | contig 20267 bp, 26 predicted proteins | sample RifGroA2_FD_183992 | JGI IMG/M metagenome (GOLD analysis project Ga0209211, IMG submission 183992) | Groundwater microbial communities from Rifle, Colorado, USA - Groundwater A2 (SPAdes) (version 2) | ecosystem: Environmental > Aquatic > Deep subsurface > Groundwater | place: Rifle, Colorado...
AGTCGCCGGCGTATCCATACTTTCTTCTTCAACTTTGATTTTCGTAGTAGACACGCCGACCCGCGACGAGGAACAGCTGAAATTAATCATGCCCGCAGAAGCTAAGAAATATATCCCGGCTCATTCGGGCGAAGTGATGCTGGATTGGTTCGTAATTCCCGATGACGAATCACAGAGAAATGTATTTGACACTATGAATGCAGGGTCCGCGGTTGCTCCGAAACGGCAAAGAATATTGCTCGCAGCGATTTATAAAGAAACCATCGGAACTTACGGCAAGATATTGAAAGGCGCGGGCGTCTCGCCTCACTTTTATGAAATAGAGGCTTCAAGCGGAGCGCGGGCATCGCTGGGGGCCTCGCCGGACACTGTGCTTATAATTGACCTAGGGGCAACTGCCACGAAAATATATATCGTGGAGAGAAATATTGTCAGAGTCTTGCATACCGTAAAAGTGGGCGGAAATGATTTGACGAAGTCCCTCTCGGAAAACATGCGGCTGGATATCAAAGGCGCAGAAAATCTCAAACGCGCACAAGGCCTTGAGCCGTCCTTGGAACCCCTGCTTGAGCAAATAGTAGCGGAGGCAAAATTTGTAATAGGAAGTTATCGCGACCAACAAAAAAAGGAAGTCACGCAAGTATTTTTGATAGGAGGAGGCGCGCGCATGATTGGAATTGGGGGTTATATAAAAACAAAACTAAATTTGCCGGTGGAAATCGCCAGACCCTTTAATCGCACCAAGGGCCCGATTGTGCTTGAGGGAAGTTTGCGTGACGCCGGCCCAATTTTCGCCAACGCAATCGGCCTCGCCCTGCGCGCGATTGGAATGTAAATCGCGTGATTCATCGCGCGCTACATGGTATGGTAAATGCCCAGGGAAGGGTGCGGCGAATGGTAAGCCAACGGTTTGCTAAACCGTAACCGTGTAAAAGCGGTTTGTGGGTTCGAGTCCCATCCCTTCCGCAGATTGAAACGCAGTGAAAATCTGCGGAGGGGAGAAATGTGCCTGCGCACATTTCGCGTGGGATTTGAAAGGCGGAGCGACGTCGCGCGAGTACGCGCGACTGCGAGCCAGGTCGTCTACAGGTGCCTATCATGACCGATAGGCTTCGTGAGAATTTCCGAGCGACGGCGCGGAAATTACTCCTGACTGAGTCCACCCCTTCCGCCAGAAATCGAAATCCCTCGGTCGCGAGGGCCACACAGGGGATGCCGGCTATGAGGTATAATTTGCGAATGAGAATTATTATCGTCCGCGAGCCAGTAGACGAGAGCACGCTTTCGGCGCTTGCAGAAGAGTGGCATCATGCTCTCGTGAAGGGAGTGGCCGATATTGAGCAAGGTATCGCGGCACTTGGCGGCGAATGGCACATGGATGCCAACAACCGCCTTGTGGAAGAGGGTTCGCGGCAAGAAAATCTTTGGGGGTTCAATGTGTACCCGAAAGAACGCGGGGATGCAGCGATTGAATACATTTCGCTCATTAACATCCGGCCGGCGCAGGGAAATCGCGGCATGGAGATTGAAAACGACGAGACGCGCACGGCGGTGCGCAAGACGGTGGCGAAAGCGATTCCGTTTCTCGGACTATGAAGCGCGACGCTGCGTTTTATTTCGCGAACCTCGGCGCCGATGTCACCCGATGCGCGCACGCGGCGAAAAGCGGAGACGAGGCGCGTTATGACGATTCCCTCGCGCGAGCGTACCGCACGCTTCACGAGTTGCGCAAAACCGCCCGCCCAGAGGCATACGAGGAGGGGCTCCTCATGCTCCGCGGCCTCGCTCTTTCGCGCGCGACGCCCGAGGCGCTCGCCGCTTTCCAATCCTCGCTTAATTCGCTCATCGGCGCATTTTCTGCGCGCCTCTCCGCCTAAAATTCTTATCCCCAAAGCAACAAAACGATAAGGTTAGCCCTTCATGCAATATCTTTCCAACATCAAAGCGATTGTTTTTGACTGGGACGGAGTCATCGTTGATTCCATGCCGATGATTGCGTTAGGAATGCAAGAAACGGCGTTGAGCTACGGCGTACATTTATCTGTTGATACAATACTCGCAACATATTTCCAGCCAAAGGAAGCATTTTACAAAAGTATCGGCGTTAACGCATCAAATCTAGCCGAACTTTCTGTGCGCCACAATGCCGGCGATGAGAAATATGTCTTCAATGCACGTCCGCCACTTTTTAACGATGTTGTACCGACACTTGAACAACTCGCCGAAAAAGAATTGGGGCTCGGAATTGTAACCGGAAGAAAACAGGCCAACATAGAGAGTGAGATTGCGGCACACGAATTCCAACAATATTTTCCTTCCGAGCATATTCTCGGAGGAGAAGAAGCAAAAGAGAACAACATTGCGACACTGATTGAAAGATTTGAAATCGCCCCGCGTGAACTCCTGTTCGTGGGCGACCTTCCATCTGACATCACTGCAGCAAAGAAAGTCGGTGCTAAATCAGCAGGAATTTCCCGGCACGAATCTGGCAAAGCCCGCCTCAAAGCAGAAAAACCGGATTATTTTCTGGATTCGCTTTCAGACTTGTTGAAAGTTTAGAATTCTCCGGAATCTATCGTGCCTGTCAATGAAGCAAGGTTCGGCACAATAGTGCGATATATCGCACTATTGTGCCGCTAATAAAAAGTGTGTTTTGTTTGACGTGTCAGCGGATTTAGTGTATCTTCTCGTACTGGTACCATTCAAGTGACTTCAATAACTAGGAAAGGGGTAGCGTGAGTACTCAAAATTCCAAGACAGAAGAACAACAAGATGCGGACGCAGCAGAACAGCAGTCCAACCAACCGCACCGCAAAATCGGCGAACATACGTCGGAAATTGTGATTGTGGATGATCGCCCGCCTATTTATAATCGGGCGATACGAGATACGGGCTAAACGCACATATCTCAAGAAAAGCCGGTACCGCGCTAGGTACCGGCTTGTTTTATTCTATCTTTGTAACCCTCTAAATTAAGATTCCCCGGTGCACCCAAGCTTATCTTTGACGCAATATTCGCGGACAAATCTACGTTCTCGGAAATCATTTCCCCAGCTTGTTTGTAAGCATCGCGGAATGGAATTCTCTTTTCAATAACCAACTTGTTCGCAATGTCCGCCGTAAATATTCCGGGGGTTATTTTTCCGGTGATACTTTCGTGTTTCGGAGCAATTCCCGCCAACACTAATCCGGCAACTTCCAAACTATCGGCAACAATTTTCATACTTTCAAAAATCGGCTTTTTCATGAGCTGTCCGTCTCTGTTGTAGCCGGAGATAAGATTCTTTGAAATGTCTTTCACCATCAGTTGGTTCGCAATTACAACGCTCACATTTCCGCGCAAAATCTCCATTACATCCAGATTGTGCTTGTGGGGCATGATGCTTGAGCCGGTCGTAAGCGATTCGTCCACACTAAAATAGTCAAACTCCTGCGATGTGAAAATGAGCATGTCGTTCGCAAATTTGCCTAAGCTAAGCATCACCTGCGTCAAGGCTTCCATAAAAATGCTTTCAAATTTTCCGCGCGAATTCTGGCAGTACAAAGAGTTTACTTGCACATTAGCAAAACCAAGCTCTTTCGTAGTGAATTCCCTATCCACCGGAATGGAGGTGCCAAAACCAGCAGCCGAGCCAAGCGGATTTTTATCAATTTGTTTTCCCACGGCCGAAATAAAATCTGCATCGTCCAAGAGACTTTCGGTAAAAGCGGAAAAATAGTGGCCAAGACTTGAAAGCATCGCTTGCTGTGTGTGCGAATATCCGGGCATCGGTACGTCCTGATATTTTTCAGCAGAATTTAAAAACTGCTCCGATAGCCCTACGCAAGAGGTGCGTAATCCAGCAAGATTATGCTTCATATACAGGTGCACCGCAGTAATCACTTGGTCGTTCCTGCTTCTTCCTGTGTGCAATTTCCTCCCCGTGTCACCTATTTTCTCTGTAAGATAATTTTCTATTACAGTGTGGCAATCTTCGTCTTCAGGTGTGATTTTTATCTTCCCAGCCTTGAGATCATGTGATAATGCATCAAGCCCGCCCTCTATCTTTTTGAGTTCTCCAGCCGAAAGGATTCCTATTTTCTCCAAGCCCTTCGCGTGCGCGCGACTCGCCAGAATATCAAACGGCATCAGCTCCATGTCAAAAATAGAATCCGTCCCCGCGGTGTACTTTTCCACCGAAGGATGCAGTTTTTCTTCAGTCTTTTTCCAGAGTTTTGTCATAGTTTTGATATTCCAACATTCTTGAGAATGTTGGAATGTTCTATTTTGATTTCTTTCCGCCCGAGAGTTTTCTCTTAATCTGATTCGCGATTTTCATCTGCAATGTGTAGATTTCTATGAATCCGGCGCTGGCATTCACATTGAATGCGTGGCCCTCTTTGACATTGAATGAAACGTGCCCGAGGCCATAAGGAGATTCTAGCGCAACGACATTCACGGTTCCTTTGAATAATTTAACCGTCACTTTTCCTTCCACATTTTTGTTTACCTCATCATTGAATGCGTTGAGCGCATCCATCGCGGGGTCGTACCACTTCGCCCCGTAGCACAAATATCCCCACTTGATGTCCAGTCCCGATTTGATTTCATTCAGCTCGCGGGTGGAAACGTAGCGCTCCAGCGCTTTGTGCGCCTCTATTATTATGTGTCCGGCAGGCAATTCATATACGCCCCTGTCTTTTAGGCCGATTACGCGGTCTTCAATCATGTAAACAATGCCTACCCCGTGCCTCCCCCCGATTTTATTGAGCGCGATAATCAGTTCCGCAAGCGGCATTTTTTTTCCATTCAGCCCTACGGGCAAGCCGTTTTTGAATTCAAGCGTAACATTTTCAGCCTTGCTCGGAGCGTTTTCGGGTCTTGTATATGCTGTGAGAAATTTCTCAACGCGCGGAATGGCGCCAGGGCTCTCAATCTCCCCTCCCTCCCACGTCATTCCCCACATGTTGTCGTCCACAGAATACGGAAAATCTTTTTTGACGGGAACTTCAATGCCGTGCTTTTTCGCGTACGCGATTTCCTCGTTGCGGTCCATGTTCCATTCGCGCACGGGCGCCAAAATTTTCATTTCCGGCGCAAGAGCAAGAATGTATCCTTCAAAACGCACTTGGTCGTTCCCCTTGCCGGTCGAGCCGTGCGCGATGCAATCAATATTCTTTTTGCGCGCGATCTCTACTCCCTTTTTTGCGGTGATGGCTCTGCCGAGCGGAGTTGAGAGATGGTAATCGCCCTGGTACGAAGCGTTGGCTTTAATTCCCTTCGCTATCACATCTTCCGCGAATTCTTTTTTCGCGTCCAGCACAATCGCCTCAACGGCTCCTAGACGTAGTGCCTTTTGCCTTATCGCTTCCAAATCGTCTTTCTGTTGGCCGATGTCCAAAGTGAGCGTCGTAATTTTCACGCCGTACTTATCCTGCATCCACTTCAACATTACAGATGTGTCTAATCCGCCCGAGTACAGCATAAGCACATGCTTCACTTCCCCTATCGTTCCCTCGTATGAGGATATCTTTTGATACTTATATTTCGTGTCCATAATTCGTTTATTTTACTCTATTAAACAAAAAACGGCTAGTTTAAAGCCGTTTTTGAAAGTTTGTGATTTATATTACAAACGCCTTAAAACGACCTTTGTTCGGTCGCTTGGCGTCGGTTTTGAATGTTGATTGCTCCTATCTTCATGTGTGAATTATAACCCATATATTGATTCAATGCAACTACGTTACAAGATAACAGAAAACCGACACCCAGAAACCGATGTCGGGCTTCTGCTGGTGCCGGCTGCGTACATTGTCTACCGGATGAGGAAATCCTTTAGTATTTGCCCCCGCGGTGCACGGTAGATGTAATACGGGAGCGTGTTACCCTCGGTCTCAACATCGTAGTGAGCAACGAAGTACTGGTACATATATGGGCTGCCGAAAGTGTCCAGAATCCTTTGGGCAACAGTTTTTCCAGCAACGTTCTCAACACGCCTGACTTCTCCGAGAGGGTCCTGAATCGAGCCATGCCTTGTAGCTTTTACCCACCATGTATGAGGTGCGCATGATCGTACATCATGTAACACCGCAATATCACCATCCCCGATGGTAAGTACCCTAATTTGACACAGTACCTCAATCCGACTTTCTTCATACCATGATGGATTGACGCCCCACATCCAGGGAAACTCAAGTAGGAGACGTTCGATATTTGAACGAGTTTTGAAGAACATATATTGCCTTTCTGGAGCATCCGCTCCTTTCAGTTCATCCGAACAACGAAAGGACTATGCCAAAAGACACAGTCTTCCAAGATAATGACACCGTCTGTTTCAAAGTCAAGATTTCCTATTTTCCATAGGTTTTCGTGAACTCATGGAACAATTCCGTCACCCGTTTCGTCACCTCGCCCACTTTTCCGTTGCCAATAGTTTTGTCCCCCGCCTGAACTACGGGCACGATCTCCTTGAAGCTTCCGGTGATGAACATTTCATCCGCCGAATACATTTCTTCGGTTGTAACTGCACGCTCTTCAATTGAAAATTCTTTGCGCGCTAAATCAATTACCACCTTGCGCGTCACTCCGGGAAGAATCCCTTTCTCGGGTGTAATAATTTTTCCGTTCTTGACGACGAAAATATTGCTTCCTCCCCCTTCCAGTACTTTTCCGTCCGATGCGAACAACACTTCCAAGGCGCCGGCCTCCTTGCGGGCTTTCTGCAAAAGCACGGTCTGCGTGTAATTTGTAGTTTTGCTTTCCGCTATTTGGCGATAATGTTCAAAAACAATTACACGACAGCCGTTTTTCAAATAATTCTTGTCTATCGGAACAAACTCTTCAACCAGAATATAAAATGTGGGCGTTCCGTAATTATATTCAATTCCGCCTATTGCTTCTCCGCCCGTCAAAATGGCCCTTATGAGCGCCTCCTTTCCCTCCGGAGTATTTCTCGCGATTAGTTCATTGACTGCCGTTTCTATATCGGCATCGGAAACCGGAATCTTGAGCGCCATTCTTTCCGCAGAATTGTGAAAACGCGCAAGATGGTCCGCAAGCATGAACGGCTTGCGGTTGTAGGAAACCAGCCCCTCGTAAATCCCGAATCCGCGAAGGAGCCCGATGTCATACACGCCGACTCGCGCATCCGCGACAGGAATTATTTTCCCATTTAGATAGCAGAACGGGGGCATCGTGTTTTACAGGATGTGGTGTATCAGCCAAGTCAGTATTGAAAGCACGAAAGCGCCCAGAAACGCAGACCAAAATCCCGCGACTATGAATCCGGGAACAATCCATGCCATCGCGTAGAAAAGAAGCCCGTTCAATACAAGAGAGAATAATCCGAACGTGACTATTGTTATCGGAAAGGTGAGAATGTGCAGAATCGGCTTAACGACTATCGCGATAAGAGACCACGCGACCGCAACGAGAAGAATCGTGACCCATCCGCCTGTGTGCGTGATTCCGGGTACTAGATTGACCGTAAGAAATACCGCCGCGACTGTTCCCAGATATTGGAGGATTGGATGCATGGTAATTAGGTGCTAGGGACTAAGTTCTAGCTTCTAGCTTAAAAATTCCACAGACCTGTTGACTATAACATATTCCAGAAACCAACCACGAAATGTCGCGGTTTCCAACTTCAGCGAGAAGACCGCATGATTTTCAACGGTATGAGCCATTCCTCCGTTGAAAATCATGCGGTCTTTGAGTCCCCCTCACTCCCACTTATCATCCCCATCTTCCTCTTCAACTACAGGTTTTACCCCGTCCTCATCCTCGTCCTCATCGCCAACCTCGCCCAGCATTTCTCCAAGAGCCCCCCCTAGAAGTCCTCCTTCTTTTTCTTCGTCCTGGAAATCTCTGTAAATCATATCAATAAAACCTACTTATTGATTAACACAGCCATATTACCGAGTGGTTACATATGCGCAAGATTGCAACCTGCGCAGGTGTGTATAACTCCGTACGACTCTATATAATGCATATTGTATGAACCCTAGCGACCCTATCACCAAACATTTCCGTCTCATCAAACCGCAAATATCAGCTCTAAAGCGGTTGGGACTTTTGACAATAAACGATTTGCTTTATCACTTCCCAGCGCGATACGAAACTGCAGGGGCTGATTCGCAAACCAATCAACTTGTCGCCGGCGAAAAAGTAACTCTGTATGGGACGCTCTCGGGACTAAAAGCAAAGCGCCTCTGGAAAAGCCGGCGCCCAGCGACAGAAGGCTGGTTTGAAGATGCGACCGGCAAGGTGAAATGCATGTGGTTCAACCAACCCTACATCGCCTCTTACGTTCCCGAAGGAAGCTATGTAAGATTGACAGGAACGGTGACAGGAAGCGCGGGGCGTTTTTATATCGCGAGTCCGGAAGTGGAAATCGTACCTCCCGGAAGCATGTCTTCTGGATTATTCGCCTTGAAGAATCGGGCGCCTGAAATTGCCGTGGATGCGAGGCGCGGGGAAAGTGGCGACAAAGGCGTACTGAAACGTACGACGGAGGAGACACAGGGGCCCCGCAACGAAGCAGGCGCGGCAATTTCAGGCGCCCTTTTTGCTGTTTATCCGGAGAGTCGGGGGGTGACCAGCAAATGGTTCTACCACGCCATGGGGCGCGTTTTCTCAAACGACATTCTTGCTCACATGGAAGATCCTATCCCCGAGGACGTGCGTGCAAGATACAATCTGCCCGACATCGCCAAATCCCTCGTATGGATTCACAAACCGGAAAAGCAAAATCATGCGGAGGCCACTCGCAAACGTTTTTCGTTTGAAGAAATATTCACGATTCAAGTCGCAAAGGCGCAGGAACGCGCACTGAACGATACGCAATCTTCGTTTCCGATTAAAAATGGTGAGGAACTTGCCAAGCGTTTTTTCGCCTCAAGTGCTTTCCCTCCCACTGGCGCACAGATACGCGCCACCGCCGAGATTTTAGAGGATTTTGGAAAACCACATCCAATGGCTCGGCTTCTTGAGGGGGATGTCGGCTCCGGAAAGACTCTGGTCGCCGCCGCAACTGCCTACGCAGTTATAAATTCCCGCCCGCCTGAACGCGAGGCCGGCACTCTTCAAGTCGCTTACATGGCGCCGACGGAAATCCTCGCGGAACAGCATTTTCAATCTTTCATAGAATATTTCAAACATTTGCCGATTAACATCGCCCTAATAACGGGAAGCGGGTGCAAAAAATTCCCCTCAAAGGTCGCGAAGGGGCGCGCAACAGACATTTCACGCTCACAGCTCTTGAAATGGGTGGCAAACGGCGAGATTTCCATGCTCGTCGGCACGCATGCGCTTATTCAAAAAGCCGTGCAGTTCAAGCATCTCGCATATGCAATAGTAGACGAACAACATCGCTTCGGCACCAATCAGCGCAAGGCACTCGTGCACGGCCAAAAGAACGGGGAAAATTCTTCTCTCCCCCACTTTCTATCAATGACAGCGACGCCAATCCCGCGGACATTCGCGCTAACTATTTATGGCGACTTGGACCTTTCAGTGTTGGACGAACTTCCGCCCGGTCGCGCAAAAGTAAAGACGCAAATCGTGGGCGCGAAAGATAGAGATGCCGCGTACGAAACTATGCGCCGTGAACTGGCGTGCGGACGGCAGGCGTTCGTCGTTTGCCCGCGCATAGAAGAGCCCGATCCGAAGAAAATGAACGCGCTCCAGGCAAAATCCGCCAAAGCGGAGGCGAAACGCCTGAAAAAGGAGGTATTCCCAGAATGGGAGATTGGCCTCTTGCACGGAGCTGTCAAGCCGGATGAGAAAGAGAAAGTTATGAGAGAATTCGCTTCCGGAGAAATACAAATTTTGGTCGCCACTTCCGTCGTGGAAGTCGGCATCAATGTTCCGAACGCAACCGTGATGATGATTGAGGGGGCGGAAAGATTCGGGCTTGCTCAGCTTCACCAGCTTCGCGGCAGAATCCAGCGCTCGTCGCACCCGCCTTACTGTTTTCTCCTGCCGGGAACTTTCGGCGAAGTATCTTCAAAGCGCCTCAAGGCATTGGAAAAAAGCGACGATGGATTCGCGCTCGCCGAAGCCGATTTGGAAGCCCGCGGCGCGGGAGATTTGTTCGGTCGCCGCCAATGGGGCATATCGGACTTGGGCATGGAAGCGCTCAAAAATCCACGCCTGATAAAAGCGGCTCGCGAGGAAGCCCAGCGAGTGGTTCGCGAAGATGCGTCAATAGCAAAACATCCTGCGCTAGCGGAACGAATAAAAAATATTTCCGGAGAACTTCACTCGGAATGAGATTGCGTATGAAGAACCGTACTACCGAGGCAGGATGTTGACCGTTACGAATGTCTTGTGCAATCCTGCGGAAAGAGTGAGCTGGAAATTTCCCGTGTTTTGATACGTGTGCCCGAGCGTCTGCGATATCTGCCCGCAGTTATTGGCCGGAACAAAAATCTGATATGGAGTAGTGCCGTCGCCGTAATCAATCGTGTATGTCGCCCCGCCACAGACATTCGCCGTGTTCACGGTAATTTGCGCGCTCACTAATAGCGGCACATAACCGGCAATCGGCGATACACTCATGTATCCGCCGAGCGCGGGCGCGGCCTGTCCCGGAATTTGCGTAGAGCCGGAACATTGCGAAATCATCGCCGTAATTGTGCGCGAGCCAACAACGCCGAATCCCGTGCTCGCTGGCGTTCCGGAGGTAACGATGTTGAATTTTACTTGCCAGCGCTTGACTGCCGTTTCCGTAAGCGGACCATAGGTGCCGCTGACTGTCGCCTCCGGATAAACACTTGGATCTTTCGCCAAGAATTTCTGGAGGCGTGTTACGACATCCCCGCTTGAACCGCGTTTTAGGGCAGTGCCGAAAAGCGGGCATGCCGAACCGGAAACAGCCGCCGATTGGCTCTGAAGCTGGCTCACTTTATTCTGCAAATCCTTCGTCTGCTGTTGAAGCTCCGCGGCTGTAGCGGCACCCACAATCAAAGGAATGCTGATTGCCAGCGCCGCTATCAGGGGAAGATGCTTCGTATTCATATGCGCATTGTCGCACGAACGGAAAACAGCGCAACATTCAATCCCTACCCTGCCATCTCAATTCAGTTCCGATAGATGTTGTGAGTATCAATATCAACAAAAGCAACAGCGCCATCCCGCAAAAATTCAAACATGATGCGGTGCGTGTTCGTTATGGAAAACGCCCAAAACCGCGAGTACTTGTCGTGCAATTTATGCGTCTCCAACTTCGCACTGAACGGGTCTAAACGGAAAATTTCCTCTCGTTCCAGTGCCCGCCTCTTGATTTCACCGGGGAGTTTTTTGAACTTCCGTCGGAATAGCGAGGCGGTGTATATTTCCATACCTCTACCGAATATCGGAAAGCGAGGATAGTTTCTTGAGCTTGCCGCCACGGCGCTCTTTCTCGTATATCGCAATCACTCTGTCTATGGCTTTCTCTTCTTCGCTTGAGCGGATACCGAACCGCAGATTCCCCGCGGCAAAATCGTGCGTTGCCGATTTAAGGAAAGCGCTTAGCGTGATGCCCTCTGCTTTAGCGCGGCGCATGGCATCGCGCTTCAATTTCTCGTCTATTTTGAAAATAACGCTAGTACTCATACATTTTATGCAGATTTTACTGATGTATATAAAGTATATACTTTATATTGCTCATGTCAACGCGCCAAACTTACCCTGTTTCAAAACATCTGTACGCCCAGAGGGAATCGGACCCCCATCAACCGTGTATAAGACGGTCGCTCTACCACTGAGCTATGGGCGCTTGCTTAAGATAATACTTCTTCGGACCGCGACACGCCAGACAATTTGATCGTCCTAAAATTCTGACAATTTACGCCTAGGCGTAAATTGTCAGAATTTAAGTATTATGCGCTAGCGAATCGCTTTCGCAACCGCTTTCGCGACCCTCTTATCAAACATATCCGGCAGAACTTTTGAGGCTGTCGGTTTTTTAACGAGCCCAGCGAGCGCGTGCGCCGCCTTGAGTTTGATTTCTTGGGTGATTTTTGTGACGCCATGGTCAAGCGCTCCGCGGAATATTCCGGGGAACGCGAGTGAGTTGTTTATCTGATTCGGATAATCCGAACGTCCGGTTCCTATCACCATTGCCCCGCTCCTCTTCGCCTCATCGGGCATTATTTCAGGAACGGGATTTGCAAGAGCAAACACAATCGCTTTCTTCGCCATCAATTTTATATCTTCCGCCCTTGCAAGCCCGGGGCCGGAAACGCCGATTAAAATGTCCGCGCCTTTTAGCGCTTCGCGCAGTCCTCCTTTAACACCCTTGGGGTTCGTAAACTTTGCAAGCTCCTGCTTGTGCGGCTCCGTGCGCGTACCGTCCACAATCCCCTTGCGGTCCAACATGATGATGTTTTTTGCGCCCGCGGCATAGAGCAGATTTGCCGTCGCCGTCCCCGCCGCGCCCGCTCCTGAAATTACGATTTGCACAGACGCAATTCTTTTGCCCACAACTTTGAGAGAATTCAAAATGCCCGCTAAAACAACAATCGCGGTCCCGTGCTGGTCGTCGTGCATCACGGGAATATCTAGCGCCTCAACCACTCGCCGTTCTATCTCAAAACATTTTGGCGCGGCAAAATCTTCCAGATTGATTCCGCCGAAAGCTGGGGCAATTGCGAGAACCGTTTTCACCACCTCGTCTACTTCTTGCGTATCCAAAACAATCGGCACCGCGTCCACGCCCGCAAATGTTTTAAAAAGTGCACACTTCCCTTCCATTACAGGGAGCGCGCCGAGGGCACCAATATTCCCGAGCCCCAAGACAGCCGAGCCGTCGGAAATCACCGCGACCATTCTGCCTTTCATGGTGTATTCGCGTGCCAACTTCGGATTATTCGCGACGAGCATGGAAACAGCCGCAACGCCGGGTGTGTAGACGAGTGAAAGGTCAGCCCGATTGCGCACGGGCGCCGCAGGTTGAATTCGGATTTTCCCTCCGAGCTTTTTGTGAAGCGCGATTGCCTGTTTTGCAACGTCTTTTGCCATTGCGAAAGAGTACATCAAGATTGAAAAATAGGCAAAAACCCCACTACTGCTCCTATTTTGCATCGTGTATACTAACCGCGTGAGCCAGTCAATCACCATAAAGCGCCCTTTTGACTCCCATGTGCACCTCCGGCGCGGAGCGACTTTGCGCGCGGTTACAAAATACACCGCAGAAAGATTCGGGCGCGGAATAATAATGCCCAACACCGAACCGCCGATTGATACGGTGGAACAAGCGGCGGAATACAAAAAAGAAATTCTCTCCGCCGTTTCATCTCCCGCCTCGGGACGTTCTAATGTTTTGCAAAACGTTAGAACGTCAGAAAAAGAACGGTCATTTGAGCCGTTGATGACTTTTTATTTGACGAAGAAGTTGTCGCCGAAAGATATTGAAAAAGGTGCCTCCGGCGATCCGCCAGCCGGCGGATGCAAAATATATGCAGTTAAGTCATATCCATACGGCGCAACGACAAATTCGCAATGGGGCTACCGCAATATTCTTGAGGCCAAAGAAGTCTTGAAAGAAATGGAAAATGTTGGAATGCCACTTTTGCTCCACGGCGAGGTTCATCTGAATTCGCATGACGAAGAGGAGGACCCGTATGACGGAGAAAGAATGTTCGTCGCGGATGTGCTCCCCCGCCTGCTTGAAACGTATCCGAAATTAAAAGTCTCGCTTGAACACATGAGTTCTGCAGAAGCGATTGATTTTATGGAAAAGAACGGCGCGGTGGACAAGCTTGTTACGACAGTTACTCCGCATCATTTAATGTACGACCGCCGAGAGGCTTTTCGCGGCGGTTATCGTTCGCTTCTGCACTGCAAACCACTCGTCAAAACCGCACTTGATAAAGAACGTCTGCTTGCGATGGTGAAGAAAGGTCTGCCGTTTGTTTCTGCCGGCACCGACACCGCTCCGCATCCCGAATCAAAGAAGTTTTCTTCTTGCTGTGCCTTCGGCGTGTTCAATGCTCCGGTGGCGCTTGAACTTTACACGCAAGTTTTTGATGAGCTTGGTGCCTTGGACAAGCTGGAGGGATTCCTATCGGTGAACGGCCCGCGCTTCTTCGGCCTCAAACCCGACACCACCACAATCACGCTCGTTAAAGAAGACTGGCAAGTTACCGAGCCAGTAGTCACGGAAGAAGGAATAAAAATCTGGTCAATTTGCGACAAGACACACGGGCTTGGGAATGAGGTCATCCACTGGCGAATTGCAGACTGATGCGGGTGTTTTTCCGAGGTGACTCCTTCGCTTTTGGAAGGTGTCTCCTCGGGCATTTTGAATTTGGACCTTGCGTATTTCCTTTATGCGCCTGCCTGCCTCTGGCAGGTACTTCTGCGCCCTGGCCAACAATCCGAGGGGCCTCGTCCGTTCTCTCCCGAAATCTATCTCCGTACTTATCTTAACCGACCGGTTAAGATAAGTACACGAATAATCAAATTTGATATTTTCGGATGCGTCCATGCGATTGACTCTCTCTCTGATTTGCGATAGTGCCCTTTAGTTGAGACCTGTTGTTTAGGTCTCTTGCTTAGGAGAAGAAGTATGAACCTTATCTGGGGTTTCTTCCGGTTAGTCCTGATGACTCTTGCACTCCAACCATGCATAGGAGTCTGGTGCTATCGGCTGTGGTCGGGATTCGAAGTCTTTGTTTTCACTCTCTTTTTCCTTTTTCTCCTGGTGGAAATCTCGCACAAACTGGCGACATGGATGGAGACGGAGAAAGCGTACTGGTAATATCCGCGGTGGTCTCAGGACCACTGCGGATGCTGTTTTTTACACAATCGGCTGATGTTCTATGTCCTGTTTCTTTTTTGGCACAATTCCATGCGCAATCAATATCTTTTCAAAATCTTCGCGCTCTATTGTTTCCACTTCAATCAATTTCTTCGCAATTGCGTCTATTGGTAGTCGGGATCAGGTACCAGTTTCCTTTTTTCTTATGCTAGTGTTTTGCAAAACACTAGCATAAGAAAATGCCCGTGCGACCTCGCCCTTTTCTAATATACACAGCATCTCTATTCATTCACTTCCGCAAGAGTCTTAAAAATTCTTCCGTTGAAAGTTTTGCCTGTTTTAATATGGCCGCGAGCACCCCGCGAGAAATGTCTTTTGAATGAATGGCGACGCTCGCTTTCCGTGTCGGGTCACTCATATGTTCTAGGCGAATATGATTGCCCCTGCTTCGCATCACTTTAAAGCCGGCTTTCAGAAGTACGCGAATAATCTCCGCGGCGCGAAGCATCGGTAGAATGCTCATGCCACAAGTGATACGGCGCCAGATTGCCTTGCAAGTTTACCGCGTGCATACACCCTCCGGTTGTCGTCTATTATGACCTTGCCGTCATCTAAGGCCTCCTCGCACAAAAGTTCAATTAAATCTGCCGCCATGCGCTTCGCATCCCCCAGAGAACTTCCCTGTGTCATTGAGCGGTCGAAGCTTAATACCTGCACGAGATAGAGTCTGTCTTTTTTATCGAACCAGATAAGAGCTTGAAAATCACCATACTTTGTCTTGATGAGATACTTTTTCTTCATGTCGCAATTGTAGTCAAGTGGCAGATGAAATGCAAGTTGCATTTTCAAAGGTCTCTCCTTGGGAATTCTGAATTTTGAGGTGTGACCTTGTGCCTTTCTCTTTCTGCGCCTGCCTGCCTCTGGTAGGTACTTCTGCGCCCTGGCCAACAATCCGAGGGGCCTCGTCTGTTCTCTTCCGAAATCTACCCCTGTACTTAACTTAACCGACCGGTTAAGTTAAGTACACGAACAATCAAATTTGATGTTTCGGTGCGCCCATGCGATTGACTCTCTCTCTGGGCTTTGCGATAGTGTCGACTGACCAATTTTGGTCTTTTTTTCCTTCAGGAGTCGAGCATGAACCCGATGCATGAAGTTAACAACCCACGGGAGGTCTTGTTAGGTCTGTGGGAGCGCGTGGTGTGGCCTATGCGGCCATGGTGGCCAGTCAGTGCATTGGTTAAGCATTTTCGCGGCCATTATGATGGTTACATAGTGCCGATATGGCCAACAATCCTCGGATTATTTCTCCTATTGTTTGCAACGGCAGTAGGCTACGAAATGTACAACGAGGTGGCAGATTGGTCTGCCCTGCTGATGATTCTTTTCGTAATCGGGGTGCTCGGCGGTTTCCACGATGCGGAAATCAGGAGGGCCCCGGAGATAAAGAAGGACTAAACTGAACCCGCATCAAACCCCTCGCGATTGCCTGGCCAACAATCCGAGGGGCGCTGTTTTTCCGCGTATATCCGCGGTCGTCAGACAATCGGCTGATGCTCAATATCCTGTTTTTTCTTTGGCACAATCCCATGCGCAATCAAAATCTTTTCAAAATCTTCGCGCTCTATCGTCCATGTCAAGGTGACACCTTGACATGAATGTCGGGACTTTTTCTTTCCGTAGGTTTCCAGAAAACTGTTACTTCTGCAAGAGTTTCAAAAATTCTTCCTTAGAAATCTTGGATTGACGTAGGATGCTCGCAACATCCTTTCGTGGAACATCACTGCCGTGCATCGCCACGGTCGCATAGCGTGTTCGGTCATCACGATGAACAAGACGAACATGACTGCCGCGCTGTCGAACAATGACGAACCCCGCTTTTTCCAATACTCGTATGATGTCGCGCGCAAGCAGGGCTGGCAGTTTGCTCATGCATGCTGGAGTTGTAAAACGCTTTCTGGCTTAACTTTCTTTCCTACGACACGCATCATGCTGTCCACCACCACATTCCCGTCATCCAGGGCGCACTCCACCAGCAGTTCAATAAGTTCTTTCGCCATTCGCTTTGCCTCCACGAGAGAAGCCCCAAAGGTCATGGTTTTGTCAAATCCCACCGTTTCAACGAGGTACGATTTATCACTTTTGTCATACCAAATCGCGACCTGAAAATCGCCATATTTTGTTTTGATGAGATATTTCTTCTTCATAGCGTCAATGGTAGCCAAGATAGAGGTGAAAAGCAAGGTATCGCATATTTAAAGGTCACTCCTCGTAAATTCTGAATTTTGAGGTGTGACCCTGTGCATTTCTCTTTCTGCGTACTTCTGCGCCCTGGTCAATAACCCGAGTGGTCTCATCCGTTCTCTTCCGAAATCTATCTCTGTACTTATCTTAACCGACCGGTTAAGATAAGTACACGAACAATCAAATTTGATGTTTCGGTGCGTCCATGCGTTCTACTGACTCTCTCTCTACGATTTGAGATAGTGCCTGTTCCGACCTGTTCTTTGGGTCTTTTTTTGCGGAAGGGAAAATTATGGGCTGGATATGGTCAGTATGGTTCATGCTCGTGGTATTTTTAGTAGTTTTTTGCTTCATCGGACTTGTGGTCCGAAAATAGTCCGAAAAATACCACCGGGCTCAAACCCACCCTCGCGAGGAACCCCCGGTTGTCGGCTGGCAACCGGGGGCGCAGTTTATCTGCGTAAATCTGCGAGTATCCCTGCGTTAATCCGCGGTCGTCAGACAAGCGGTTGATGTTCTATATCAGCTTTCTTTTTTGGCACTATTCCATGCGCAATCAAAATCTTTTCAAAATCTTCGCGTTCTATTGTTTCCACCTCTACCAGTTTCTTGGTTACCGCTTGTATGCTCCGCCTCGATAATCAATAACCTCAACAAATAGAGCGTGCCCATGCATATCAGCCGAAAAAATAATCCTGATTCTCCCGACGCGGATGCGATAAAATCCCTCCCATTCTCCGGAAAGACGAACCATATCAATCGCGATGGCCTCCCCAGAGAATCGCGCGACCGCTTTTGAAAGCGGCGAAAAAAGAAACTCGTCCGGCAAGTGGTTGCGCGACAGAAACTTTTCAGCTTGCCGCGATATACCAATGCGCCAGCTCACTTCGTCTACAGATGCCGATGATGAACCCATCGGCTATAAAGTTGCGCGTATGATTCTCACGGCGCGTCGGGACGGCTTTTTGTAGAGTTTCTTTACATTGGCCGCTTCACTCCTAGAAATGAGCGGGAGGAGAGACGCCCGTATCTCCATCGTTTGCGTGGAAAGCTCCTCCCGCACGCTTTCGCGGACGAGAGAACGTATTTTGCTGACGGTCATCGTAGCCATGCGGGCAGTATAACACTCTGAATATAGAGGAGCAAAAGCCCTGTGGCCACTGGCTGCGGGCTGATGACTACCAGCTATTTCAATTGACTCTCTCTCTCTGGACTTTGCGATAGTGTCAGTCGACCAAATTCGGTCTTTTCCTAGGAGTAAATATCGTGAGTGAGATGCGTACTTACCTCAGATTCATCGCGCTAGAGCTGCGCGACGCATGGAACCTCTACTGCAGTCCAATCCCGTTCGTCTGGCGATTTCTCACGCGACCGTTCACCGACCTGTGGAAAGTCGCGAGGGGCCATCCTGACGTATTGCCGGAGAGGGAAGGCATCGGCTGGCTGGCGGGAATATCCCTGTCAGCATACCTCGGTGTTGCAGGTGCCATACGCAACGAGGCATGGGGATGGCTCACGTTTTTCATCGTCGTGTATGTCGTCGTGTATATAATTCGGACATACATCATGGACGATCATCGATTTGGGCAAGGACGTCAACGAGTACTTCGGCGATGACCCGTCCTGAATCTGTCCGACGCACCACGAACTCGTAACCGCCTCGCCACCGGTTACGAGTTCTGCTTTTCCATTTTCACTATACCAACGGTTGGTGTTCTATGTCAGCCTTTTTCTTTGGCACAATTCCATGTGCAATCAAAATCTTTTCAAAATCTTCGCGTTCTATTGTTTCCACTTCAATCAATTTCTCCGCAATGGCATTTAGTGCTCCGCGGTGCTTTTTCATAACTGTTTCCGCTTTCTTGAGTGCGCCAGTAATTATTTTCTTCACTTCAGCATCAATCTGCGCCGAAACTTCTTCTGATTGCTCCCCGCCATCTATACCAACTCCGAACATCGTGCGCCCAAGCGCGGCATCAAAAGCAACAGGCCCCATTTTGTCGGACATGCCGTAACGCGTAACCATGTCGCGCGCGAGAGCAGTCAAGACCTGCAAATCATTTGAAGCGCCCGTGGTGATGTCATGGAAAATTAATTTTTCTGCAATGTAGCCCCCAAGTGAAACCGCGATGTCGTCCAGAAATTCCTTGCGCGACTGCATGCGACGCTCGTCCAAAGGAAGCTTGAGTGTGTAACCTGCGGCGCGCCCACGGCTGATGATAGAAATCTTGTGCACAGGGTCGGCGTACGGCAATACAGAGGCGACAATCGCGTGCCCTGCCTCGTGGTATGCAGTAATTTCCTTCTCTTTTTTATTGAGAACATGGCTTCGGCGTTCGGGCCCGAGCATCACTTTTTCAATGGAGCGGATGAGGTCGTATTGCGTGATTTCCTTGCGCTCTTCGCGCGCGGCAAGAATCGCCGCTTCGTTCATGAGGTTAGCGAGGTCGGCTCCCGAGAACCCCGGAGTGCGCTCGGCAATCACAGTCAATTTCACATCCGGCCCAAACGGTTTCTTGCGGGCATGCACTTTAAGAATGTCCTCACGGTCTTTTCTATCCGGCAAATCAATCGTGACGCGCCTGTCAAAACGCCCCGGCCGCACGAGCGCGGGGTCCAGAACGTCGGGGCGGTTTGTATTATGAAGAAGCGTTGGAGATGTCCCGCCAAAAAATGCCTCGTTTTCACAACCGCAAAAATCATATACAAACCCGCTATATGGAACCTTCCGAACTCGCTTAACGATGGGCCGTAACACGCTCGCCTTGCCTGCAACGGGACTCAATGGATTCTGCGTTTTTCCGAATCCGACGCGCCATGCAAGAGTCGCAGAAAGCGGCTTGCCTCCATTGATGCGTCGTCCCTCTTTCGCAGTGAAAGAATGCATGTATCCCTGGTAGCCGTGCATCTTTGCGAGCCACAAGATTTCTGTCGCAAGTTGTTTACTGACAGTAGTAAGCTCAACTCGTCCTCGTTTATCCTGATGCCCGTCTCCGTTGAAATAACCCCGCAAAAACTCAATGAAATATTCTTCGGGCGCACTGAACAAGAACTCGGGGACATGTTTGTTATGAGCTCCTTTTCCGCAATGCTCCTCAAAAAATGCGGCGAGGGGCTTTGCATAATAAGTGATATTCGTCGCATGCGGCGTTGGCTTCCGGATGACATCAGGACGAATGCCGAATGCGCGCTCCATGAGCCGAATCACGTCGTTGTGATATTCAACTTCATTCTCGTTAAAACAGAAATCAATTTCTTTGCGGGCATATCCTTCTGCCACATAGTACCCGAACAGCC
>Ga0209211_10004950_pt1 | contig 20262 bp, 24 predicted proteins | sample RifGroA2_FD_183992 | JGI IMG/M metagenome (GOLD analysis project Ga0209211, IMG submission 183992) | Groundwater microbial communities from Rifle, Colorado, USA - Groundwater A2 (SPAdes) (version 2) | ecosystem: Environmental > Aquatic > Deep subsurface > Groundwater | place: Rifle, Colorado...
TCAGCGTTGCCCCGTCCTCAATCTCGAATATCAAATTGTAGCTTGACTTGTTCAGTCCGCTCAGGTAGCAGGTATCTATGCACTTGCTAAAGAATTCCGTCTCATCCTCATAAAATTTAACGCTTAAGTTGCCCCAGCCGGAATTATAAATTTCGGATTTCGGCACGCTCAGGTCCACATCATAATAAACAACCTGCGCAGAAATGATATTATCATAACCAGCCCCGTCTTTTCCGAATGTTGAATAATAAATCCCGCTCCAGTTTGATTTGGTAGGAAGCACTCCGACAAAAGCGCAGCAGTCCGAATTTCCGTTGCAGAAAGTGTTCAATGTTGAATCCAAGGTATTGTAAACTTCCCATCTTGTGCATAATTTGGACTCATCGGCATCCCAGCTGAATTTTGTGTTTTGCACATTTAAGTCAACGACCCCTGTAACGCTTTCCTCCCCATTGTCATTTGCATCATAAACCGTTCCTGAATTGTAAGACAGGTTTACTGCAATTGTTTTTTGCAAAGTCGCATTAGTCTCATTTATTGCTGTCTGGTTTGTTTCATTTATTATCTGGGCTAAAGCCGTTAATGGGATAATCAGTTTGACATTCTTATTGGCGGTTAAGATGGAATCAGAAGCTGCCAAAGTAATAGTTGTGTTGACATTGTCATCATTGGTGCTTAAGCTTAAAATATTCCCGGATACAGTTTCACTTGCATTGTCTGCATCTGACGCGCTGAACAGCAGGCTGTCATTGTCTTCATCAGCAAAATAACCCAATAAGTCAATTGACAAAGTCTTGTTTAGTATAAATGAATCAATATTGGAATTCCATTCCGGGGCATGGTTGATTTTTGATGTCTCATTTGTCAGGTTGGCTGTTTCATTGCTTGGCAGAGTGGCATTCTCAATAGCTTTGTAAGGGACATCCAAAGCCACGCTTTTAATTGTCAGGTTCTTTCCGTCAAATGCAGTAAAAATTGTGGAAGCGCTGCCGTAATGGCCATCAGCCGGAACAAGGGTCATTAAAGAACTGTCAATGCTTATTGTTATATTGGCCACAGAGCCATAATTATAGGACAAAGCGTCATTGTCTTCATCAGTAAAGTATTGCGCAAGATTGATTGTTGTCGTTCCATTAATTACAAAAGTGCTGATATCTGAATTCCACACAGGCGCATGGTTTTCCTGAACTTTTGGCTTCTCAACAGTTGCGATTATTTTAACGGTTTCATCACTTGAATCAACCCCATCAGATGCGGTGAATTCTGCAGTTGTATTGAAATCATTTTCAGAATTTGGAGCTAATGTTGCAGTTCCACCGCTTATTGATGCTGATAATTTATCGCTGTCAGATGAAACAGAATATGTCAGCAAATCCTCATCCTTGTCAGTAAAGTACTGGGACAAATTAATTGCCGTTGTCCCGTTTATTGTGAATGAATTTGGGCCGTCCCATTCAGGCTTGTGGTTTTTCTTCTTCTTATCCTGGTCATTGTCTTTTTCATCATCTTTCCCTTCGCCATCCTTGTTTTCATTGTCATCTTTTACGGCAAATCCGGTTATCAGTGAGCTTTGGTTTGATGCGGCAGCGCCCGTGCTTTCATTCAATTTTGAGCTGTCAAATATCAAATATTTGATTCCGTTGCTCTCAATGTAAACTCTTGCCGTCCCGGAATTTGAAACTTTTCCGTCAATTTTTAATGACTTTAATTCCCCTATATTTGCAGGATTCCAGGTATAATTCCCATCTGAAGTCACAACCAAATTCAAGTCTTCAGAATAGCTGAACTGCTTTATCACAAAGCCGGTCAAAGAGGGCCCAAGCTGCCATATTCCGAATCCGGCTACAGCTAATGCAATCAGCAAAATTACAGCTTCCAATTTTCGCAAATTATTCTGGGTCAAATTTTTGCCCTCTTTTCTTCTTCACTCTGTCGTACACTGTCCAAATTGTCCTGTCATCAAGGTGCAGAATCTCAGCAACTTCATGATTGGAATAATCCAAGTCCTTCACATATCCGACAACGCTCTCAAGCGTTGAAAATGAGCGGTTTGAAATTGCAGAAGCGGGAATTATGACATCACGCGAAACAGCCCCAAAAGGATCAGGCATTTTTTTTGTGGTTTTCTGGTAAGTCGCCCAGATTGTCTTGCTGCTTCTGTTTAGGATTTTGGCGATCCTTGAAAATTTCAGCTTCAGCTCCTCTTTTAGGTATTTCACAATTGCCTCAAGCGAGCTCAATGCGTCATTTGAAAAAATGCCAATCGGGATTGAAATTTCTTTTTTGCTGAATATTTCCTGCTCATTCACCTCATGGAGCCTTTTTAGCTCGCTCATGAAAAAAGAAATCATCTCAATCTTGTCTTCTTTTGAAAGGTCATGGAATTTGGAAATAATTCTATCTGCATCAGTGTCGCCAGCGCCCTTTTTTTCTATTGGCAAATTATTGTCCCTTAATTATAATGGCGGAAGTAAATAATTAATACCTCAATTCGCCATTATATTTGGCGGACACAACTATTTTCAATCAATTATTTGTGTCCGACACTATATCCAAGTCTCCAATGAAAAATTTTATCCGGAGCATTTTGTTCAGGTGGAATTATCTGTGAAAATAATCTCCCCAAACCTACTGCCTAGAACGAAGAAAGAAGATTGATTGATTCGTTTTGAAAGTGAAGCCATTTTTGAATACCAGTTTGTCTCATTATGTAAGTAAGTTATATATAAATCTTTCTATTTTGCACTCATAAACACAAAAAATTTTGATGTTTTTAGTATACTGCATAAATTTTTTCTTATTATATAAGATTTATATCTTATTTTATAGGAATTAATTCTTATTATATAAGAATAATAGCTTATTTTATAAGAAATATTCTTATTATGTAAGTCTATTTATCTTATTATTTAAGAAGAAACCTTATTATATATGTTTGAATAACTTATTAAATAAGTATTTTAACTTATCTTATAAGAAAAAATGATTGACACTATTCATTTTTTAGGAATTAAAAGAAAAAAGAAATGCATTACGGGCTGGTTATACACCAAGACAACACATTCAAAAAAAATCTTAAGGGGAATATTGCGAACGATAGTTTTTTATAGATATTTGCTTTAAGCGTTCATTATGGCGGAACTTGATTTTCAAAAGCAAATTTTGGGCACACTTGCAGATATGAAAAACAGCATAGACACATTAAAAAAAGATGTCAGTTATTTAACAGAATACATAGAAGACACAAAACTTACAGAGGAAGAAAGAAAACAACTGAATGAAAGTATATCTAGAGTGAAATCCGGCAATACTTCTGATTTTATTTCTTGGAAGACAACAAAAAAAGAACTGGGAATGTAAAATGTTCTCGGCTGAATTAAAGAAGCCAGCGCTTAAATTTCTCAAATCCATTAAAGACAAAGCGCTCCTGAAAAGAATATCTGACAAGATTGAAAATCTTGAGAAAAATCCTTTTCCGCAAGACCTGGCAAGAGTTGAAGGATACAAAGATGTGAAAGTTTTTAGAGTAAGAGTTGGAGATTACAGAATACTTTACTTCGTGGATTATCCTTCTTCAAAGATTTATATTGAGAGCATTGATAAGAGGGGGAAGGTTTATGATTAAAACTTATTTAAGCGCCATAATTCTTAAAAACATAAATTATTAAATATGCAAATTCTTGGCATTTAGGAAATGAAACACACATTGAAAGTCACATTAGCTTTGGTTGCTTTCTTCTTTCTTGCGCAGGTTGTCGGCTTGCTAATCGTGAACCAATACATTGACCACGGGAAAACAATTGAGGCAAAGGAGATTATTTATAAGCCTCTGCCGTACAGTCTCGAGCGCCCCCAGGTTGAGAACCAGTCAACTTCCTTTCTTTATGTTTTCATTCCAATTTTAGTCGGAACTGCATTGCTTTTTTTAATAATAAGAACTAACAAGCCGATAATCTGGAAAGTAATCTATTTCATTTCTGTTGTGTCAACGCTTACAATCGCATTTTCCGCCTTCATGAATCAGCTGGCAGCCGGAATTCTGGCATTAGTATTGGCAGTATTAAAGCTGTACAAGCCAAATGTAATAATCCAAAACTTTTCGGAAATCTTCATTTACGGCGGATTGGCGGCTTTTGTTGTCAACATTTTTAATTTGTTTGCAGTCTTCATGCTGCTGATTTTGATTTCTATTTATGATTTCATAGCTGTCTTCAAGACGAAGCACATGGTAAAATTGGCAGAATTCCAGTCGGAATCAAAAATTTTTGCTGGCCTGTTCATTCCATACAAAAGAAGCAAAGTTTCCATGGGCGCAAAAATTTCCGCCAGGCAGTCAGCTAAAAAATCTGCCAAAATTCAAAAGCCCTCATCCGAAAGCTCAGTGGCAGTTTTAGGCGGCGGAGATATCGGATTTACTTTAATATTTGCGGGAGTTGTTATGAAAACGCTTATGCTTCAGGATGCATTCCTGACTGGATTCTTGAAAGCCCTGATAATCCCGGTTTTTGTCACGATTGCGCTTTTTATTCTTTTAATGAAAGGCCAGCAGAACAAATTCTATCCCGCAATGCCTGTTTTAAGCCTAGGCTGCTTTGTTGGCTATCTTGTTGTTTGGCTGATTTAGAATTCTAATTTTTTATAATTTTAACTTTATTATTTTTAATTTTGTCAGGGAAAACTGAAGCCTAACAGATAAACTTTTAAAACACATTAACCCTCTCGTTAGTGGGAGGACTTTGCCGGGAGGTCAGCACTCTCCTGTCAGCGCAGATGTGCTTCAGGCGCGGTCAAGTCTGGGAAGCGGCTTGGGTTATTGCAATCTGGTCTTGCTTTTGGCGTCGAAGCTCTGCCCCGTTGAACTGTTGTTTTTGAAAATCCGTCAGGTCTGGAAGGAAATGCGGGTAAATGGAAGCGAATAAGCTTCCTCGCGATGCGGCCGCACCTAAGGCAGCGGTAATCTTGAGCAGCGGTGTTAATGGGCAGCAGAGTGGAGCTTAAGGCAGGGTAGCCACTTGCAGTGATTCTTGCCCATTCTCGGGCGCGTCCTCCTACTTTTTAGTCAAGTTCTATGATAAAAAGAATGAATATCCGGAATTTATATTTCAAACTTTAATTCTCTTAAAATGGTCGAACCCGCTTTCAATGCTTATTTTTTTATTATTTCTGACTAATTTTATTTCATCTTTTTTATCAGCAATTTCCCCAATAACCGTAACATCAAATTTTTTTAATTGTTTTAACTTTTCTCTGCTGGCAGTGAATACAAGCTCAAAATCCTCCCCCCCGTAAAGCGCGAAATCAACGGCATCTTTTCCAAGCTTTTTTGAATCAATTATCGTGTTTTTGGATATTGGAATCTTGTCAGCATAAATAACCGCCCCGGCTTTTGATTGCTCGCAAATGTGCTTGACTTCAGAGGCAACCCCGTCAGAAACATCAATCATTGAATTTATTCCGATTTTTGCCAATTCCCGCGCTAATTTTAACCTTGATTTCGGCTCCAGGTGAGTTTTTATTGATTCTCCCTTGAGATTGTGCCTCAGCAATTCCAGGCCCGCTGTTGATTTTCCAACATCGCCGGAGCAGAAAATTAAGTCGCCGATTCCAGCGCCGCTTCTCAGGGCAAGATATTTTTTCTCAACAAATCCGACCAATGCAACATTAATAACAATTTCCCTTGAATGGGTTATATTCCCGCCGACAATGCTAATTTTATATTCTCTTGCCTTTTTGTTTATCCCATTATACAATCCGTCAACAAACCCCACGTCAATATCCTTCGGCAGGGCAATTGATACCACGGCAAATTTCGGGATGCCTCCCATTGCAGCTATATCGCTGACATTCTGCTCAACAGCTTTCATCCCAATCTGCATTGGGGTAGAAAATTTCAAAGAGAAATGGTCATTCTCAACCAGCATGTCAGTTGTTAAAAGCATGTAATTGTCTTTATCATATTCCAAAACAGCGGCATCATCGCCAATCCCAACAGCAACGTCTTTAGAAAATAGAATTATACTTTTCTTTATCCTGTCAATTAATCCAAATTCTCCCCCAATCTCCCTGATTTTCATTCTTTGCGCCATGCCACGTTCAGCATGTTTTTTGACAGCTTCACGGCTGCTTTGCTTCCGTTCTTGAAAGAATGCTCAATCCCGACGGAATCCGCTACGATAATTCCGTCGAGCATTTCGGAAATAATTTTTACCCTTTGGTTGGGCCTCAGAATTCCGCTTTTCAGCTTGTAATTCCTGAAAACCTTCCCTTCATATGGCTCCCTCACGACAAACTGGAAGTTTTTCGAGCCAAGGCTCATCGTTTTTATCCCGCAGGCTTTTGCCCATGCGTAGCTTCCTGCCGGCGTTGTCACAAGAACCCCGCTGCTTTTCTGCCTCTCTTTTTTTCCGCTGAATTCCAAAACATACTTTGCGGCATGGTAGGCCTTCTTTGGCCCTATGAACAGCTCGTTCAATGCCAGCGTCTCTATCTTTTTGTTATTGATAAAAGTCTCTAATCTAGGGAATTTTTTTATATTCGCCTTGCCGTGCAGTATTTTTTTTAATATAGATTCAAAATTATTTTTATCGGAGCTCATGAAAAACCCTTCTTTGCTGCTCACGTCGGCATTCACGCCAAACATAACCTGGGCATCAACAAACTGCGCCGCCCTCAGGAAAGTCCCGTCCCCTCCGACAGCGATAATTAAATCCCGGCTCAGAAATTGCTCATATTTTAATTTGTCCCTGTCGGCAAGATTGTACTCAATTCCATATTTTTTCAATATTTTTTTCACTATGTCAAGGGTGGATTTGTAGGTTCCGTAGGCGGGATGTGTATAAACCACCAAAACTTTCTTTAATTTCATATAGAATCATAAGTTAAATTTTCTATTTAAATATTTGTATCCGGTTCTTATTTTCCATGCCTTTCATTATTTCAGCAATGGAATCATTCACTGGGCATTTAATCCCGTATTTTTTTCCCAATTTAACAACCGCGCCGTTCAGGTAATCAATTTCAGTGTTCTTTCCCTTGAGCAGATCCTGCTGCATCGAGGAAACATTCTGCGAGCCCTTGAATTCCCTGTTCGTTGCTTCAACAAAATCAAAGCCGAATTTTATGCCGTCTTTTTCCGCCACTTCCGCGCACTCGTCAGCAATCAGCTTCTTCAGCGGATTTAATTTATCGTCTGTTATCCCGTTATTTTTTATTTTTAGAATGGCTGTGACAGGGTTTAAAATGCAGTTGAAAACAGCCTTTTTCCACATGTCATGCCTGATGTCCTTGCTTTCATGGGCATTTAGGCCGCATTTTGAAAAATTATCTGCAATTTCTTTGCTTTTCGGGCTTTTTTCTATTGAAGTGTAGCTGTAGCTTTTGTATCCCACAGCGCCCGGCTCAAGAAAAGTAGCCCCGAAATTTGTCACCGCCCTGAGGACCGTGCATTTCTTTCCGGCAATTTTTTTGGCAATATCCTCGCTGTACAGCCCATTCTGCAGGCAGATTATTATTGTATCTTTTCTCAATTTATTTTTTATCTCTTTTATAGACCTCCCGCTGTCATAAACTTTTGTTGTCAAAAGAATTAGCGTGTTTTCCGCGATTTCCCTTATTTCCGTATCCGCTTTTATCCTGAAGACCCCTTCTTCAAGCCCGGTCATTCTTAATCCGCTCTTGTTTATCCTGTTGGCATGCTCTTTTTTGGCGATTAAAATAACATCATTCAATTTTGATAATTTTGCCCCGTAAAAGCTCCCGATTGCCCCGGCTCCCAAAATTATTATGTTCATTTTATTTATTTTGAATTTTATTTTTATAATTTTATCAGAGCTCATAATTTTATCGAATCCTTTTGTTTATTAATCTTACTTTCACAATATTTATATATAATTGCTGAACTAGCCATTTTCATGAAAAAAGAGGACCTTGTCAAGATGAGCCATGAAGAGCACCAGGCTTACCACCGGAGGATTGTTTACGTCTTCATAATTTTAATGATAGTCCTCTTTGGGGGGGCTACATTCTACCATTATGCGGAAAAATGGGCTTATCTGGATTCAGTCTATTTTTCAGCTGCTACAATAACTACTGTTGGTTATGGGGATATCCATCCCGTTACCGATGCTGGCAAGTTTTTTACTATAATCTATCTGTTCACCGGAGTGGGGGTAGCCTTATACGCATTGTCTTTGATGGCATCCCATTTTGTTGAGGTGAGGGAGGAATTCTGGCTGGAGAGGATTGAGAAAACCAATCTTAGGCAGCACACTGAGACCTTCTGGGGCAAGATAAAAGATGCTTTCAACTACAAGGCCGGCGCTTTGGTCAAGGAATATGAAAATTCCGTTAAAAGAAAAAAGTAGCCAAATAATTATTCAACCAAGATAGCAGCTTTGCCGGGCAGTGATTGTTTTGCTTTTGATTCTTTTGAATTTTCTGCGGCAATGGCCTCAACTTTGCATTTTAATTCCTTTTCATAATCCCCGGAAGCTTTGCTCAACGCGCTTAATTCGCTTTCCTGCTCCAAAACCGCTTCCGGAATTTTTGTTGTGTCATTCAGCAGCCTTGGAATCAATTTGGTTATCTCCTGCCCGTAAATCCTTAAGCCAGTTGCCATTATTTTTTTGATTAATTCACCGGCATTTCTGGTGTTCTTCATCTCTTCCTTTAATCTTGCCATGAAATCGTACTTCCATTTCTCTGCGACAAACAAGGTTATTTTTTTTGGCTTTGTTATCTCAGCCAGCCTTAAAATCTCCATTATGTCTTTTCTTGTAGTATGGACCAGCAATTCAAGCGCTTCTGCTTTTTTGTCAATTTTATTTTCATCATAAGGGGGCCATCTCTGAAGCGAAGCAAATCCTTCCCCTTTAATCAGATGCCATATCTCCTCGCTCAAATGGGGAGTGAACGGCAGCAGCATCAAAACTAAATTCTTAATGGCTTCTCCAAACACTTCGTTGTTCTTATCTTTATACTTTTGGAGCACATCAACAAACTCCATTATTTTTCCTATTGCCAGCGAAAATTCAAACTTTTCGAAATGCTCTGTGACATTCTTGATTGTCAGGTTCATCTTGCTCAAAACATATTTGTCCTGGTTGCCTAATCCGGTTTCATCATAATTTTTCAAAGAAATATTTTTAATATTTTCTTCGGCTAAATTGTACACTTTGTTCAAAAATCTGAACGCGCCGGCAACTCCTTTATCGTTCCAGTCCAGTTCCTTTTCCGGCAAAGCGGCAAATAAAATAAACAGCCTTGCGGTGTCCGGCCCGTACTTGTTGTAAATTTCCGCAGGGTCAACAACGTTTCCGATTGATTTTGACATCTTTGCGCCGTCTTTTATCACCATTCCCTGCGTTAATAATCTTGCAAAAGGCTCGTCCACATTTACCAGCCCCAAGTCCCTCAAAGCTTTTGTGAAAAATCTTGCGTAAAGCAGATGCAAAATTGCATGTTCAATCCCACCTATGTACTGGTCAACCGGCATCCAGTATTCAACGGCTTTTTTGTCAAAAGGCCCGTCTTCAAATCTAGGGGAGCAATATCTCATGAAGTACCAAGAGCTGTCGACAAAAGTGTCCATCGTGTCCGTGTCCCTTTTTGCCTTTCCGTGGCATTTAGGGCATTTTGTCTCTACAAATTCCTTGCATGTTTCCAGCGGATTTCCCTGCCCTGTGAATTTGCATTTATCCGGCTTCGGAAGCTTTACCGGCAGTTCATTCAACGGAACTGGAATCATGCCGCACTTATCGCAATAAATTATTGGAATCGGCGTTCCCCAATACCTTTGCCTTGAAATAAGCCAGTCTCTTAATTTGAAATTAACAGTTCTCCTGCCGAATTTATTTTCTTCCATCCATTTTGAAATCGGCTCAATCGCGTCGCGGTTTTTCATTCCGGAAAATTTTCCTGAATTGAACAAAATTCCATCCTCAACCAATGCTTTGTCAGCTTTGCCCGCGTCAATCGGCCTGCCGTCGGGAGAAATGACAAATTTCAGCGGAATACTGTATTTTCTTGCAAACTCAAAGTCCCTTTCATCATGCGCATCAGCCATGACAATTCCGGTGCCATAATCCATCAGCACAAAATTTGCCAGGTAGGTTGGAACTTCTTCATTGTTGGCCGGGTTTATAATATATTTTCCTAAAAAGCAGCCGATTTTGTCCTTGCCTTCCGTTCTTTCCGCCCTGGTCTGCGACTTTATTTTCCTGATTGTTTCAATGGCTTCTTTTTCATATTTCGTGCCTTTTACCAAGTCCAAGACTATAGGATGCTCGGGGGCTATCACAATAAATGTTACACTGTGTATTGTATCTGGACGGGTTGTGAAAGCAGGCAAAATTTTATGTGAATCTTTCAGCCTGAAAAATATCTCAATTCCGTAGCTTTTTCCAATCCAGTTTTTCTGCATTGTCTTGACTCTTTCGGGCCAATGCTCCAGTTTCTCGATGTCATTCAGCAATTCCTCTGCATAATCTGTAATCTTGAAGAACCACTGCTCCAAAAACATTTCAGTAACTTCATTGTGGCAGCGCCAGCATTTTCCATCTTCAACCTGCTCGTTCGCCAGCACAGTTCCGCAGCTTTGGCACCAGTTGACTGCGGCTTTTTTCTTGTAAGCCAGCCCTTTCTCGTAGAATTTCAAAAATATCCACTGGTTCCATTTATAATACCATTCGTGCAGGCTTGCGACTTCCCTGTCCCAGTCATAAGAAAAGCCCATTTCTTTCTGCTGCTGCCTGATGGTGTTCATGTTTGTCAAAGTCCATTTTTCCGGGTCAATCCCGTGCTTTATTGCGGCATTCTCAGCAGGCAGCCCAAAAGCATCATACCCCATAGGGTATAAAACATTAAATCCCTGCATTCTTTTGTATCTGGCTAAAGCATCACCAATAGAATAATTGCGAAGGTGGCCCATGTGCAAAATATTGGATGGATAGGGGAACATTTCTAAAACAAAAAATTTCTTTTTACTTGATTTCTCACTTACTTTGAAAATTTGCGCTTTTTCCCACTTTTCTTGCCATTTCTTGGCAATTTTGACTAAATCTACCATATTACAGAGAAAATGACTTTAATTTAAATTCTTTATTCTTTTGGTACCACTGGACATCTTCACATGAACTATTTAAAGGAGAACTTCTTCTGAAATTTGAAAAAGAGAATACGCAAAACTGCCAAATAATATTTTTCGGTTTTCAACACGAAAATTAATTATGCAGTTTCGCTTAACATGTCGAAAATCGCAGATTTTCGAGCATCATCAAAAATCTTTGATTTTTGAGATTCTCTTTTTCTTTGACTCCAAAGTCTTTGTAAAATAAAAAACTTTGGAGGATGATTAAAATGAACTCAAATAATATTGAAGAAATAAGGAAAATAGGAATAGTACATTTCTGGAATTTGCCGGATAAAATTTATGTTATTCTAAATTCAGAATTTAAATATAATCTAATGAAACATTTTATGAAAAATATCAGGTCAAAATATAATGCTAAGAAAATTACTGGTATTCAAAGAGCTACAATTTCAAACATTATTAATAATATAAATGCCACTATAAGAATAGGATATCTATTAAAAATTATAGAAATAATCGACAAGAAAGAATTTAATTTAAATTGTGTTGAAAGAAATATAAAATGGATTGGTGATTTTAGGGGCAAAGGCATCACAAATCCAAAATTACCTTTCAATTTTAATTTAAGAGAGGGGGCAAGGTTTCTGGCTGGTATTTGCAATGAGGGCTGGATTAGTGACGGCATGTATTATTCAAACAGCAAAGATGAGTCTAGGGAATCTGTTAAAAACGACGCTCTAAAAATATTTGGCGGAAATAACCAAACCATAGGCAATTTCATTAAAGAAAAAGATCAATACTTGGCTTTTCCATCAATAATGAGGGACACTGTAATTGTCCTAACTGATTTTAAGGGTGTAAAAGCAGAAAGAAACCCAAAGATACCTCATTTTATATTGAGAGATAAGGAATTGATGTACGGATGGATTGAGCAAACAATAGGTGACGAAGGCCACGTCAAATTTCACCCACATTTATACAGAAGAGAAATAATCTGGAGAAGAGCGTGTGATATTAGAAATGATAAATGTAAAATAATTGAGGATGAGTTAATAATTTTAAAAAACTTGAGTATTGAATATGACCTGAAAAATATTGGAAACTACGTTACAAGCAAGGGAAAGAAAAGATTTAGACTGCAGATTAGGATTTCTAGAAAAGAAAATTTAAGGAGACTAAATAATTTAATAAAAATTCCCAATGATTTAAAGGATAGGCTATTTATAGAAATGCTAAAGAGTTGCTAAAACCATGATGAGAAAAATAACTTCAAAATTCTTTCCTTTTCCTCAAATGCTCAACTAATTTCTCTGAAATAACTAGGTTGTTATTGTCAATTATGTATCTAAACGGCAAGTGAACGCTTTCATTTTCATTAATCTGCACTTCAACCTCATCAATAAATTTTAAGTCATTTAATTTAGAACCATCAAGAATTTTTTTCGAAGCATAAACTGCATTATCAGTTGGCATCTGCGCGCTTCCTAGGTTCCTTTCCTCAAACTTAATTTTATTCTGCTTTAATTCCTTGATAATGTCTTCCGTCCTTCTCTTTGCAGGCTTGTCGCCCAAAATTCCGCCAAAAACAAAGTATTCAAACTTATTTTTATCATTTGTTTTAAGAGTTCTTGTTCCATATTGCGACAGAACACATATTTTATTTTTATGGAAATTTAATTTACCATTCAAATTAGAAAATATTTCACTAAAAACATTTCCAAGTTTTTTTAATTTGGAAGAGTCTGTTTTATTCTTTATATTTGTAAAAATTAAATTTTCTTTGCCAACAATCTCAGAAATATGCCCGTACTCTATCAGGCACCATTCAAAAAGTTCCGGTTCGAGGTGTTCTATTATATATTCCATTTTGATAAATTTAATAAAAACTTAAATTAAAAGAATTAAATAAAAAATATTAAAATTTCTTGAACTGCGCCGCTGTGTCAATCAGGTCAACATGGCCCAGGAACATCGCTCTGCAGCAGTATCTCTGCAAGCCAAGCTCGTCCATCACTTTTTTTCTGTCCTCGCCTTTGTCAACCCTTTCCTTGTATTTTTCGTAAAGTTGGGCTATTGGCTTTCCGCAGCTGAAACATCTTATTGGAATTATCATTTTCTCCTCCTTACCTGTACGATTTTTGTACTTTTGATCTTGCCTGTCCGTGCCTGTTCGGCTTTGAAGGCTCCTTCCTTCGGACATCTGCAACTAAAAGGTTTCTGTCATAATTCAGGAACACTTCCCTTAATTTGTCATTCTTCGTGTAAACCAAAAGGGCTTTTGCAATCGCCAGCCTTGAAGCCTCTGCCTGCGATGATATTCCGCCGCCGATAACGCTGACATCAATATTTACTTTGCCGGCAACATCCCCTGCAAGTATCAAAGGCTCCATCAATTTTAATCTTGACATTCTCGGCTCCACTAAATCAATTGGAACGCTGTTCAGCCTGACAATTCCGGTTCCCTGTTTTACAACCGCCCTAGCGATTGCCGATTTTCTTTTTCCTGATGTGTGAATATTTTTCATTTTTTATCCTCTGTTGTACCCTATCTGCCTGCAGATATCCTTAACCTTCAAATAATCTGTTTTCTGCAGTTTGCCTGCGCCGGCTTTTTCTATCACTGTGAATTTTTCATTTCTGAGCCCTTCTGGAATTCCAACGTGGCACTTTACGTTTCTGTAAACTTCCTGGCCTCTTGGCTTTTTGAAAGGCAGCATGCCTCTTATAGTTTTCTTGACGAAAAAAGCAGGGTTCCTGTAAAGATAAGGCCCTTTTGTAGGCGCTTTTCTGTCCACTCTTCGAATATAATTCTCAACAATCGGAGCTCTCTTTCCACTCACAACCGCCTCTTCGCAGTTGACAATGTCAACTTCTTCTCCCAACAAAAGCTGCTTGGCTGCAAAGCTGCTCAGCCTTCCCAAAACAACATTTTTAGCGTCGATTATCATTTTAGTTTATTTTAAATCTTATCCGATTATTCTTATTCCTTTCCCGCTCGGATTGTCCTTGCTTAGCTCAAGAAGCGGAACAATCTTTGACCCCGCTTTCTCAATTTTTTCCTTTGCCCCGTCTGAAAACTGGAATGCTGATATTGTAAGCTTGTGCTCTAAATCCCCTGAGCCAAGAACTTTTCCCGGAACAACAATAACCTCATTTTCCTTTGTGTATCTGCTTATGCTGGAAAGGTTGACAACTCTTCTTTGCCTTGTAGGCCTTTCCAAATCATTGGCAATTCTTCTCCATATTTCCGCTTCCTGCTCGTTGCCTCTTTTCTTCAGTTCCGCAACTAGCTTGAGCAAAATTATGTTTGTTGGCCCTGTTCTTTTCATTTTCGTTGTTGGATTCGATTTTTTATGATTTATTTTAAATTAATTTTTATTTTTTTAAATTTTAATTATTTTTAGTTTATTGATGATTTTTCGTTATTGACTTTTTTGATTTTAAATGCGGGGGACGTGATTCGAACACGCGTACCCACTAAGGGACTAGCCCCTCGAGCTAGCACGTTTGACCAGGCTCCGCCACCCCCGCGTTATGAGGGTAATGGGTTTTGTGATTTATTTTTAATTTCTTGGGCAATCGAAGATTGTCCACTTTTTGTTCAAACTTTTTATCTGAAAAAGTTTGTCGCCGTCAACTCGCGAAAGGGTTGTTTTACTTTGCCTTCTTGAGCTCTTCAACGAACTCATCAAGCTGCTCGTCAAGTATGTCAACCGCCTTGTTGACAATCTCTTTGCAGCTTAGCTGTCCGAATGATTCAATGTAAAAAACAAAATCTGTTTCGCTTGCTGTTACCTTAACGTTCTTGTCAATCTCTGAAAAGTCAAGCGATAAGTCGCATTCAAGCACTCTGTCTTTGTTGACAGTCAGTTTCCTGTCCTTGATTTCAAAAATATTATTGTGGTCAACCTCGATTATTGCTTCCGGGTTTTTTACATCGCCTGTGATTTCAACAATCGGCTTGTATTTGTACCAGACATGGCCGGGGCTCCATTTTATGTGCTGCTTTCCAGTCCCAAGAACGGCAGTTGCCTCCAGTTCAAGCGTCTGGCCTTTCAGCAATTTGACAATCGGCATTTCGCCAAAAACCGGCTTCACGGCAGGGTCTTTGCTTTTCAATTCCGAAGCATACACAACACCGCTTCCTTTTGTCGCCCTTAAAACCAGCTTTAATTGGCATCTGTTGCATCCTTTGCCCTCGCACTTGCATTTGTCAGGTAGATTGTATGATTTTAAGTCAGTCTTCAACGGCACTAATCCTAATCTATGGGCAATCATTTCGTCATAGGCTATTGAATTGTTTTTCTGGAATTCAACTTCCTCAATGGCCATTGTCGGCACTTCGTCTATCATGAGCCTTCTCAAAGTGTTTGCAAAAACGTGGTCTGAATCCTTCAAAATGAATGAAAGCGTTCCATTGTCCTTGCTATTTTCCAAGACCCTTATTTCCATTTTGTCCTCCAGTTATGAATTTTGATTTTTATGATTTTATTAAAAATAAATTTTTTATTTTTTGGGTGATTCTTTTTGTGTAGTTGCCGTTTTTATTTTTTCCAAAGCTTTGCTCTCTCCTCTTAAAAATGCAGCATATTCGGGCCAACTTCCATTAAAATTTCTTTTAACTAAAGTCCCTGCCTTATAGTATCCTGCTTTTATATATCTTCGATCAGTTTGCCTGACTACTTCCTTTAATCTATCAATTTCCGGAATATCGCTTGACAAATGCCTCTGTGCAAGGTGGGCTACCGCATCTTCTGCTATAGTCCGATTATAACCAGCTTTGTAAGCATCATATAACTCTACTGTTGATTCCAATAGGCTCATCTTATCTCCATCACTCCTTTGTTTGCAAATTATCAATATTTCTTTGATAATTATTAATGAATGTGAAAATTATACCCTTCTTCCCCTTCTTCCGCCTTTCTTTCTGCATCCGTCATGCGGCAAAGGAGTTACTTCCTCTATGATTCCAATTCTTAATCCCATTCTTGATAATGCACGAATAGCAGCCTGCGCTCCCGGTCCAGGGCTTGTTGGACCGTTGTGGCCGCCGGGCGCTTTGATTTTGACGTGTATTCCGGTAATCCCCTTGTCCATTGCGGTCTCAGCTGCTTTTTTTGCGGCAATCATTGCAGCCGTGGGAGAACCTTCCATCCTGTCGCTCTTGACAACCATTCCGCCGGAGCCGACAGCCAAAGTTTCTGTTCCGGTTATGTCCGTAATGTGAATAATAGTATTGTTGTATGAAGCGTAAATGTGCGCTATTCCCCACCTCTGCGGCCTTGATTCCATGTTTATTCAGCTTTCTCCGCCTTTTTTTCCTGCGCAACTTGCGGCGCGAGGCTAATTGCCTTGACCATTCTTATGTTTGGCTCTTCGCTGATTGTAACCAAATACGAAGGCGCTGTAACTTTTCTTTCTCCGATTGCAACATGCTCATGAGTGATAAATTCTCTTGCCTGCTTCATTGTCCTCGCAAGCTGTTTCCTAATCAATAAAGTTTGAAGCCTTCTTTCCATTACATCTTTCAATGTTAAATTCAAAACATCTTCAACTTTGGAATCTTTTTTCAGTAATCCGAGCGAGTTTAATCTCTGCAGCAGCTGCTTTTTTTCAAGGTCTGACTGCGGGTTTCTCTGCGCAATCAGCGTCTTTGCCCTGTTTAGAAAATCTTTCAGCATGGAATCCATTTTCCAGATCTCATACTTTCTCCTTAATCCGTATTGTTTTAATATTTCTTTCTCCGCTTCAATCCTTTCTTTCTGCCACGGATGATTTGGAGTTGAAAATTTCTTCTTCTGTTTTTTTGGGTCTCCCATGTGTTACACCATTAAGCCTTAGCCGGCTTGTTTCCTTCTGCGCTTTTTCTCTTGACTCCCATTACTTTTCCTTTGTTTCTTCTGAAATTTGATCTTGTTCTTTGCCCTCTTACCGGCAATCCTAATGAATGCCTTACTCCTTTGTAGGACTTGATTTTCTTCATCATTTTTATGTCGTTGTCCTGCGTGAACGATAAGTTAGTGCTAAGAAGGTGCCTGTCCACATTGTCTTCAGGATCTTTCTTCCTGTTGTAAAGCCATGACGGAATCTTGAATTTTGAAGGGTCTTTCAGCACATCATCAATCTTCGCAACATCATCATCAGAAAGGTATCCGGTTTTCTTTGTTTTCTGTATTCCAGCCGCGTTGCAGATTGCATTGGAAATCATGAAATTTATCCCTTTTATTTTTATCAGAGAATTCCCAATCTGCTTGTTTCCGTCCAAATCAGTATTTGCAATCCTTACAAAATATTTCAGTTCCTGTTTTTGTTCTTCAGCCATTTTTTACTTCAAATTTTTAAGCCGCGAGAATTTAGCAAAATTAACGAATAACTATTCGCTAACCCTAAACGCGCTCATAATGAACTCGGGCTAATTATAGGACTAGGGATACGATGGGCATTTATAAAACTATCTGAAATTTTGAATTTTAGCAGTTTTAGTCAACGGCATAAGTAATTTGGCATATTTAGCACAAAAAATGTTCATTAAGAAATATTTCAATACTTTCTTGCATGTCATTGACTAAAAATGAGCTTTCGCTAATTGTTTATAATTTCTTAATTTAATCTCCTTTCCAAATAAAATTTTTAATATCCCTAAATAAAGAATAAGGATTATTTTTAATTTCTATCAATTTTATTTTTTCCTTACTACGTCCCTCAATTGATTGAATATTTGAATCAATAAATCGTTTGATTCTATTTTTTGTTCCAAAGATTATTACTATACCTTGGATATCGTTGTACCTCATCATATTCGAGATAGAATGAGAAGAAGTATATAAAGATCATGATTTGTTACCAAATTTCGTAACAAAATCAAACTAGATAATACCTTTGCGAATCTACCAAAATTATCTTTTCGATGCTATCATCCTGTATCTTGAATTTCCATAAATTATATGTTTTTGACTTGTCATCCCAACAAAAGAATACTGGTATTGTCTCTTTACCAGTTATTTTTTTAACATGTATGTATGGGAAATATAACTGCCTTTTACTAAATCTTTTGATTAGTTTTGCTTTAGCTTCTATGATTATAGAAAAGTTTTCTCCCTCAAATCCTGCGTCTATCTCTATCCCGGGCTTCTCGATTTTTATGTTATGTCCTCCAATTTCTAATTGGAATTCCTTAGACCTTTGCTTTCCCATAATGCTAAAATAAAACAATTTATCAATTTTTAAAAAATCTCTTAGAATTCCAGAGTTAATCATATTCAGAAGGTACTGTTGCTCGCCCATACCCGCACTTGAACTTAGCAATTTAAATTGGGATATAGATTTAAACTTGATGTTCTCTTTGTTTATTGGTGGCAAATCCATAAATCCTTCACATTTAATGAGCCACCAACTTTTTGTTGTATTGGGAAACATCATAATTTTATGTTTTTTCAAAGAATCAGGCATAGTTTCTTCAGAATCAAAATAATTCAACAATCTAATTTCTTTGTCCTTGATTATAGACTTTAAATCTGTTGTAGATACCAAAGACACTCCTTTTTTAAAATCAAAGAATTTGTTTAATATCTGATCCCAATGTTTATTTCTTTCTTCCTTAGGGTACACCATTAGACTTATTTGGAGATATTGGATTATAACTTTATGTTACACAATATTGTAACACAACTATATATATCGTAACTTATTACGTATCGTCATGCAATTAAGCTTTAACTTATTGACAGAAAAATTAGAGGATTTAACTAAAACATTTCTTGCATTATCCAACATAAAGAGATTGAAGCTATTGTTGTTGCTTAATAAAATAAATTCCGGCTCTGCCGCTCAAATTCATAAAACTGCAAAGAGAGAAGGAATATACAGCAATAGGGAAACAACTTATAGAGCACTTGAAGACCTAGTCAAAATTAAACTAGTTTCCAAGATTTACAATGAAGAAAAAAAAGAACTTAATTATTCTATAAAACATGAAAACAACTCATAAAATCATGATTGGGGATTGTTTAGAAGGATTAAAAAAACTTCCTTCTGAATCAGTAGATTTAGTATTTGCTGATCCACCCTATAATATGTCCAAGAAAAAAGGTTTAGGATGGAAATACAGCAAACACGTAACAATGCAGGAAGAATGGGACATATTTTCTAAAGACGACTATTTTCAATTTAATCAAGAATGGATTAAGGAATGTTTGAGAGTTTTGAAGCATGGCGGGAGTCTTTGGGTATGTGGCTCATTTCATAATATATACCAAGTTGGATTTATTTTACAGCACATAGAAGATATTAAAATTAACAACAGCATTGTTTGGTTTAAGCCAAATGCTCAACCAAATATCACTTGTAGAATGTTTACAGAAAGCACAGAACATTTAATCTGGGCTTCAAAAAATGGAAATGGACAGAAGTGGAAGTTTAATTATGAAGATACTAAAAACTTGATTGAAGATTCTCTGAATCCAAGGGGAAAACAAACAAGAAATGTTTGGAGCATTCCATTAACGCCAAGAAAAGAAAAATGGGCAGGAGAACATCCAACTCAAAAACCTTTAGAGTTATTAAGAAGAGTAATCTTGTCATGCACTAATGTAGGCGACACAGTTTTAGACCCGTTTTTGGGTTCTGGAACTACCTCTGTTGCAGCCAAAATATTAAAAAGGAATTCTATTGGAATAGAAAAAGAAAAAAAGTATTTAGACATAATTAGAAAGCGTTTAAGCCCGCCACAAAGGAAGATTAATGAAGAAATTTTAATGGATATAGCTACTACTTAACTGTACATTTAAGCTTTTTGATTTACCATCTCCACCACCGCTTCAATATGATTCGTCTGCGGAAACATGTCAAAAAGTGCAACAGAATTAATTTTATACCCATTCCGATTAAATTTGATAAATTCTTTCTTGAACTTAAGCGGGTTGCAGGAAATATAAATTATCGTTTCAGGCTTTAGCTCAATTAATTTCTGCAGCGCAATGTTTCCCATTCCGGTTCGCGGAGGGTCTGCAATAACCTGCAATGGCTTCAGCAATTTTAATTTATGAATATTCTTGGCATCAGAACAAACAGCTTCAGCATTTGCAATATGGTTGAATTTGATATTCTCCTCTGCGCATTTTACCGATAAAGGAAAAGATTCAACAATCGTAACTTTAACAAACAATTCATTCATG
>Ga0209211_10004951_pt1 | contig 20259 bp, 22 predicted proteins | sample RifGroA2_FD_183992 | JGI IMG/M metagenome (GOLD analysis project Ga0209211, IMG submission 183992) | Groundwater microbial communities from Rifle, Colorado, USA - Groundwater A2 (SPAdes) (version 2) | ecosystem: Environmental > Aquatic > Deep subsurface > Groundwater | place: Rifle, Colorado...
ATCTTCATTGCAGGTGGGTGCGGCGGGGATTCACACCGTCGGCAAGCAGGGGCATATACTTACGGCGGATTGGGAAGGGCGAGAATAATGAATCGGCCATTTTCAAACAGGCAGCGCAAGACAATCGGGCACGGAACTTGGCTCACAAATGCAATATTCCAGACGATATTAGGAATAAACCGTGCTTCGTTTATGGTTCATTACACATCGCGGATATCGTTTCCAGACCGCATACAACTTGTCGGCTCCGACGAGCATTTCGATGCCGAACTCTGCTTGGCCTCATCGATCAGTTGCTATCTTCAAGCCCGCAATGGCCTGATTATTGATCGAAGCGTTCGTTTTGCGGCGGGCGTAAAGATGATTTCAGCGAATCACAATTTAAAAAATCCGGATTATTTTGATCATGCGGCGCCCCTTACGATTCACAAAAGAGTTTGGATCGGCGCTAACGTTGTCTTGTTGCCTGGGATTAATATTGGGGAAAATACGGTAGTCGGCGCTGGGAGTGTAGTTTCGAGAAGTCTGCCTGCGAATGTCGTGGCTGCAGGATGCCCTTGCCGTATTATCCGCAATATTGATGACTAATCAGCGCAAGAATGATACTGCGCTACTACAAGGATTTTATTATTACTTGGGACTTGTGCTGTCCAAGTTGGGGTCTGGTGGATTAAATATCCTATCATTCACGATCGTGGCAGCGTCGGTGTCTGTGCTTGATTTCGCCGATTACGCCACTGCCGTCGCAATTGTTAGCATTCTCAGCGCACCAGCCGAAGCGAGCGAATACACCTATATTCGGGTTTTTGAAAAAGTTAGCGTACTGGGAAAGATTTACATCACGGCACTAGTATTGCGGATTAAGATTCTTTTTTCCGGTATTCTGTTGTTTTCTGTTGCTCTTATCTTAATAATCCATGGGCATTTTTATGCTTTCAGCGAGCGATTCATAACGATACTAATATTAGTAATTGTTTTTAGTATAGGCAGTAACTTTGTAGGCACTTTCACGAGTGCGCTAGTTGTACATGGCCGACAACGCGCACTATCCGTCATTAATTTAATTATAGCCGCAACCAGTTTACTATCATCATTGTTGATCACGCCGTTAGGTGGAAAAATTGCTATCTATCTCAGTTTGCAGGTAAGCGCACAAATAGTACTATTGCTCTATGTTAGTAACGTTTATAGAAAAACAATCAAAAAGTACGTCGTGTTATCAATTGCGCACACTACTCATATGACCGGTCATCGAAGGTTATATGGGAACTTATTTTATTCCAGCTTTTTCCCTGTTTCAGCGACTGGTTTGTTGAGTGTAATAAAAAACAATTTCATTATCTTGATAATAGGGACTCGAGGCGACGCTCCCATCCTCGCATCGTTCGCGATCGCAAAGCGGATATATGATTTTTTCCATAAGGGTATGAGTGGCCTCCTGGATCAACTATTTCCCGTAATTTCACGGTTTGAAATAGAGCGACCAAGCGAGGCAGAAAGTGGCATATTAAGGTTATTCGGTATTCGTATAATTGCCGGGTTACTTATCGCTGGCGGTCTCATAATGTTTTTTAAAGCGTCATCAATCGGGGATAAAATAACTAACTTATCAATTGTGGCTATTGTCTCACTTAATTTCTTTATTACGTATTTTGTGACAATTTCGACGTTTGTTGCTTCGAAGTATCAGCCCAAGTACATACTGTTAAGCTCAATATTTACGACTCTCGTTTTTGTCTTTATTCCTTATATCGCGGCTAATTGGTTCATCGATCTTATGGCGAGCGTGCTTTCATTGTTAGTGGCATCTATCATATCTAGCCTTCCCTTGGGCTATTGGGCTTACAAGCAGATGAAATACAACCGCGTTTTTGCTGTCTTTCTCAGCACAAATATATTGTTTCTCATAGCAGGCTTCGGTATAGCAGCAGGTTTCTTCCATTTCGATCGGTAACGAATGGCCCGCCTCCCGACTTTTCGGCTTTCCTACCGCGACTCTTTATTGCGATTTCGAGAATTTATAGATGGCTGCTCCGATTTCGGATCAAGGATTAGATCGCATCAAATTTTCCATATCATCCGAAAAGGTGCGCCGTTGTCCAACCGTCGTTATCTACGACTTCGGATGATATCGACATTCGTAGCTAATTTCATTTTAGCATCCGTTTCGGTTGTCTCAATATTTAGGCTTCATTTTACCGGCCAGAGGCTCTCTGGTCACTTTCAAATTGATTTCGGAAAGAAAACAGACTACCGAACAGTTGCGATTGCGGAAATTATCGCCATTAACTCGGTCGTTTCCTTCTTTCACTCTGGCGATCTATGGGCGAGCATTAGGTCGTTAGGATCAAAAGTTTCGCCGATCTACATCGAGTCTATTGCGCAATTAGTATTTACCATAGTGTGGCCAGTATATTTATATCGAACGTCCCTACGCCGCCGCGGCGATATATTATCTGAAATGATTAGTCGTGAAATATTTTATGGGAATGTCTATTTAAGCGTATCACAATTTGTTTTTCGCCAGACGCGGATCGAGCGCCTTTTGGTTATTGATGATCCTCGAAACGTGGCGACGCTTTGTTTAGCGGCAAGAAATCTAAGCGTACGAACGATTGGATACATGCACGGCAAATTCAATAGCTTTCATGTTGGTTTGACTGTGATCCCATTCGACCGTTACCTTGTTTGGAATCCATATTTCGCTGCGAAGATACGCGAGCTTTGGGGTGGTAGCTATCCAGGAGCGATACATGTGGTTGGACTGATAAGAAAAGATGTCCAAGCCTGGATATCCAAATATGATACCCCGCTTTCTAACGTCCTATGGTTGGAAGAGGACGAAACGCCCATGGACCAGATGCACCCTTATCTTCAGGCTATCAAAAACGATTTTCGGCTGTCGATTATAGTTAGAGCTAAACCAAGGGCTGGATTGCACACGGATCTCGCTCACCTTGGATGCAAAATGGATACGACATCGAGCTTTTACGAGTCAGTGGTTACTCATCGCCCCTTTGCAGTTATTGGATGCCATTCAACAGCGCTGATCGAAGCTCATCTTTTTGGTATCACACCCATTAGTATCAAGACGGATTTGGATTATGGTCACGAATTAATCGATGATAAGGTGGTGCTTAGCTGTGATGGCCCGGAGTCCTTACTAATATTGCTACAAGCCTTAATAGCGCGACCTTTAGGCGGCCGTACCCTCAGCTCATGTGACAAGTTTATCGAGCCGTTCTTGCCGGGGTCTGTTTCCGAGGTCCTCGCCAAAGAAGGTTTTTCTATTGTGGTGCCTTCTATCGCTGCAGGGCTATAGAGATGTTAAGCATCGTCTTATTAGGGCCAGAAGTTTTTTATGTCTCGTTAATTTTTGTCGCATGGACTTCTTGGCAACTCGGCGAATCGTTACCAACGGCAAAATTTCTATCGCTAGCTGCACTTCTCATTGCTTTTTCGTGGATATATATCGCTGCATCGCCAACCTACTTCGAGGATTATTTGTCGTACGTGTATTGGCTTCGGGATGCTGACTCGCGGTTTGGAGAACATATCGACAAGGGTTTTTCGCTGTTCATGATTTTGTTGAACAGTATTTCTTCCGGTTCATGGATATTTATTTCTTCAGTACTTTTGATATATGTCTTTTTATTGACAACTGCGACTAAAATGGCTAACGGGCAGTTGCTGGTCGCGCTATTGATACTTTTTCCAAATCCTAGAGTCCATGAGTTCATGTTCAATTCGACCCGGGCTTCTTTAGCGATGTGTTTGTTGCTTTTGGGAATCGTTCTCCTTGTAAATAGAAGGGTGTTGCTGGCACTGGCTGTTTCCTTAATAGCACTCAGCTTCCATTTGTATGTAGGATTAGGGTGCTTACTCGCTGTAGCAGTCGGTTATTACGCTCCAAAACGTATTCTTGTTTATGCTTTTGGTCTTTCGACAGTTATCTTCCTCTCGGGGATATATGTTGAATCTATATATGGCATTCCAAGGGATTATCTTGGCGATCTCATACTTACGACAAAAGGCGCAGTAACTGACGAATATCTATTCGAGGTGATGGAAACGGGTTGGTGGGGAAGATTGTCATTATGGTTAATGACTTCGTCCTTCACCGCGTACCTTCTTTTCGCTCAGACGGACGATAAGATTGGAAGCAGACTTTTGTCTATTGGAGTAGCCGCTAACTCTTTGGCGTTAGCCTTTTCGTTTCTTCTGCCAATCATTGCGAGAATCCATTTACTAGGCCTAATGCTAGCCGCATTGGTAATGGCTGGACGACATGTGTTAAATAGGAAAGACGTATTACTTATGACCGTAATGATTTTACTTTATACGGTTTCAGTTTTATCGAATCAAGTCTTTATTGATAATTATTGATTGAGCAGCATTTTTTCATGGGCTTTCGTAGCTTGTCCGCTCATTGTTTTGGGGAACTTAACTATTGTGGCTAGTGTCAATTCCTGCCGCGCTGAATCCATAATCCGCGCATTGGCTATTTGCGTATGTCTTGCTTCGCTTTTTAATATTGCGAGCTTAATACATTCTCATTTCGATGAGAAAGTTCTTTTGAAGCGTGTATTTGACGAAAATGCGAACGCAACGCTTCCTCTACACGCCAAAATTATCGATCTAAAGGAAGCAATTGAATCTAACTATTTTTCGAGTTTTAAGAGTGACGACCAGGCCTCGACTTGGAAAATTGGTCGGCCCTACCTGCGCCAAACTGCGACCGAAACTCTGCGTGGCACACCCGGCCAATGCGGGGAGTTCAGTAGATTAATGGTAAAGTTGCTCAGAGAAAGCGGGATCGAAGCGCGTCGGTTATATGTGTACCGAGACCGATCGACGAATCACGTTATGTTTGAATATTATGATCGCTCGAGAGAGAAATGGATTGCTGTAAATTCGACCCAATCGACGGCATATCTTGAATCCGCGACAAAAGCGAAAAGTAGTTCGTTCAAGGAACTTATCGAAGATTTGCCGAGTGAAAAGCTGATTTATACAGATTTTGGCTACCTGAATCAGCGGCTATTATCTGTATTCGGCCCTGCGGTTGCTCGATCTATTCCCAACGCAATAATATGGCTATATGATGAGCCGTTAGTTGTAAGGATACTGATTGGAGTTCTTCTCCTTTTGTTCGCAATTGCAGGTCTTGTAATTAGCGTGAAGCCGGACTTGCGCACTCTACTTGTTCATGATAGTACTTTCTAATCGTGGCCAATGATGATTCCTTTATTGTGAATTATGGTAAAAAAAACAGTTTCAAATCTACCGGAGTCTTATTTCTGCGACATCACTACACTCCAATGAATCGTGTCCGCGTGTAACCTGGGCGTTATGTATGGTGGAAATGCCGATGAAAAATAACTTCAAAGCTATCTTCCGTGCTCTCAGGGAAATCGCGCGGCAAATATCTGTTAGGCCGCATTTTTCTACGACGAGACAAAGTTACAACGACTATTGGAGGTCGAAAAGGCCAAATAATCTTGGCTATGCTAATGAATTCCAAATCGAACGTGCCAACTGGATTGCGCATCGCATTAGCGACAACGAGACAGTTATTGATCTGGGATGTGGAGATGGGGCAACTCTGCTTGCGCTGAGGAGGATCCGAGTCATCGATGCACACGGCGTTGACATCGCGGAGGGCCCTCTGGAGTATGTTTTAGAGTGTGGAATAGGTATATCTAGAATCGACTTAAATAGTCAAACAGCTCTGCGTGCGCTCTCCAAGCGCGATCATGTCTTGCTCCTGGAGGTACTAGAACATATACCCGAGTCAGAGGAACTTCTTTCGACTGCACTAGGAATCGCAAACAAATCGGTATTTTTCAGTGTCCCTAATTCCGGATACATTTCATATCGCCTGCGATTACTTTTCGGTAGGTTCCCAGTGCAATGGCGGCTTTATCCTGGCGAGCATCTCCGTTATTGGACTCTTGCAGATCTAAAGTGGTGGCTTGAGGAATTAGACTTAACTTCACGTTCGGAAATTGGAACTTATTTGGGGATCCCTGGTCTCGCGCGCTTTTTCCCCAGTTTATTCGCGGCCGGACTAATCGTACGCGTGGCATGCGATTGTAAGAAAACTTCAGTATGAATATCCTTTTCTTAGCAGAATTCTCAAAGCAAAAAAACGGATACACTATCGTTGGTGAAAATTTGTGTCACCAACTCGCGCGTCATGAGGGTGTCAAAGTTGACACATTGTATGCCGATGATTACCGATCGATCGTACCGAAAAGAACTTCCCTAAAATCCCCTCTTTTTCAAAGGTTCGGGTATTTAGCGATTATTTTTGATTTTTTTTTGATCGCTTGGGTTACTAGGCGTCAGAAGTATGACCTAATTCACTGCAATCTTGAGCACTATGCGCCAGTCGCGATGCTATTGGGTTTACTATGGCGTATCCCATTTACGGTGACAGCTCATGGTACCTATAGCGTAGTCCTGCCATCCAAGTCAAGACTGTTTTCGATGGCCTTTAAGAAAGCGGCTTGCGTTATTGCCGTTAGCTCGTACACCCGTCAGCGAATTAATGAAAACGGCCTTGATACTAAGTGTCGGGTAATTACGAATGGTGTTGATCTCAGTTTGTTCAGGCCCGATCATAATATCGTTAAGGAAGACATTGTTCTTTTTGTTGGGAATGCCAAGCAAAGAAAGGGATTTTCCTTCTTGTATGAGGCGCTAAGGATCGTGACTAATCAAGGAGGCAGATTTAAATTGGTGGTGGTCAGCGAATTTGGCGAAACGCACCGCGACATATGCTCGAATGCTGCAGAAGATGCGATAGTTATAGAATTTACGGGTAAGCTCAGCGATCGGGAGTTAGTCGACTATTACCGCCGAGCTAAGATTAACGTCCTTCCGTCGTTTTCGGCAATCGATAACTTCGAAGGTTTCGGTTTGATACACGTCGAGGCAATTTCATGCGGAACACTAACGGTCGGATGTAAGAATTCTGGAAATGTCGATGCTATCCAGCCCGGCAATGGGTATCTCCTTGACTACGGTAACACGAACGAATTGGCCCGGGTAATTCTACGATTGCTGACGACGTCGGTTCCGTCCGACTTAGTACCACAAGGAATTATTCCCCGTGATTGGACAGTTGTTGCTAATGATTATTTAGAAGTTTTTGAATCAACGATTGATTAGCTGCCTCTATTTCCTTGTTCTGGTAGCGCCTTTCTTTCCAAAGGAGTTTTTTGTGCATAGGTACTGTAATAAGCGATGTTGAAAAAGTATCTTTATGGGCTATTTATGGCCTATGCGCCACCCAGGCTCTTTAATCCGGTTTATAAGGCTCGGCACGCCGACGAGTACGATTATTGCAGTTTCCCGCGATACATATTTTTGGAAAGCGTCAGCATCTGTAATGCGGCATGCGTAATGTGCCCCCGTGAATTGCTTACCCGAAAACAAGGGGTTATGTCGTTTGATCTATTCGAAAAGATAGTGAGCGAGATTCGCCCATACGCGAAGAAGGTTGAGCGAGTAGATCTCCATGGCTTTGGGGAGCCAGCCATAGATCGGTGTATGCCCGCGCGGATAAGGCTGGTGAAGGCGGCGGGAATAAAGCACGTTCACATAGTGTCGAATGGGTCACTAATGCAAGAAGACTTCGCAAAAGCAATTCTGGAGGCCGGACTCGATTCTATAAAATTCAGCTTTTATGGATCGGACAAACAACAATATGAAGATATAATGGTTAAGCTTAAATATGAGGAAAGTCTCGGGAATATCAACAGATTTATTAAGGTAAGAAATGCTGGGGGCTACCGAACGAAGATTATTGTTCAGGCGCTGTCCAGTCCAGGCAAGATTATAGATGCCGAGAAGTGGGGGTGCCAATTTGAGGGCCTAGTGCTAGGCGGTTACGTTGGTAAGAAAGACTATTCTAGATTAAGCGGCGATTTGCTTCGGATGGGTAAGTTGCACAACTACGGCGGCGGTCGGAGTTACCTTTTTCCGCAGGGCGGGTACAAGCATAAACCGTGTTACTGGCCCTTTCAAGTGCTTACGATCGATAATTTGGGAAATGTGCTTCCTTGTATTTATGACTTCGATGCTTCACTGAAGTTTGGGAATCTCACAAATAGCACGATTGCTGAGATATGGAATTCGGAACGATTTCGCCAATTTCGGCAAGACATGGGTAGTGCGCTTTTGGATAAATATAGTGTGTGCTGCGGATGCTCCCAATTCAATCGCTAAGAAGCTGCCTAACAATTCACTAAAGGCGTTTGACCAGCAAATGAATTATCGCCAGTTTCATCATCGCCTCAGATTGTCCGGGGTTGATTTCGTAGTCGCGATTCAATCGCCGGGAGAAGGCAAGCCAAGCAAAGGTGCGCTCGACGATCTAGCGCGTGGCCAGAACCACGAATTTGCTGGTCTCGTTGCGCTTGGCGACCTCGATGGCCCAACCGAACATCATTCGCGTCCAGTCTCTGGGTTTTCCGGCGTAGCCTCCGTCAGCAAAATACTTTCTGGATGCCGGGAATCGGACGGAACCGGATCAGCGCGGCGCGAGCACCCGTACGATCCTGGATCCACGCCGAATGGACGATCATTGCAAGAATGAAGCCCATTCGTATCTACCGCGATATGCTGCGCCTCTTGATCTTCTCCCAAGTGGCGAAGAATGCGTGTCGAATGGAAGCGCTGCAAATGGGACACATCGGTCAGTTGGAACTGACTCTGGCCGTGTATTTAGTGGCCTCCTGGCGTCTTGCACGGCTGGTGTCGTCGGGCGAAACGCATCTCAATCTCGGCGCCACGGAGCTATTCACCGACGAGGAGCGGCAGGGGCGTACGTCTTGGCAGAGAAGCTGACCCCGCTCGCTGCTCCGACGATTCGCTCCGGTCATCTGGCAAATTACAGTGCTGGGTTGAATTCATTCAAAGGGACCGGGCTGGGGCCATGCCCTTACACACGCCTTGCCCGTAAGGGACTCAGCAGCAATTTCTTTAGACAACGATGAGAGTAATTGTTTTAACCGACTCCTCGCCGCGGCATTATCATTTTGCACGCAGTATATGCTCAAGCTCAAACGTGGTTGGCGTTTTTACCGGAGCGAAGTCAGCCAACACGTCAACTTTCAATCGAATAAGAAGAGAGCTGAAAAGCGCAGAACGCATATCCAAGTTTATCTTGAAGCGGTTTTATGATATTCAATATAGAAAATATCTTCATCTATTAGGCACGCAACAACGGGACGCCGAGAAAAGGCATTTTGACAATTCTCAAGCTCTATTTAAGAAAGAATTCGGCGAATTGGAAACAAAAGTCGATCCATCTATCGGCTCTATTAATTCAAAAGTGTACATTGGACAGATCGCTTCTTTGCGTCCGGACATTATCGTTGTGATGGGCACCTGTCTAATCGGGAAAGAATTAATGAAGGCTGCTCCTTTAATGCTAAATTTACACACTGGGCTGTCTCCTTGGTATCGAGGCGGCAGCACCAACCTATGGCCATTCTTATTTAAAGACTATGGTTATTTTGGTGTAACCATTCACATAATGCACTCGTCCATCGACGGTGGTAGCATCGTATACCATGGAATTCCAACAATCGATGCCACTGATAGTTTTCCATCAATCAATGCGAAGGCAATTGTTATTGGCACGGAACTCATGAAGGCCGCGATAAATGACTACCAAAATGACAAATTGGCCTCCGTTGATCAAACTTTTTCAGGAAAGCTATTCCATAACATTGATTTACATGGTTACCATATCAAGCGATACATCGAGAATCAGCAAGATTTTTTCTCCATGGTTAACTGGGAGAAAATTCGATATCCGGTCGGTCTAGTCCTCAACACGGAAGTGCAGGATCGACTTTCTGTTGCCCAGAAATCGAAACTTCTTTCCAACAATTAGCTATTAAAACAATCACTCCATGGACACCACTCAGTTAGCTGCTCTGCTTGGTCTGCGGCCCATATTTCTCTTGCACAGTACGTCTGCAAAACCGGCCAGAGACTTGAGCCAAGGATTGCACAACATTACTCCTGATATAATTCATAATGGTTTTGCCAAACTTCAACGCATTTTTTCATTTCTTTCTCTCGATGAATTAATGGCGTATCGAGGAAAGACCTCGGTAGCGGCTTTAACTTTCGACGATGGCTACACCAGCGTGTTTCAAGAAGCATATCCAGTCTTAAAAGAGTTACGCATTCCATTTGTAATATATCTGAATTGTTCGAGCTTCACCGGGAAGCCGTTTTGGCGCGATATGATAAGAACGCTAGTCAATCGCCGCCTCGAATATCAATTCCATGAATATTGCCAAGCAAAAGGATTAAAAATACATGGCTTTCATAAGCATGGCCTCTACAAATCGACCAAGTCAGCCATCAATAACAGTAAAGTCGTTCATGAGCACCTCTCCGGCTTTTTCGAAAGATTCAATATTGATGCAGCACCGCTTGCGCTGATAAATCGGGAAGAGAGCTTAATTGTTGATCCAATCATTTCATATGGAAACCATACATACAACCACTATCTGTTGAGCTCGCTTCCACGGAGAGATCAACAATTGGAGATTGAGAAAAATAAAAAAATAATCCATGAGCTAAAATTGCAAGAATCGCCGGTGTTTTCCTTGCCATTTGGCGGAGATCATGACTTTGATGAACACACTGTTCAGCTCGCAAAAGAATTTGGATACAAGGCTATTCTCTTGAGCCGAAATCGACTAAACGGGAGACGACCTAGACGGTTCGATTGCCAAATGTTTGAGCGATTCATGCCTTCGGCGCGTCAGCTTGCATGCGAAATTCCACTATTTGCGCCTTCAATTCTCATCAAATCGATAGTCGGGTCTTTCTAATTCTACTTAGTCAAATTTCATCGCAGACTAATGCTGAAAGGACAATGGTTGTTTTCTGAAGGCGAAATCCTTGGCGTGCTGTGGTCGTCGATGGCGGTCCTCGATGGACGGGACGAGGTCGGCGTTGGTTTGGGTTTTTGCTGGGGAGCTTGCGGCGCATGATCTCGACCAGATCGTTGCAAGATGGCAGTTCTGCGATTTCGCGGTTGGCCATTCCCTCCTTGGCCAAGAACATCAGCGCCGCCATGACCAAGGCCGTGTGATGGTGCCAGGCCGGCCACCCCGTGACCTGATAGTCGACCGTGCCGCAGTCGCCCTTGGCATCCTCGAACGCGCGCTCCACGAAATGCCGTGCAGCCTACATTTCCGCCAAGCGACGCAACCACCGGCGTGGTCGCAGTACACATTGGCGTCGGCAATCAGTTGCTGGCGCACGCTCCATCGATCCGACGCCAATTCGCTCAACATATGGTGAAGCCTCTGGTAGTGACTGCACGATATTTCCTCGGCCATCTTCTCTATGTTGCGCCGCCGACACTGAAACAGGCCGTCGAGATACAGGCGCGCCGAGTCCAAGTGGGGTGAGGCTCCGGGAGCTGGGAAAGGTAGGGCGTGAGCGCGGCAGCGACCAGCGCAGATAACTATTCGAGTATTGGAGTTGGGCCTCATAATAATCAACTCCAAGATAAATAATATGAGAATCAGCCAACGCGGGTGGTTAGAATTTAATCTGACAAAGTAAAATTAAGCACCACCGTAGAAGGAATTGGGCTAATGATTTCATCAGTTGCGCATTTTGCAAACACTATCATCGACAGGCCAGGAAATATTGGTGTAAGGACTGGCAAGCTAATAGCCTCCCATTCGCAGAACGGTGGCACGGGGATCTGTATTTGCCGAGCGTCAAATTCGGGATGTCGCGGGTATAAGTACTATTCTATGGGTATTCTTGGAAATTTGCCCAGGATTCTGAATGCCCTGCGCATGTATTGTTTCTCCCGCTTCGACCATCGATATTGGGATATAAAGTTATTCGAGGCGTTTACGTCTAGCCTCTTTAAGGCTGTCGCCGAAGAGTCACCTAATATCGCGCATGTTTGGGAAGTATCTCCAAAGATAATTAGAGCTTTAAGGGCAATAGGTTTGCCGGTGGTCCTAGATGTGGCAATAGCTCCCTACACCTATGTAGCGAGGCTGCACAGCAAAGGCCTCGCGGGTCATCTGACTCACTCTGACCGATTAATGCGACTGGAACTTGAGGCTTTTAAGGAAGCAGATCTTATAATTGTTCCATCGGCATTTGTAATGGATGAATTGGGAGCCGCCGGGATTCCTGTAAGCAAAATTCGATTAATTGAATTTGGTGTCACCATCCCCGAGCTAGGAACATCCATTAGGCGCCATCGAGAAAATATATCATTTGGTTTCGTGGGAGTAGTTAACCGCAGGAAAGGCGTCGATTGTCTTATTGACGCATGGGATAGCAAACTATTTGCTGATGACGAGCTTGTTTTGTGTGGCCGACTGCATCCAGATATTAAGAGAAAGATCGGTCTGTTGAAGTTCGCTTCTAATGTTACGCTTCCAGGTTTCATCAATCCCTTAGAGTACTTCGGGCGTTGTGACGTCTTTGTCTTTCCATCTTGGAGCGAAGGATCTGCAAAGGCTGTACTCGAGGCCATGGCTTTTGGGCTACCAGTTATCACAACGAAAAGCTCAGGTACGGTGGTCCGTAATGGAGTCGATGGTTTTGTAGTAGAGCCAGGCGATACCGCTGCGCTACGCGAAAGAATGCTTTGGTTTAAGAATAACCGAGCTGCCATTGCTACGATGGGGGAATCAGCCCGAAAGCGTGCTTGCGAATTTTCTTGGGAGAGGTACGCGAGTCGAGTAATGAAGGTTTATGAAGAATGTCTGGGTTGAGGTTGGTATATATCACGCGAGTCGTCATTCCATCGCGTGCAGCTCAAGCCCATCAGATCAGTTGCATGGGGAAAGCTTTTCGACGTGCACTGGGTGATCAGTTTGAACTTGTTTCAGGGTTAGCAACGGATTCAGCGCCGGATTATCACCGCTCATTGTTATTTAGTGCAGCCAGTTCGGGTTTAAGGCATTTGGCAACGTGTCTAGAAGCTGCGCTGTTCGCTTTTAGGCGATTTCGACCGATAATTTATACGCGCGATATTATCGTTGCCTTTCTCACGGTCGCAACGAACGGTACGGCAATATATGAGGCTCACAAAGAACCAATCGGAGTTGTGCCAAGGCTTTGCCTTCAGTTCTTGCGTACATCGAGTAGATTCAAGCTGGTCACCATCTCGGAGGCGCTCAAGTCGTTTTATGTAGATAAATGGTTAATCCCACCGCGCAACATTATCGCTGTCCACGACGGAGTATTTTCAGAAGAATATGACGACATAGCCAACCTCGATAAAGCTTCACTTCGAATGCAGCTTGAACTCCCTCCGGATGGCTTAGTTATCGTACATACAGGGAGTCTCTATCCGGGCAGAGGAGGAGAATTGTTCGAAGTCTTGCTAACGTTCCGGCCAGACATTCGGTTCGTTCAGGTCGGTGGAGAAACGGCGGATATAGAGAAATGGCGACAATACTATCATGAACGAAATCTAAATAATATTATCTTCATTAATCGACAGGCGCGGAATATGGTAATAAGGTATCAATGCGCGGCGGACATACTATTTTATATGATTACGCCTGAGACGCCCACTTACTGGTGTTGCTCGCCCTTAAAGTTATTTGAATATATGGCAAGCGGAACCCCGATTCTCGCGGCGCGAATCGGTTCTGTTTGTGAAATTCTCGATGACACAAACGCTTTTTGTTTTGATCCGAGCGACATAGGTACGTTGAAATCCGCCCTACAGATCTTGGTTAATAATCCACAATCGGCTAAGGATCGCGCTCAGAAGGCCGCTTTAGAAGCTCATAATGAGTACTCTTGGTTTGCTCGCAGCAAACGAATTATAGATTTTATCTCCAACAGCAAGGAGAATTAGGTGCCAAATATTGCCGGGTTCTCGAAATTCTTGGCTTACGAGGCGGGTGGAGCAGAATCGAGTACAAGATTGTTGCTATTGGACGCTGAAAAGGCAGGCTCAACCATCGCCATATATTCTTTTTCAGGTGCGAAATTCTTGGGCCGGTCGATGCCTCTTGCGACGGTATCGCGTACATGGCGTTTAAAGTATTATGACGCGATGTTTGAGCTTGGGCGATTCAGCTATATTGAATACGCCTTAAACCGGCGCCGGCTAATCCGTTTTTTTTCCAAACTTAACGCCGATGAACTTTGGACGTACGGGGTTTATGGGCCGGCGGCCCTTCTGGGGTTTCGAGGACGCGGGCGCTATTTTATAAGATCAGAAAGTGATCTTGGAATCTTGGTGAATTATTATGAGGGTATGCGATACTGGGCGAAGTATCTTAAAGACATTCTAGAATGGCCGGCCTATAAGCTGTATCGCAAGGATCTAGAGTCCTCTTTACGTTCTGCAACAGTGACTGCTAATTCAAAGTATATGGCACAAAGGGTTAGGGAATGTTTACATATATCTGCTACGGTCGAATATCCTATAGTTGATATCACTCATTTAAGGGAGAGGCTAGACAGCTTGCCGGCGGATGATAAATGGGTAGTGTTTGTTGGAGACAGCAATTGGAAAGGGCTCAATTTAGTGGAGCAAATCGCGGAATCTTTGCCTAGTGTCGAGTTTAGAATCTTTTCACGGTTTATTGAAAAAGATTGTCAGATTAAAAACGTGCTATGGTCACCATGGCAAAGGGAGTCTTGGCGTATCTATCAAGCTGCCAGATTAGTTATTGTTCCGTCGCAGTGCGAAGAGGCTTATGGGAAAGTTGCTCGAGAGTCCTTTTTGCTAGGAAAAAAGCTTCTGGTTTCGAGGGTAGGTGGGCTGCCGGAGGCGGTAGATTTTGATCCTCAATACATAGTCGATGATTTTCGTAGTCGTGTAACCTGGTGTAATGCAATACAACAGATTCTTCTGAAACAGCATTGCGCATCATAGGCTGTATTGGCAAAATGCGACGTTTTTTTCGCTTAAAATTTCTGGTCTGGGCTATGAATATATTTCGTAGCTTGGCTTTCGATCTTAGGTTTATTCTTTTTGAACGATTAAAACTTCGCGCTTCGGCGGACAGTTATGCTAAACACCGAAGCAGGTTGCTCTATCCGGATTACCTCAAATTTGGCGCCGCGCTCGAGGCTGTTCGCCCGCTGGCCGGCAAGTATTGCCGGGGGCGGGGGTTAGATGTAGGTGCTGGGAGGTGGCCTCTTGCCGGCTCTCGTGCTATCGAGGACGCGGCAGACGAAAACGCTTACGTCTTGAAAGAGTCAGATGAAAGCCTCGATTATGTTTTTTCGTCTCATACTCTTGAACACCTAGAAAGACCTTGGGACGCGATAGGTGAATGGTCGCGGGTACTGCGCCATAGGGGCGTCCTTTTCATGTACCTGCCTCATCCTGCATGTGAGATGTGGAACCCTAAATACCTACCGTTTCATCGCTGGTGTCCTGATCCGGTCGTATTGGAGACTCGGCTCTCACAAGAATTTGGCTATGAGATTATATATATCACTTATTTGCCAGATGCTTTCTTTTCTTTCGTAGTTGTTGCGCAAAAGAATAGACCCGATCAACGAAGACCGAGCGCAACCGAAGTGCGGAAGAACTAACGTGCTACGCATGCTCGCGAAGAACTTTGGTCTTATGGTCGCTCGCGGCCTAGGCCAAGCGCTAAGGCTGTTTCAGCGGCGCAACGTATCCGCGAAAGCGATCTACATTCTTATGAAACGCCCGCTCGGGATCGGCGATTTGATGATGCTTTCGCCATTTATTATAGAAGTAGCTCGGCGAGCAAAGGGAACACCTACTTATTTGGTCACCGAACATGAACCGTTTATGCATCTGGATAACGTAACCTGGATTCTTCCAGCGCAATTAAGTCGGCGCGCTTGTCGAAGTGCCTTGCTGGTATCTCCGACTCTTTCGTGGAGGCATACCCCATATCTATGCTACGCCGGCTGGTATATCGGGTATTTTTTTTCGGAACGTGTGACGTGCAACTTTTCCAGTGAGAGTCCGAGTTACGATGGGCGAGAAGGTCATTATTACGACCGCGTCGAACGCCTGCTCAGTATTCTGGACAGGTGGCTTCCGGGTGAGACGTCGTCGCGTAGCTACGCGAAGATTTGTTCGACTTCTATAGCTAAATTCAATCTGCCTGAACAATACGTCTGTATCGCTCCATACGTGGGTTGGGACGAGCGCCAGTATCCCATCGCGCACTTGGCGAGCGTTGTTGAAAAGCTTCTTCCTGTTATTTCAATAGTACTTGTTGGGGGTAACGATCCCGCCGAGAAGAGGATGTCAGAAATTCTGGCGCAACAAAGGGTTATAAATCTGGTTGGCAAGACTACCTTGTCCGAAGCAGCCGGGATTATTTATAATGCTAGTCTATTTATCGGGAATGATTCTGGACTAGCGCATATAGCCGTTCTTGGCGGCATTTGGTCTATTGTCATGTTTGGGTGTGTTGGAGGGTATCAGCGTATTCCACTTGATTCTGCTTTAGCAAGAAACGCCAAATTTATCGGGGCAGGTAAGTCGTGCCGGCACTTTCCCTGCTATGACGGGTTCAACAAGCCGTGTTGCCGGAACGATCATCGTTATAAATGCTTGAGCGATTTAGCTCCTGATATGGTGGTTGAAATGTCCGTTAATTTTCTCAAAGACCAAAAGAACTCATAAATGTGTGGTATCACTGGTTTCGTCGATTTCGAGCATCCGAATGCGCACGAGTTACTTTCCATCGGCTCGCGCATGGCCAACGCCATTCAGAATCGCGGGCCGGATTCTTCGGGCGTCTGGGTGGGGGAACTTCGCTACGAATTGATTTGGATTCGGGTAGCAATATTCTTGGGTCCGTCGCATATTGGTCATTCCGAGGCATAGCCGGTCGTCGTGGCACTGGCGAATCGTTTGAACAGTGGATGATGACAACGGATTTGCTGACGTATCTGCCGGATGACATCTTGACCAAGGTGGATCGCGCGGCCATGGCCGTTAGCCTCGAAACACGCGTGCCGTTTCTAGATCACCGGTTGGTGGAGTTTTCTTTGTCGTTACCGCTGCACATGAAAATCCGAGATAGGCAGGGCAAGTGGTTGTTGAGGCAGATGCTGTACAAGTACGTGCCAAAGGATCTGATCAAAAGGCCAAAGATGGGTTTTGGTGTGCCGATTGATTCATGGCTGCGCGGGCCGTTGCGCGAATGGGCGGAGACGTTGCTGGACGAGTCAAGATTGCGGCATGAGGGCGTCCTGAACCCCGGTCCTATCCGACAGAAGTGGGCTGAGCATTTGGCCGAGGCGCGCAACTGGCAGTACTACCTGTGGGATGTCTTGGTGTTTCAGGCATGGCTCGAGGCGGAGCGCTCATCATGATGAACGGGGCGCCGGGCAAGGAAGTCTGGGTTGCGATCAACACCACCTGGAATATTTTCAACTTCCGCCGCAGTTTGATTGCAGCACTTCGTGAAGCGGGGTTTCGCGTGGTGGCCTATGCGCCGCCGGATGACTATGTTGGCCGGGTGGAGACTATCTGTTCACGGTACATACCGATGCAACTTGACAACGCTAGCACCCATCCCTTGCGAGAGTTGACGACGCTGTGGCGCATGGTGAGATTGCTGAGGCTAGAGAAGCCGGCCTTGCTGTTGACGTACACTCCCAAGGTGAATATCTATCTCGCCCTGGCGGCGCGGGTGTGGGGAATTCCGGTAGTCGCTAACGTTTCAGGTTTGGGATTTGGTTTTGCCGCCGATGGCGGCGTTAAGCGAATAATGCTGGCCCTCTACCGTATTGCGTTCTTGTCACCCAAACGGATATTCTTCCAGAATGCCGAAGATAGGGCCACCTTTCTTGATGCGGAATTGGCCAAGGAGGCACAGGCGGCGTTACTTCCTGGGTCCGGGGTGGATGTGTCCCGATTTTCTCCACGACCAAAGGTACGAGACGATGGCACTTTTGTCTTTTTGATGGTTTCGCGCTTGATTTGGGAAAAGGGTGTGGGCGAGTACGTTGCGGCGGCGCGGTTATTGAAAGCGGACTTTCCTTCGGTGTCGTTTCGCTTGCTTGGTTTTCTGGATGTACTCAGCCCTTCCGCGATAAGTAGGGGTGAGGTGGAAGCGTGGGTGCTCGAAGGAGTTATTGAGTATCTCGGCCATTCGGACGATACGGCTACGGCCTATGCCGAAACGGATTGTGTGGTATTGCCTTCGTACTATCGAGAAGGAGTGCCTAGAACGCTCCTGGAAGGTGCAAGCATGGGACTGCCCGCAATAACTACGGACATGCCAGGTTGTCGGCAGGCCGTGGCAAACGGTGAGACCGGTCTCTTGTGCAAGGCGCGGGATGCTACGTCGCTTGCCGAAGCGATGCGCCGCATACTGCTTATGACGGATGATGAACGGACCGCGATGGGCACCAAGGCGCGGGCGCGGATTGTTCGCGAGTTCGACGAGAAGATTGTGGTGGCGCGATACATGGAGGTGGTGAAGGGGATCTTAGGCGAGGCGCAACGCTGAAAGGCGCCGTGTCGCCAGCGCCGACTCTTGAGAGGCGGATCAATGTGAATGTCTCGAGCAAGGAGCTGAAGGGCGGAATTCCGGCTCTTGGGATGGCATGGTGGCGGAAAGAATTGTGATCGAGTTGGAACGATTGCTTGTTTGAAATATTTTCGGGAGAGGACGTGAGATGGCAAGCTACAAGGAATTGAAGGCGAAGGCGGAAGGTTTGATGCGGCAGGCGGAAGCGGCGCGCAAGGCTGAGACAGCCGCCGTGGTGGCGGATATCCGCAAGAAAATGGCCGAGTACGGGATTTCGGTTGCCGATCTGGGCGTCAAGAGCAAGGCAGGCCGACCTACAAAGGCGGCTGCCGCCGCGAAGGTCAAGCCGGCGAAAGCGCGCAAACCAGTGGCGGCGAAGTATCGCAACGCGGAGAGCAACGAGAGTTGGTCCGGCCGTGGCCGCTTGCCGCGCTGGCTGGCGGCGCTCGAAGCTGCCGGGCGCAAGCGGGAGGAGTTTGCTGTGGGGTGAATGTGGCTGAACAATTACGTAGGGTGAGGGAAAGCATTCAATCTGTTCAGTGGTGATATCATGTGCGTATTCAAAATGAAAGCACAGGTGACATCATGACGACAATGAGTATTCGCGGGCTGGACGATCGGGCGTTGGCCCAACTGAAAAGTCAGGCGGAACAAGAAGGCAGCAGTCTGAATGGATTGGTGTTACGCCTGCTGCAGGGGGCGGTGCCTTCGGTTTCGTCGGGTGTTCTGAAACGCTTCGACGATCTGGATGCTCTGGCCGGAACCTGGAGCAACGAAGAAGCCCTGGCTTTCGAGCGAAACACGGCGGCGTTTGCCGAGGTCGACGCGGCACTCTGGCAGTAGGCGATGCGCCCGATTGCCTTGGATACCAACGCTTACGCGGCCTTCAAGCGTGGCGACGCGGACATTGTGGCTGTGCTGCAGCATGCACCTTCGATCATCGTGTGCGTGACGGTGTTGGGTGAACTGCTGGGTGGCTTTGCTGCCGGCCAGCGGGAGAGCGTTAATCGCGGTGAGCTGACGCAGTTCATCAACACGCCGCGGGTGAAGGTGGTTTCCGGTACGGCGGCAACCGCTGATCTATATGCGCTGGTCTATGCCGCACAGCGCCGCAAGGGGCAACCGATTCCGACCAACGATCTGTGGATTGCCGCCAGCAGCCTGGAGTACGGGGCCGCGCTGCTGAGCTTGGACGCGCATTTTCAGAATATCGACGGCCTGCGTGTCGGCACGCGCCTGGAGGACTTCATTCCGTGATGGGCCGGCAGATGAAAAACAATGGGATGCTCAGGCAATCCAGCGAGAAAAGATTGATCTTGCCGCGCATCAGGTCAGAGACGCGGGGTTGGGTGACGTCAAACAGGGCTGCGGCTCCTGCATTTCCTCGACGAGAAACCGGGCAAAGGGTTTGATGTCGCCTTCGACACTTGCGCTCTCCAGGGCGTCCATATATGTGTCGCGCCGTTTCACCCGCACCACGGTCCACTGATATCCCCCAGACGCCAGCATCGCATTCAGCAGGAAGCGGCCGATGCGACCGTTGCCATCAAAGTAAGGATGGATGAACACGAACAGATGATGTCCCAGCACGGCGCGAACTGCGGGCTCGGGCTCTTGAGACAGTAGATCAAACAGCGCCTGCATGGCATCGACCAGCGCCTCTCTCGTAAGCGTCCAGCCGCTCCCTATTGGCTTACGCCTCGGGCTGCGGTAGAGGTTCTGCTGCGAGAGGCAACAGGGAATC
>Ga0209211_10004952_pt1 | contig 20258 bp, 18 predicted proteins | sample RifGroA2_FD_183992 | JGI IMG/M metagenome (GOLD analysis project Ga0209211, IMG submission 183992) | Groundwater microbial communities from Rifle, Colorado, USA - Groundwater A2 (SPAdes) (version 2) | ecosystem: Environmental > Aquatic > Deep subsurface > Groundwater | place: Rifle, Colorado...
TCAGAAATTTTTTGCCGCAATTTGGGATTAACGCCAGCCACCGGCTCATCCAGTATTAAAAAAGTATGTGAATTTAAAATTGCCCGTCCAATTTCCACTAGCCGTTTTTGTCCATAGCTTAAATCGCGCGCCAGCTGGTTTCCTGTTTTTTCCATGCCAACTAATTCCAAAATTTTCTCAATTTCTTTTTCTTTATTTACCTGAATTTTATTTGAGCCAAAAAAACTGCGCCAGAATTTTGTGTCATTATTGTCAATGGCTAAAAGCAAATTATCTCTGACTATTAAATTATTAAATAATCTTGCTTGTTGAAACAAGCGTGAAACTCCCAAATTAGAAATTTTTTCTGGAGAGAGGTTTGTAATATCAATAAACTTTTCTTGAGTTTTGTTAATTGGATTTTGGGTTTTGAAGTAAATTTTGCCTCCATCGGCTTTTAATAATCCTGAAATCAAATTAAAAACTGTTGATTTACCAGCGCCATTGGGCCCGATTAAAGCCGTAATTAAATTTTCTTTAATTGCAAAATCACAGCCAGCCACTGCTTTAACTCCGCCAAAATGTTTTTTAAGGTTATTAATTTTTAACATACTATTCGCATGTTATTCGTGCTTATTCGCCTGCCTGCCGGCAGGCAGGCATCGCTATTCGCATGCTACTCCAACTCCACTTTCCCATAAAACCCTTTTGGCCGATAGATTAAAATCAAAAGCAAAAGCAAAGCATAAATAATTTGCCGCATTGGGCCGATGATTGAGGAAGGAAAACCAATAAATCGCAATGGCTCTGGCAGTAAAACCAAAATTATAGTGGCGATGACCGTGCCTTTAAGCGAAGCCAGTCCGCCGATAATCACGATGCAGACAATCGGAATCAATTGCATTAAAGTAAAAGACGACGGATCAATAAAAGTAATGTAACTGGCGTAAAGAGAACCGGCTAAGCCAGCAAAAAAAGCTGAGATCATCAGAGAAATAGTTTTGATTTTAAAAGTGTTTTTGCCTAAAACTCGCATGGCCAACTCGTCGTCACGGGTGGCTTGCATAGCTTTGCCAAATGGCGAGGAGGTAATTTTTTTAAGCAATAAATAGACCCCTAAACAAATCAGTGAGGTGAGGATTAAAAAACTGGCATTGCTGGAAAAACTTATGCCTAAAATTTCCGGTTTGGGAATGCCTGGCAAGCCAAGCGGACCGCGAGTCAATCCAATCCAGTTTAAAGCCACGGCATAAACCACAAAAGAAAAACCCAAAGTTGCCAAAGCCAGATAATCGCCTTTTAATTTATTGGTTGGCAAAGACAAAAGGAAACCAAAAAACACAGCAACTATTCCAGCCAAAATAAAACATAGCCACCATGGCCAGCCAGAGAGAGCCAAAAGTGCGGAAGTATAGGCACCGATGCAATAAAAAGCAATGTGTCCTAAATTCAGTAAACCGGAAAAACCCAAGGCGATTTGCAAAGCCAAGGATAAAATTAGATAGATGCCAATTAAAATTAGGAGGTGAATTAAATAGGCGGAAAACATAACACTATTTTAATATTCCGAGTTCCATTGCTTTTTTTATCGTATATTTAGGAAATTTTGTTAATATCTCGCACAATTTCTTTTGGTTTATTTTTTTCTTTTCCAAACTCTCTAAGTCAACAGATCTTTTGCCTCGAGCCAAAAGATATAATAAATCAGCCAGAGCTTTTTCCGGCGTGGCCAGATAAATTTTATTTTTCAAATCATAACCAAAAAACAAATCATTTTTAAGATGAGTATATTCAAAAGTCCAGTTGGACATATTTATTTTACGGCTTCTTTTTTTGGTGGCGCAGGTTATAACCGAAGGAACCTGGTCAACTAAATTATAATAAGACAGGGCATATTCAAAACTAATGTAAGAATCAGGATCAATGGCATTGGCTAAAGACAAATAATCAACTTGGCTAAGATTAAAACTGTAAAATCCACGACCCAAATGATAAATCAAATTCTTTTTTGTCCAAACCGAAAGCAAAACTAGAAGATTCTCTCTGCTGGCAGGATAGAACTTTTTTAAATCAGGCAAAGAAAAAAAACTTTTACCAGCGCTTTCTACTATTTGTTTAAATTGAATATAGTTAACTTTCATAAAATTTAATGATCGTGTCTATGATTTTCCATTTGTCCTGCGGTAGCCATCGTTTCAATTCGTTTTTAAATTCTTTTTCCGCAAAGGGAAATTTTTTATTTATTTTTTCCTCGCTCTTTAATTTATTCGCTAAATACCAGAAATCAAACCAATCCCGCGCTGTTTCTCTGTTTTTGATAGCTTCTTTTTTGGCTTTAAAAATAGATTCGGAAGTAGCGGTTGGAAAAATTATTTCTTTATTGGAGGTTGGTGAAATTAAAAGCGTGTTTTCCGTTTCTACACCGTTCTTTTTTTTGCAAATTTCAATTTTTATTCTGATCGGGTGTTTTAATAATTCATGCTTAATGTGCAATAAACCGAAAAGTGTTTGCCTTTTATCAAAAATTTCTTCAACTTTTACACCGGGATTATTGGCTGCAACTAATTTTAGCGCCTGGCTTAGTTCTTTTTTGCTGTCTTTTAATTTTTTAATAAATAAAAAATCAAGGTCTTCTGAAAATCTGAAACTATTATAGGCCAAGCGCAAAGCCGTACCGCCGTAAAAAATTAGATTTTCCGATAATTTTGATTGAGACAGATAGTAAAGAGTTTCCATTTCCAAATGCTCCCTGATGATATTTAAGGGAGCGATTTTTAAATCCCTGGCCATTTTTTCAATTAAAGATAGAGGCAACATACTTAATGATATCATTAATGTTCTTACATCTATATTTTATCACTGAAAATCATTTTTGGCAAAATTTGTAGTGGCTTTAATTCTATTTTACTTTATTTCCCCCAAAACACAAAACCCCGAAGTTCATCGGGGTTTTGAGGTAAGATTCTAAAAAATTATTCTTCATACGGCATTTATCCCGTTAGAAACTTTAGTTTTCTAATGGGACAAACTGGCCGTTTTTGATGGTTTTTAAATATGTTTGCTTATCTGCCACGCCATTTTTAAAAGTAATAATTCCAGATACGCCTTGATAATTTTCAATTCTGTTTGTTTCTTTAATTAGACATTGCACATCCTCATTACACTTTTCAACGACTTTAGCTATAATCATAACACCATCATAACCATTAGAGGCATTTGTTTCTGGTATGTTGCTGTATCTATCCTTATAATCCTTTTCAAAAATTGCATAATTATTGTCATCGGTTTCTTTTTTAAAAGAATAAGTATAAATTATGCCCTCTGTTAAATTACCCGCGGTATCAATTAATAATTTATTCTCTGCATTCCATGAAGAAAAAAACTTAACATTAAGTCCTAATTCTTTTGCCTGTTTTAAAATAACTGAAAATTGAGCTGGATTAAACGAGTTAAAGATAGCCTGAGTGCCTTTTTCTCTGGCTTTAATTAAATCAGTTTTAAAATCCGGATTAGCAAGATTGCCCAATGTTCCTTCAACTGTAATTTCACCACCGAGATCATTGAAAACTTTCTTAAATTTATTTTTATAAGTTTCTCCAAAAAAATCTGACTGATGGAAAATAGCCACTTTTTTTATTCCACTATCATAGATATTTTTTGATAAAATACTCATTTCTTTTTCCGGAGATGGAGTTAAATTAAACAAAAATGGGTATTTATTTTCAAGATCTTCCGTTCTTATTGAAATACTAAAAGTTAATGCTTTACCATCAATTACATTTACCGCCGAACTCATAACTGCACCACAATAGACAACCAATAATTTGACATTGTCAACATTGACAAGTTTGTTAGTTGTATCAGTTCCCGTTTTAGCGTTGCACACATCGTCTTCAACAACCAATTCAAGTTTTCTACCATTAACTCCACCTTGCGAGTTAATTTTTTCAACTGCTAATTTCATTCCTTCCAAAGCCCAAGTTCCTGGAAGACTGACTGGGCCGGTTAAAGGCAAACTAGCCCCAATCTTAATTGATTCTTTGTCCGCTGAATTTTTTGATTTGGGCAGAAAAATAATAAGTCCGACGATAATCACCGCGACTATCAAAACCAAAATCCAAATTTGTTTTTTCATATGTTTACCTTTATTTTTTAAATATCTGTTTTTTTAATTTTTTAGCTTCATTCAGAAAAAAATCCTGCCATTCTTGGTGATTTATCTTTTTAAACATTCTGGGATAATCTTTTAATTCATTCGCTTTAATAAGTTGTTTACCTAATTGAATTGGATCAATATGCCAATCAAATTTTGCTTTAGCGTCCATTATAAGCTTTTCAAGTGTCCAGCCTTCCGCTTGAATAATAAAGTAAATATCAATAAAATCTCGAGCACGGGGCTTCATTGAAATAGTGCGAACTTTGTTAACGGCAATATCATATAAACTATCAACGCTGATGTTTTTATACTTTATCCCTTTTCCAACTCTTGGGAAAGGGTAATAATTAAAATCAATTTTTAAATAACTTTGCTTTGAGAAAAATAAATAAAAACTGTGAAGCCCTAAATATTTTATATAATCAATTTTAACCAATCTTAGTTTGTTTTTCAATTTGCCAACAAATTTTTCTATGCTTGGCAAATGAATCTCTTGTTCGCTGAAAAGATCTATGTCTTCAGAAAGACGATGGAAAAGATAAAAAGCAGACAACGGTGTGCCGCCAGTAAAATAAAATTTCCGCACCAAATAATCCTCTTTTGAAATAAGGTCTAAAACTTTTTTTTGCTCTATGGTAAGAATGTCTTTTTGGGCCATAATAAAAATTCCAAAAATAATTTAGTTTCTGGATCTAAAAATAATTTTTCCCAAAGCTTTTTAACCAACTTCTCACTAATTTTTTCATTATTCAAACCATAATTTATAGATTGCTCCAAACGCCAGATTTTATAACCTTCTGGATCTGCCTTTTTAAATTGTTTTTCATCAACAGACCAATTGTACATATTTTTAAAATTATTTCTATTTTTATCTTATCAAATTTAACACAAAATGTCAAAAAATATTCGCATGTTATTAGTATTTATTCGCATCAATATTCGTATGTTACCTTTTCCTGCCTAAAATTCCTTGCGGACGGAAAAGCAGGAAGATGAAAAGCAAAACAAAAGCAATGGCGTCTTTGTAGCCCGAAGGCAAAAACCAAATACCGAAATTTTCAACTAACCCCAAAAGAAAAGAACCTAAAACCGCTCCGGGCACTGAAGACGCACCACCGATAATGGCGCCGGTAAAACCTTTAATCATTAAATTAGTGCCCATGGTCGGCTCCAAATTTTGTTCCAACCCGACCAAAATTCCAGCTATGCCGGCAATTCCCGAGCCGATTATAAACGACCAAGAATAAATTTTTTCAGCTGAAATGCCGGAAATTTCCGCTACATCTTTGTTGTCCGCCACGGCCCGCATGGCTTTGCCCAATCGAGTTTTTTTCATTAAAAAAAACAAACTAATCAACAAAATTATGGATACGGCTAAAATAACTATTTGCAAAGGCGTGATAATCGCGCCAAATGTTTCCAAACCTTTGGCGATTTTAATAAAACCAATGGTTTTAACATCAGCGCCGAAAAACAAAAGCAGCAGTGATTCAATCAAAATCAAAAGTCCGACGCTCCCAATCAACAAAATTACATTACTGGCTTTTCTTTTCCGCAAATTTTTATAAACAATTTTATTTAAAAGCCAGCCAAAAAACCCGCTGAAAATTATGGTTAAAATTATGGCTAACCAAAAATTCAGGCCTAATTTTTGAAAAAAGAAAAACAAACTGTAAGCAGCCACGGCCACAGCAGAACCGTGGGCAAAATGCACAAATTTACAGGTGGAATAAATTAAAGCAAAACCAGTTGCCACCAAGGCGTAAATTGAACCTGCGATTAAACCATTAATTAAAAGTTGAAGAAACATAAATTTTAAAGCATAGTTATTTAAAATCTGCTTGCTTTTTCTAAAATCTACCAATTATTTCCAATAAAAGCAAGCGGCCGGACTATCGCAAACTTTGGTAAAGTCTAAGATATTCACCGGCGGAGCGATCCCAAGAAAAATCAGCTCGCATGGCGTTGCGTTGTAAAATTCGCCAATTTTTTTTCTGGTGAAAAACCTTTATGGATCTCCTGATGGTTTTAAATAACTCGTCCGCCTGATATTTATCAAAAGAAAAACCGTTGGCGGCCTTGATGTTTTTGCCGGTAAAACCAACTATTGTATCTTTAAGACCGCCGGTGGAACGCACTAAAGGCAAACTGCCATATTTCATGGCGACAAGTTGCCCCAAGCCGCACGGTTCGTAGCGAGAGGGCATTAAAAAAAGATCAGCGCCGGCGTAAATTTTATTGGCCAAATGCGCATCAAATTTCAGATGAGCTTTAAAACGGCCGGCGCATTTTTTATTCAGCCGCGCCAAAAAATCTTCATAATACGACTCCCCCGTGCCAAGAATAACTAGTTGCCAATCAAGCCGCATTAACTCGTCAATAATCTGTTCTAAAAGATCAAAACCCTTTTGATCGGCTAGACGACTAATCATGCCAAAAAGAGGAATATTTTTATTTAATGATAAACCGCTGATTTTTTGAAGCGCGGTTTTGTTTATTGTTTTTTTATCCAGACTTTTCAGAGAGTAGCGAGCTTCAATATTTTTATCTTTGGTCGGGTTGAAAACATTGTAATCAAGGCCGTTAAGAATGCCCCTCAAATCTTTTTTTCTTTTTTGGAGAATATCTGCCAGATCGCAGCCGAATTCGGGCGTCAAAATTTCTTCGGCATAAGTGGGACTAACGGTCGTGATTAAATCGCTTTTCAGAATAGCCTCCCGCATAATATTGACTGCGCCTTTTTCAACGGAAGAAAAATTTTTTTCTGTCAGACCGAAACGCGCTAAGATATTAAGAGCGGTTTCGCCGGTGTAGGCTAAATTATGAATAGTAAAAACGGTTTTGATTGGCAAATTTAATTTTTTGATAAAGATAGACACAAAACCAGTGTGCCAGTCATTGAGATGAATAATCTTTGGCTGCCAGGCAAACAGACTTTGGGTTTTAGCAACGAAATAAGAAAAAAGAGCAAAGCGGAAACGACTGTCTTCATCAAATATTTTATCAGTATTAAAATATTTATTGCCAATAAAATAGATTGGCACAGCGGAGCCAGGCAGCCGGCCTTCAAAAACATCCACTAATAAATTTTCGCCGGCAATGTTTAATTTTAAAGATTTTTTTTTCTTAAGGGCCGGGTATTTTTTCTTAATAATTTGGTAATAAGGAATAACAACCCTAATATCAACCCCTAATTTTTCTAGAATTTTGGGCAAACTGCCAACAACATCGCCCAAACCGCCAAATTTAAAAAATGGGGCGCATTCATAAGCGGTGAATAAAATTGTTAATTTATTTTTGGGCATAAGCTTACTTTGATTTGCGCTTGTCTCATTTGATTTGATTATAGCGCTTAATTATAAACCAAAATAGAATTTCAACTTTTTAGCCAGATAACGGCCAGTTTATCACGATAAATCTCTTGGTAGCCATATTCCTCTGCTTGCTCTTGTAATAATAAATCCAAAAAAGTGCCATTGCCAATAAAAAGACAATTGGTGCCGTAAGAAGCCAATTTTTTATCCCAACCGCTTCTGGCTTGGATGATCTCCAGCCAGGTCGTGTAGGGACTTTGGCCAGCTTCGCCAGACCAGGCCGGCATGCGGCCATCAATAAAAATTTTATGCTCGGGCAGTTGCCAAACTAAAAATCCGCCCCATTCATAAGTGTTAAAAACATTTAAAGATTTCTGGCTGGTAGCGGCAAACTTTTTAAAAAACTCCGTGGCTTGACAAGGATACTGAACATAGCCCTTGGAACAATATGATGCAAGGTCAGTGCTGAAAGAAATAGTATTTTTAATTTTTTGCGGCGCCCAAAATATTAGGCCTAAAACTATCGCTCCGGTTAAAAAATATGCTAAATAACGACCGTATTTTTTGTCTATTGCAAAATTTATATTTTTTAAAACTAAATAAAGATAATAGAAATAAAAAAGCGGCAGATTGCGGCGCGCTTTCAGGGCAAAAAAAGTAGCGCTGACCAAGACGGTCGTGGTGAAAAAATCTATTTTATCCTTTATAACAGTATAAATAACAAAAAATCCAGTGAGAACAGTGATGATTATAGCTGGCCAAAGCGACGGCGGCACCCATTCGGCAATCAGGGTATTTAAAGGCATCTGCCAATGGCGATAAATTTCTTCGTAGATATGATAATTAAATGGATTAAGCAAGGTCGCTAAGATGGCTAGTCCAAAAACCGCCGAGGTTATCCCGGCTGTTTTCAGCAACACCTTTTTTCTTAAAAAACCCAGCCATTGACCGGCGAGATAAATCGCAAAAATAAGGGGGCCGAGGAAAAAACTGCCATGGGTATTGGCCCAGACGCCAAATAAAGGAATAAGCCAGATTATTTTTTTAAAACTAACCGTGGTCTTTGTTTCTAGAAGATAAAAAGTGAGCGCGCCGAATAGTAATGACAACAGTTGCGAGCGCAAACCAAGGGACAAAACCGACCAGGATGAAAAAATGGCCACATAGATTAGGACTATTTTAATGAAAATATTGGCGGAGTTGCTCCGGTAAATTAAGGTAATAATTAAGGTTAGAAGTAAACTGCCTAAAAAACTAAGGCCCCAAAAGCCAAAAAGATTAAAAACAATGGTGCTTAAAATGTCATATAAAAAATTAGGGTTGGCCCAGTGATAATCAGACAAAAAATACAAAAATTCACCGCCGTGACAAACGCCGCGGCCCTGCAGGATCTGTGAACCGCAACGATAGTGCCAGCCAAAATCATTATCGGCAAAAGGCATAAAAAAAATCACCAGCAGTGAAATAAAAAAAACGGCTGTTATGATTGGACGAATGGCTCGGCTGTGTTGAAAAAATGACGGGGTAATAAACATAGCACAGATTAAATGGTCTGTTGTTTTATTTTTTGACAAAGCGCCTGTGACAGCTGGACCAGATAGCCGGCGTAATGGCGCTCGTGGATATCGGTAAAAATCAGGGCGTAAACAGAGTTTTTCAGGGTAATTAAAGATTTATAAAGATTGATTTTGGCGACTAATTCCGGGGTTAGTTTTTTGTCACCGAAATAGGCTGCTAAAAAAAAATTTTCCACTTGGCGATAGCGACGACGATCTAGATAGCCCAGGCTCATCAATTCCAGTTGTTCTAGAAAAGAAGCGATGTCATAATATGGCGGAGCCAGGCAAACCTCGGAAAAATCAATAAAGACTATTTGGGAGCTATTGAACCGATTGATAATGATATTGTCGGGATGGAAATCCCCGTGGGAAAAAACATTTTTTTCTTGGATGATTTTTCCTTTAAGTGAATTAAGAACAGCCAGTTGCTTAATAATTTCCGGCTTGAGCGGGTCGCCCAGATTGTACGAGCGCTCCAGGATGTTGGTTGGGTCAAGATGACGCAAAGAAAATTCATGGCCGCCAAAAATATTTTTTGGAGTCTTTATGGCATGCAAATTTTTTAAGGCGTGAGCGACTTTTTTAATATTGTCCAAATCCAGATGACCGTTTTTCAGGTGTTCCAAAAGGCTATCGCCGGGAACGCCCAGATAGAAAAGAGTCATGGTTTCTTCCTCATACCAAAGCGGTTTGGGGACAACCGCTTCTCCTTGACCAAATTTATGCTCATAAGCCAAGACCATGGCTTGATACATTTTTTTACGGCCGTGATCAGAAAAACTGATCGCGTAAACTTTGCGGCGAATTTTCAAGCCATGCTTTAGTTCCAAGGTGAGACGATGCTCAATAACATAGTGAAAAAAATCACTGGCAACATGGCGCTTGATATAGAAAAATTGGTGGAATAAAAGTTTGACGGCCTGGGCGTCTATTTGCTTTAATTTCTTTTGGAAAAGATTGAAAAAATACTGATGGTCGTCAAGCAGGACCGGGATATTTTTTGAGGTAGGCATATAAATAATTTAAAGAGTGTTGATAAAATTTAAAATTAACAATAAAAAATAGCATGCTTCGTTTTCTATTTGCCTGCCAGCTTTTCCCGCCAGTGTTTGAACCAGACGGCTTGGTGAACGGCGAGAAACATTTTTTCAGCTTTGATTTTAATAACCGCATCAACCGACTTTAGACTGCGCACCGAACAGAGAAGCTCCAGGGCGCCTTTTTCTATTTCTTCCGGGTGCCAGGCCGGCGCGCCGAAAAGCTCAAAATCACGGCCAGACGCCCACCAAAAAGTACAGCTGGCCAAACCTTTTTCCAGATGAAGTCTGGCAGAAAAATGATCCTGGTCATTGATATTCGCGTAATTTAATTCCAAGGCGAAATTGGCAAGCTGCCAAAGTAGTTGGTGAATTTTATTTTTGGGATTATACCAGAGCGCGAAAGGAACGCCCTTTTTTAATTCTTTCTCGCTTGACGCCCAAGAGCTCGGGCAAGGGACAATTTCCTTGATCGCCCTCGGGCTTTTAAAATATTCGCTCAAGGTGGCCGTGGTAATTTTTCTGTTTTTAATAACGCGCGCATAAGGCAACCACCAATTCCAATAATGGTGACCGTATAATTCCCCGTCGGTGGCAGTGATAATTACCTCATTTGCATTTTTGTTTTTGATAGAGCGTAAATCAATGGCTTTGGGCACAAAACTTTGAGAAAGTTTTCGATCACGGAAAACAACCATCAATTCCGAGTTTTTTATTTTATAATGATTGCCATTATCAATGGGGTCTTTAATGCTTCCGGTCAGAGCTATTTGGTCCAAAATCAAATAGTGATAATTAAACCGACCAATAATTTCGCCCACGGCTGGCGAATAGGCCATCTCCGGCAGAAAAAATCCCTGCGGAGAATAAACGGCGCCAAGACGAGAACGATTAATATCATGATTGATTCTAATTTGTTTGATAATTTCTTTTTCCGGCAACAGGGGCAAAAGCGGATGGAAAGCGGCTGACTCCACCAATTCAAGCTGACCGCGCCTAACCAGACCGGAAAATTGTTTTAATAATTTTAAATAGCCCATATTGAACAGGCGTTCGATCAGACAACCGGAAAAATTCGCTGTTACTTTGATGTTTTTATGCTTGATTAAAAAATCAGCCCAAGACTGATACGAGCTCTTGACAACCTCATGAATCTGATCGTCGGCAGCTGTGGGTGGCTGATAAAAATGAAGAAAATTTAACCAAAACATAAAATGTTAAATCAAAAATTCCAAAACCAAAATAAAAATTACTTTTGAACATTAGCGTTCTGAGCGGACTCTTGATGAAGCTTAATGGCCTTTTTAAACAGGTGGACATAACGGCCAGCTGGTAAATCCCAGGTAAAAGAACTATGCATGTCTTGAGCCACTAAATGACGCCAAATCTTTTTATTTTTATAATATTCCAAAGCGCGCAAAATAGCGCCATAAAGAGAGAGGGCGCTATAATTGGCAAAACTAAAACCGTTGCCGTCGCGATTATTAAAGTCAAAATTAGCAATAGTGTCTTTCGGTCCGCCAACGGAGTGGACGATGGGGATGCAACCGTAGCGCATGGCTTTCATAATATTAATGCCGCAAGGCTCGGTGTTGGACGGCAGAAGAATTAAATCTCCGCCAGCGTAGAGCCCGGTTTCGCGTTTGTCGTCAAACGGCGTCCAGATAATTTTTTTAGGATATTTTTTGCCGATTTTTGTGATTTCATTAATATAATTTTTATCGCCGTCACCCATAACAAGTATTTGAATATCGTAACGGCCAAGATGGTCCAAAATGTCCAAAACTAAATTAAAGCCTTTTTCATAAGCAATGCGCGAGGACATGACAAGTAAGGGCACTTTTTCGGAAATGGTCAAATTATATTTTTTTTGAAGCCAGGCTTTATTGGCGGCGCGCTTGTCAAGTTCCTTGACGGAATAATTGACATAAAGACCGGGGTCGGTAGCTGGATTGTAATCACCGTGCTCAATGCCGTTAATGATACCGTAAAGACGATCCTGACGATTTTCCAAAAGCACATGAAGTCCTTGGCCTTTCTCTTTGGTTAAAATTTCTTTGGCATAAGTTTCAGACACGGTATTGACAACCTCGGCGTTTAAAACGGCGCGTTTAGCAAAATTGATATTTTCCAAGGTCGGGTCGTTAAAGAACGGCAACTTTGATTTGCCGTCGTCGCGTTTTTCCGGAGAAATTTCCCACCAATTACGGCCGAGCTGATAAATAATGTTGTGGATAGTAAAAACAGTGGCGGTATGTTTTAAAACAGAGGAAGATTTAAAATCACGGCGCAAGAAGTAAGGGATAAGCCCAGCGTGCCAATCGTGACATTGAATAATATCAGCACGAAATTTCAGGATGGTTAGAAGCTTGAGGGCGGCAATATTGAATAATAAAAAACGAGCGTTCTCGTGCTCTGAACCGTAAAGACTGTCCCGCTTGGAAAAATATTTTTCGTTTTCCACAAAATAGACCTTGGGGCCACCAAGCAATTCACCCAACCAATAATTGACGGCTATCTTATTCTCACTGTCAAGAATAACCTCTGCTTTCTCTTGAAAGAGCTGCAAGTTGAATTTTTGCTTGTCAATTATTTTGCCATAGAGCGGAGTAACACAGATCGCGGTATGACCAAGCTTATGAAGCGCCACTGGCAAGCTTTCAGCCACATTGGCCAAACCGCCGGTTTGGGAAAAGGGGTGAAGCTCGGCGGAAACGGAAACAATTTTGAGATGTTTTCGGAACATAAAATGATTAAAACATTAAAATGCAAGGGCATTAAAACAAATTATTATTCTCCAACTGTTGTTAAGCCAGCGTGTTCTAATGTTTATATGTTTTAATGCTTTAATGTGTGCGCGCAAGTGATGGCCACGGCCAAGCCGTCAGCGGCGTCATCGGACTGAACAATGGTTTTCATGCCGAGAATCAGCTTGACCATTTGTTGAATCTGGTTTTTGTCAGCCCGGCCGTAAGAAGTAATCGCCTGCTTTATTTCAAGGGGAGTAAATTCATAAATCGGCAGGCGACAACCCATTGCGGTAGCCAAAATAACGCCTCGCGCTTCGGCGACTTGGACTGCCGTTTTCAAATTTTTAAAAAAGAAAAGTTCTTCTACGGCCAAAGCGTCCGGCTGATAACATTTAATAATTTTTTTTAGTTCGTCTTGAAGATTTTTAAGCCGTTCGGCGTGAGCCGTTTTGACTTTGGTTTCAATACAGCCAAAAGCAAGCGGGTGGAGAATATTTTTTTCTTGATGAATAATGCCCCAGCCGGCCCGGGCATAACCTGGGTCAATGCCAAGAATTGTCATAAAAGATTCGTATAATAATCACTTAGGTCAGACAATCCATCCAGAAAGTCAAAAAATTTTATAACTTTATCCAATGCCTCACCCTCAAGAGATACCTTTTCTTTGGCCACCATTTCCAAATCAGCGGAAACGATTTTCAATCCCAGCGACTCCAGAGCTTCTTTAACCTTTTGCAATTTCTTGGGATTAGTAAAAATAGTCATTTCTTCCTCATCTTCGGTCAAGTCTTCCGCGCCGGCGTCAATAACCATGAGTTCCAGCTCCTCTTTGTTTTTACCGGCCAAATCAGACTGATTGATTTTTATCACGCCGCGATTGTCAAACTGCCAAACAATGGAATTTGGGTCGGTGATTTGAGCCTTGTTTTTTTGCAGTAAAGTTTTGACCTCATTTAGGGTTCTGTTTTTGTTGTCGGTCAAACATTTGATAATGACCACGACCTTACCTGGCAAAAGCGCGCCATATATCACTTCTTCAATAACGGCGCCGCCAAGTTCGCCCGTGCCGCGCTTGATGGCGCGCTCAATGTTGTCCTTGGGCATACTGGCGGATTTGGCTTTGTCAACAGCAATCCGTAATTTGAAATTGGTGGCTGGGTCGCCGCCGCCTTCTTTAGCGGCGATGGTAATGTTGTTGCTTAGTTTGGTAAAAAGATTACTGCGTTTGGCATCAACAATGGCTTTGGCGCGTTTGGTGGTGGCCCATTTTGAGTGTCCAGACATAAGGGCGAGTTAAATGAGTTAAATAAGTTGAATGAGTTAAGCGAGATTAAAGATAAAATTGCTAATGACAAACTGGGGTTATTCTAACATTTTAAAGATAAAAAATCAAACAAAAAATTCTTGACAAAAACCAGCGCTTGTCGTAAAATAAGCCTTAATGATAAACTGGATTAATTATAAACAATATGCTAGAAGAAATAAAAATTACCGAGGAAAATGCCGCCTCAGCTGCCAAGAGCTCGAGCAAAACCGAAGAACTCCGAGCAGGAATGACCGTTAAGGTCTACGAGAGAATAAACGATATTGACGCCAAGGGCAAGGAGAGAACCAGAATCCAAGTCTTTGAAGGAATAATTTTGTCAATCAGAAAACCGAAGACGGCCAGCGGCTCCATTTTGGTCAGAAAAATTTCCCACAATAATATCGGCGTGGAAAAGATTTTCCCTTTAAAGTCTCCATTGATAGACAAAATTGAAGTGACAAAAGAAATTAAGACCAGACGCGCCAAATTGTATTTCCTGCCTGATTATAAAAAAAGGCTGAAAACCAGAAAGATCAAATAGGTTGGCGTAAAATAATTTTTAAGTTATAATAAAAGTGATTCGGCAAGATCACTTTTATTCATTTGCGGATGTGGCGGAACTGGTATACGCGTATGCTTGAGGTGCATATGCCGCAAGGCTTGGGAGTTCGAGTCTCCCCATCCGCATTTTATCACTAATTCACTATGGGCATCTTCTTGGCTATCATCGCGCTGGTGGCTTGGGGACTGGGCGATTTTTTAATCCAAAAAAGCACCAGACGAACAAAACGCTGGCCGATCGGCTTATTGAATATTGTTTTAAACCGCAGCGGGGAAAAATTCAGCAAATGGATTGTGTTATTTTATATCACTTGCGCGGGCGCCATAGTTCTGACGCCTTTTATTTTTGCTAAAATTCAACTTTTATCTTGGCTGGATGTAGGGCTATTGACGCTTGTGAGCGTGGTAATTCTTATCGCGGCCTTGTTGGAATTCCAAGCATTAAAAATAGGCAAGCTGTCAGTGGTGGAGCCAGCTTTTGCTTTGGAAATTCCGGTGACTGCGCTGCTGGCTGGATTTTTACTGCAGGAAAAATTGAATTCAAACCAGATTTTTTTAATCGCGGTTTTGATCATCGGCATATTTTTGGTGAGTGTCAAAGACTTGACCAATTTGAAAAAAGTTATCTGGGAAAAAGGCGCCGGGCTGGCGGCCGTGGCCACCCTGACCATGGGCGCGGTGAATTTTTTGGTGGGTTTCAGCTCAAGACAAACCGACCCTTTGATGACCAACTGGTTCTTGAATGTCTTCGTCGCGGTCGTATCTTTTATTTACTTAATAAAACACGGGCAGGCGGCTAACACCTTCAGCTATCTAAAAGAAAACACGAAATTGATTTTAAATACCTGCCTGTTTGACAATTTGGCCTGGATTGCCTTTGCGTTCAGCATGACTCAAATCCCCATTGCCATTGCCACCGGCATTTCAGAAAGCTATATAATTCTCGCCGTCGGTTTGGGCTTTGTATTTAATAAAGAAAAATTGCGCAAGCACCAAATCACCGGCCTGGTCGTAGCCGTTATCGCGGCCGTGATTTTGGCAATGATGGTGGCAAAGTAGCTGATAGGTTTCATGTTTAATTAAATTTTGAATTTTTAAGCAAGACGCAAAATTTTATGTCCAGCTTGATTTTTGGAGAGGATTTTGGAGGGGTATTTAAAGAGGAGATGTGAAATCTTCAGTCAGCGAAGGAAAAGGAAACCTTCGCTGTTTTTTTATTTTTTAAAAAAATTTTGAAAAATAATCGTTTTCCGCCTATACTGAAGCTATGGACAAGTTATTAAATTTTTTAAGTAAGCACAATAAAAAAATCCTTGCCGGGATGGTTGGGGCTTATGCGATTGCCATCTCTTTGGTTTGCCTTTGGAAGTATCACCAGCTTTTATATAACGGTCTGGACTTGGCGATTTATAATAATGCGCTATGGAACACGATGCACGGCAATTGGTTTTGGTCAACTATTCAGGGACATAACTATTTCGGCGACCATTTTGAACCGATTTTAATTTTATTTCTTCCACTCTATTATCTCTGGCAGTCGCCGATTTTGCTTTTGATTTTACAAACAATGTTTTTGGGGCTCGCGGCTTGGCCCATATATTTAATAAGCGCCGAGGTGTTAAACGGACGCTGGGAATTTATAAGCAACCAGAATAAAACACCCTCTAACCGCGGAACCGATACGCCCGCCTGCCGGCGAACGGGGAATTTAACGGAACCGATGCGGAGAAAATTAACGGTTGAAGTCGAGATTGCTTCGTCAAATCGCATTGGCGATTTTTCTCGCAATGACAGAAAAAAATTGGTAGCTTTGGGCATCGCTTTTCTCTGGCTAATCAATCCGCTCGTACATAATGTCAACCTGTTTGAATTTCACGCCATTGCTTTTCTGCCGTTTTTGTTTTTCTGGTTATTTTATTTTTATTTAAAGCTAAAAGAGCAACCTGCCACTAAAAAGGTGTTTTCGTGTTTTTGTGTTTTCGTGTTTTTGTGTTTAATGGTGCGTGAAGATGTGGCGTTTATTATTTTGGCTTTCTTAATCATCGCCTGGATTGACGCATTTAGCAATAAGAATAAAAACCTTTTACGAATTACAAGTTACGGATTACTGATTACAATCACCTACTGCCTTGCCTCATTTAAAATAATCAGCCAACTCTCCCCGGCCGGCTTTTCGCCGTTCAGTTATTATTACGACTGGCTTGGCCAAGACTGGGGCGAAATATTCAAACATATTTTAACTATCGCTAATTTGGAAATGGCGCTCGGGCTGTTGGCGCCATTCTTATTTTTACCACTAATCAGACCGCAGTATCTCTGGCTGGCGGTAATCCCATTGGGACAGATAATCTTGTCGGCGGCCGGTGGCGGAGCATTGGCCTGGCAGATTCATTATGGCGCCTTGTTCCTGCCAGCTTTAGTACTCGCCTTTATTTTTGGCTTTAAGAAAACTCAAATTTGGGTAGCAAAAAAAATTCAAAGCCAATATCTCTTATTGGCAGTAATTATTATTTTTAATTTGGCGCTTTGGCCGAGCTTTGGACCATTTTCTGGCAAAGCTGCTCCAATATCCAATAAGCAAGTTGTCAACGGCCTGATAAAAAAAATTGAGCCGGCAGCGAGTATGCTGGCCAGTTACGAATTTTTGCCGAACTTGTCAGGCCGGCAAGAAATTTATGCCCTGAATTATTTTTTCCTGGGCAAGCAGCAGTTTGGAGCGGCTGATTATGTGTTATCAAAAAAACCGGAATATATTTTGATAAATTTTGATGATTTAATTGGTTTTGATTTACACTTGGCTAACTTGAACTGGAGCGCCAAATATTATCCGGCCGGCGCGGCGCGCTTACGGGAACTCCTTAAAGATTACGGAATTGTGGCGCTGGAGAACAATGTCGCGTTGTTTAAAAAAAATTACCCAAGCGACAGAAGCCTCTACTCAATTAACAACCAGCAACCAGCAATTAGTAACCAAAATGAGTTTAATTTTGATAATAAAATTAAATTAACCAATTACGGATTACAGATTATCCCCCTGCGGGGGATCTCCCGTAGGGAGACGGATCATAAACTATTTTTATCTTTAACCCTTGAGCCACTGCAGCCGATGGGCAAAGACTATCAGATAATTTTAAATGATGGGACAAATAAAAAAATCCTGCCCTTGGCTTACGGACTGTATCCGACAAGCCAGTGGCAGGTGGGCGGAAAAATTACGATAAGCTATCAGCTGGACTGGCCAGTAATGGAAAATAAATCTATCGGCTTAGAACTGGGCAAGCTTTACGGTGGACTGGAAATTGGAAAATTGCGTTCAACGGTAACGGTGATAGATGGCGCGGAGAAGTTGGGAGAAGCGGTAAAATTAAAATTGGAATAATTTGTCTACCAAAACAGTCTTTTTACTGTCATTGCCCAACCCCCCGATCGTAGCCGAGGGCAGGCTTGACTGGGCAATCTAGACACGCCTTCTTTCCTGTCATTGCCCAGCTCCCGCCTGCCAGCGCCTTGAGCGCAGCGATTGGCGGGCAGGTGGCTGGGCAATCCAGAAAAAAAGAAATCTGCCAATTGGCGGAAGAATTAGATCCTCGGATCTCGCCGCAGTAGCGGCTCGTCCGAGCCCGCCTGCCAGCGCCTTGAGCGCAGCGATTGGCGGGCAGGGATGACAGAAAAGGTAACAACCCGTCTAATAAGCTATGAAATAATTAAGACTTATCCAAAAAATGGGAAATTATTTTAAAAACCGGCCTAGCGGTCCGGGTTTTTAAAAATATAGACCGTGGCATTTTCAAAACCGCCAAATTGTTTTTCGGCGACGAGTGGCCAACGCTCTTTTAAAAACCAATCCAAAACCAGATCAACATTATGAATATTGGCTGTGGTCGCAGGATAAACCGCGATTACCCGATTATGTGCCGAAAAGGCTGGCCCGAGATCAGACATGGCGCGAACAATCGGACTCCAGTTGTATTTGATGGCGCGCAACAACAAATCGTCTTCCAGCCCCTTGGCCAAAACTGGCGAAGTTGACAGTTTGCCTGTGTAATAATGGCGGAAAAGCAATTCGTAGACCGAGGCCGGGAATAAAAGAATGTCACCTGACTTTTCCTCTTCAACCACATAGCGAGCAACCTTTTCCCATTGATACTGGCCTTGGGTTTTAATAATAAAAGCGCTATTGGGCAATAACAAAATAAAGACCGCGGCAATAAGCGCTTTTTTAAAAACTGGCTTTATCTTTAGATCAGAAAAACCAATACCTAATAGTAAAAATAGACCGGCGCTGCCGATAATGTAATATTTGGTAACCCAAACCTGCAGAATAAAACCCAAAGCCAGGGGAATAATAAAGATTAAAAAAGCGAAAACTGCCGGCGGTAACAATTTAAAATTTAATTTAATTTCTTTGTCCGCCAACGACCAACGAATATTTTTGATAAAAACAACAGCTAGAATCAAACCAAAAATAATCAGACCGAAAAACTCCAAAAATTGTGTCTCTAGACCCAAGAAAAAGAAAGCGCGAGGAATCTCAAATAGGAAGAAACCGGCAGCTGTAGTATGAAAATACCAGGCGGCGCCGTTCAGCCGGGCGAGATTGTGAACAGTAAACCTCCAAAGCCAGGGCAGAAAAAATAAAATAACAATAATATTGGCAAGCAACCAGCTTATCCAGCTCGGTTGTTTTTTATTCAAATAAAAATGATGATAAAACCAATAAGCGCTGGTAATGAGAATAACAAACAACGCCGTCAGATGAGTATAAAGCGCGAGAACGGCGGCGACTATATAGAAAAAACATAGCCGTTTGTTGCCGGTGGCGAGCCATTGCCAGAAAAAATAAAAAGACAACAGGCTGAAAAACAACAACATCGGATACATCCGCGCGTCCATAGAAGTAAAAAGATAGTAGGAAGATGCGGCGGCCAAAAAAGAGCTGAAGAGACCGGCTGCATGACGGCCGGTCAACCGTCGGCCCAAAAGATAAAAAAGAAGCAAATCAAGAATAAAAAAGAGCAGGGAGGAGAGGCGTAGAATCAGTTCTTTTTCACCAAAAAATTTTACCCAAAAATGCAAAAACCAATAATGCAGGGGCGGGTTGTTTTCCCATTGCAGATATTGCCAGCTTTCAACAAGCCCCTTCTCGGCCACGCTTAAGCTGACAATTTCGTCAAACCAAAAACTCTGCGAATACAAAAGCGCCGGCAGGTGAAAGGCAAACGCCAGAATAATTACTAAAAACAGCAGCAATAAATTTTTTGAGGTATTCATAATGGAATTACTTTTTTAAAAGTGAATTTTTTGTTAGCCCAAAAAGTCCAGCTGACGCCAAACAGCACGGTGATTATTTTAGCGGCTAGATAATAAATATGCGCGTATTCCACCAAAACAAAAAGCGCCAGGGTGTTGACGCCAAGCCCACCCAAATGGACGAGAAAAAAAGAAGCGTATTGGCGCCAAAAAGTTTTTTCCAGATTTTTAAAGACCCAAAAACGGCTGACCGTAAAATGGGTAACGGAACCGAACATAAAAGAAAAAACCGAGGAGATCAAATACCAAATTGCAAACCATTCTGTAAAAACAAAAAGTAAAACTA
>Ga0209211_10004954_pt1 | contig 20249 bp, 21 predicted proteins | sample RifGroA2_FD_183992 | JGI IMG/M metagenome (GOLD analysis project Ga0209211, IMG submission 183992) | Groundwater microbial communities from Rifle, Colorado, USA - Groundwater A2 (SPAdes) (version 2) | ecosystem: Environmental > Aquatic > Deep subsurface > Groundwater | place: Rifle, Colorado...
CCATGCCGGCCGCGCCAATGATCAGCCAGGCAAGGACGACCGCCAGGACGGCAGAGAGGCCGTTAAACATCCGCGCACACGACCGGGACTACCCCGGCAGGGCCTGCCAGCGCCGAAGAATCGACCTTGCGCAGCTGTGACAACTGGATTGACATGATCGCATTTGATTGTCATCGTATGCACATCGAATGTAAAGAGGCGCCGTTTCATGCGCGAGCAACGCACCGCCCGCTTCACGGTCCTGATCGATCCGGACAAGAAGGCAGTATTCGAGAGCCTGTGCGCGCTCGACGATGTGACGCCGTCACAGATCATCCGGCGCCTTATTCGCGAGTACATCGAAAAGCGTTCCGGCCGCTTGTGGAAACCCGGAGATCGCCCGGACCAGTTCCACCCCGCGCGCGCAGACAAGCCGGCGCCGGCCGCGAGCAAACGCGCCCGGAGCAGCTAGGCGTCGCCGCTTTCACCCTGTCTTGTCGAAGTGGTTACCGGTCCAGGATTCCGGCACCGTGACCAGCAATGATCAGCAAATCGACGAGCTGCGCCAGCGCATTCCGTCATTCACCTGCATCGTCGGTTGCCACGACTGTTGCGGCCCGGTCACGGCCTCGTCGGAAGAAATGGCCAGGCTGCCGGTCAAGACCGAAGCCGAGCACGAAGCCGCGTTGGCCGACCTGAGTTGCCCGCACCTGGGCCAGCATGGCTGCGAAGTCTACGGCGAGCGCCCGCTGATCTGCCGCCTGTTCGGCACCACGCCAAGCCTGCTCTGTCCCAACGGCCAACGGCCCATATACATGATCGACCCCCGCACCGAACAAGAAATCCACCAGTTCCTGTCCCGCACCCGCCAAGTCCTCGTTTGACTCACCGCACGATCGCATAATCCCGCGCATCTTCCCGCCACTTCGGCGTATCCCGTATCCCCGGCAGCACCAACTCGGGCGCATCCACCAGGGACCACATCTGCGCATGTTCGGTGTTCATGAATTTTTCCTCGATTACATGCCCGAGGAAACTCTGCAACGGCGCATAAAAGTCGCGCGTGTTGAGCAAGACGATCGGATTGAAATACAAACCCAGCCGCTTGAGCGTGATCGCCTCGAACAATTCTTCCAGCGTGCCGCAACCGCCGGGCAAGGCAACCACGGCATCGGACCCGGTCAGTAGCTTGTGCTTGCGCTCACGCATGTCCTCGACCAGGTCCAGGTGCGTCAGTCCGGGATGACCCCATTCCAGGTCGGCCATGAACTTGGGCAGGATGCCGATGACCTCGCCGCCCCTCGACAGCGCGCCATCGGCAAGCGAGCCCATCAATCCCTGCGATCCGCCGCCGTAGACGATGGTGCACTGGTTGGCGGCGAGGATTTCACCGAGCGAGCGCGCCGCGGCATGAAACTCCGGCGCGGCTTGCGGACTCGACGCCGCGTAAACGCAAATTCGCATTATTCCACCGTCACCGATTTAGCCAGGTTGCGCGGCTGATCCACATCCGTGCCGCGCAACACCGCGATGTGATACGCCAGCAACTGCAGCGGAATGGTCGACACCACCGGCGCCGCGATGATCCCGGTAGCCGGCAACGAGATGACATGGCGACCGGTCATGCCATGGGCGACCGTCTCATCGGCGAACAGGTACAACTCGCCGCCGCGCGCCCGCACTTCCTCCATGTTCGATTTCAGCTTGTCGAGCAAGGCGTCGTTCGGCGCGACCGCGATCACCGGCATGTCCTTGTCGACCAGGGCCAAGGGGCCGTGCTTGAGCTCGCCGGCGGCATAGGCCTCGGCGTGGATGTAGGAAATTTCCTTGAGCTTGAGCGCGCCTTCCATGGCCACCGGCCAATGGGTGCCGCGGCCGAGGAACAAGGCGTGCTGCTTGCTGGCGAAATCCTTGGCCAATTCGCGCACCTGGCCGTCGAGCTTGAGCGCCTCGCCAATCAATGCCGGCAGGTGCTCCAGCTGCTTGACGCCGTCGGCATAGCGCGCCGGATCCAGGCCCTTGATGCGCGCGAGCTCGAGTGCGAACAGCGCCAGGGCGACCAGCTGGGTAGTGAACGCCTTGGTCGACGCCACGCCGATCTCCGGGCCTGCGCGCGTCATCAGCACCAGCCGCGCCTCGCGCACGATCGAGGACTCGGGCACGTTGCAGATCGCCATCTGCGTCAGGTACTTCCGTTGCTTGGCCAGCTTCAGCGCCGCCAGCGTGTCGGCGGTTTCGCCGGACTGCGAAATGGTCAGAAACAAGGTACCGGCTTTCACCACCGGATCGCGATAACGGTATTCGCTGGCGATCTCCGCCGTGCACGGCACGCCGGCGAGCTGTTCGATCCAGTACCGCGCCACCAGGCCCGCGTGATAACTGGTGCCGCAGGCGATGATGTGCACCGCTTCGGTATCGCGCAGCAACTGCTCCGCATCGACGCCGAAGATCTGGGTCAGGATTTTGCCCCCGGCGATGCGGCCTTCCAGGGTGTCGGCCACGGCCTGCGGTTGCTCGTGGATTTCCTTGAGCATGTAGTGGGCGTACTCGCCCTTCTGCGCGGCATCGGTGTTGAAGCTGGACACCTTGACCGGGCGGGTGACTTCTTTGCCCTCGGCATCGCAAATGCGCACCGAATGCAAGGTGATCTCGGCGACGTCGCCTTCTTCCAGGTAGCTGAAGTTGCGCGTCAGCGGAATCAGCGCGTGCACGTCGGAGCCGAAATAGTTCTCGCCATCGCCGTACCCGACCACCAGTGGCGAGCCCAGCCGCGCGCCAGCCAGCGTGCCCGGTTCGCGCGCAGAAATCGCAACGATCGCGTAGGCACCATGCAGGCGCGCCACCGTCTTCTTCATTGCCTCGAACAGGGACAACCCGCGCTGCTGATCGCGCTCGATCATGTGCGCGATGACTTCGGTATCGGTCTGCGAGACGAAGGCAAAGCCATCGGCAATCAGTTCGGCGCGCAGCTCGGCATGGTTTTCGATGATGCCGTTGTGCACCACGCTGACCTGGCCGGACGCATGCGGGTGCGCATTCATCTCACTGGGCACGCCGTGGGTCGCCCAACGCGTGTGCGCGATACCGCTGAACCCATCCAGGCCGGTCTGCTTTTGCAGCGCGTCCAGGTCACGCACTTTGCCTTTGGCGCGCAGGCGCTCGATGCCATTGGCAGTGAGCATGGCGATGCCGGCCGAATCGTAGCCACGATATTCGAGCGCCTGCAGTCCCGCGATCAGGTGATGGACGATAAGGCGCTGGGCGCTGATTCCGACAATTCCGCACATGGAGGGCACTTCCTTCGACAGACGCGCAGTTTAACGCGAAGGCCACGACGGGCCGACGCGAACCCGGCCGAGCACCGGGCCCTTGCGGCGCTCGCCGCCACGAGCGTGGCCGGGCCGGCCACGGCAAGCCGGGGCTGTCCGAGCGCCGGCCGGACGTCGACCGGACACTTGCACTGACCAACATGGCCGACGCTTTTTCCTTTTCGATCAATACGATAGCGCTTGGCACGGATCGTGCAGATGCTCACTGGAATTCCAAGAGCGTCCGCCATGATCCCCGATACCTCCGGCCAAGATACCCTCCTCGCCGTCGCCCCGGCCAACGCCACCCGTCGCCGGGTCGCGTGGCTGCTGGCAGCGGTGGCCGGCGTGGTTGCGGTCGTCGTGCTGCTGTCGGGCTGGCTGGGTAGCGAGCGCTCGGTCGATGTCTCCCGCCTGCGCATTGCCGAGGTCACGCGCGGCACCCTGGTGCGCGACGCCTCGGTCAACGGCCGTGTGGTCGCCGCCGTCAGTCCGACGCTATACGCGCCCGCCGCCAGCACGGTGACCTTGAAGATCCGTGCCGGCGATACCGTGAAGAAGGGCGACCTGCTGGCCGTGCTCGATTCGCCCGACTTGAGCAACCAGTTGGCTCGCGAACAATCGACCCTGGCCCAGTTGGAGGCCGAAGTCGCCCGCCAACGCATCCTGGCGCAGAAACAGAAACTGCTCGCCCGTCGCGACGCCGACGAAGCTGAAGTGGCCCGGCTTGGCGCCGTGCGCATCCTGCAACGCACCGAAGGTGGCTACAAGGCCGGCGCCATCGCCGAAGTCGATTTGCTGCGCGCCCAGGACGCGTTGAAAACCGCAGAGATTCGCAGCAACCAGGCGAAACAAGCCTCGGGCCTTGAGATCCAGGATGTCGCGCTCGAAACCAGCACCAAGCTGAGCGAACTGCAGCGGCAGCGCCTGACCGTTGCCGACATGCAACGGCGGGTCGACGAATTGAATGTGCGCTCGCCCGTGGACGGCGTGGTCGGCACCTTGTCGGTCGCCGATCGCAGCGTGGTCGCCGCGAACACGGCGCTGATGACCGTGGTGGACCTGTCGCGGCTGGAAGTGGAACTGGAAATCCCGGAGAGCTACGCCGACGACCTGGGCCTGGGCATGAGCGCCGAAGTCACCATCGGCGCCAACACCGCCACCGGCAAGCTTTCGGCGCTGTCGCCCGAGGTGGTTCGCAACCAGGTGCTCGCCCGGGTTCGCTTCGATGGCGCGCAGCCGGCCGGCCTGCGCCAGAACCAGCGCATCAGCGCCCGCGTACTGATCGAGGAAAAACCCAATGTGCTGATGCTGCCGCGCGGCTCCTTCGTCGAAAACGAAGGCGGCCGTTTCGCCTACGTGATGGACGGCAGCGTCGCCGCCCGTCGTCCCATCCAGATCGGCGGCACCAGCGTTTCCGCGGTCGAGATTCTGTCCGGCCTGCAGGTCGGCGACAAGGTCGTCATCGCCGGTACCGACGCTTTCGAAAGCGCCGAGCGCATTTCCATCAACAACTGATTCGTTCACGACTAGGAGAAGTCCATGCTTCGCATGCACAACCTGAGCAAGGTCTACCGCACCCACATGATCGAGACCCATGCTTTGCGTGGCTTCGACATCCACGTCGCCCAGGGCGAATTCGTCGCCGTCACCGGGCCGTCGGGTTCCGGCAAGACGACGTTCCTGAACATTGCCGGCCTGCTCGAGGAATTCACCGGCGGCGACTACGTGCTCGACGGCGTCAACGTCAAGGGCATGGACGACAACGCGCGTTCGAAATTGCGCAACGAGAAGCTGGGCTTCATCTTCCAGGGCTTCAACCTGATTCCCGACCTGAACCTGTTCGACAACGTCGACGTGCCGTTGCGCTATCGCGGCTTCAATGCCGCGGAACGCAAACGCCGTATCGACGACGCGCTCGGCCGCGTCGGCCTGTCCTCGCGGATCAAGCATTACCCGGCGGAATTGTCCGGCGGCCAGCAGCAACGCGTGGCCATCGCCCGCGCCCTCGCCGGCGGCCCGAAGCTGCTGCTGGCCGACGAGCCGACCGGCAACCTCGACTCGCAGATGGCGCGCGGCGTCATGGAGCTGCTCGAGGAAATCAACGAGCAGGGCACCACCATCCTGATGGTGACCCATGATCCGGAACTGGCCGCGCGCGCGCAGCGCAACGTGCACATCATCGACGGCCAGGTCTCCGACTTGATGCGCGAAACCACAGCCTCGCTGGCCGCCGTCGCGGCGACGGCTTGAGGAGAACGGCCATGTTCCGCTATTACTTCGATCTGGGCCTGCGCAGCCTGCGCCGCAATCCCGTGCTCACCGCGTTGATGGTGTTGACGCTGGCGGTCGGCGTTGCCGCCAGCATGGCCACCTTCACGGTCCTGTATGTAATGTCCGGCGACCCGATTCCGCACAAGAGCGATCGGCTGTTCGTGCCGCGCCTGGACAACGCGCCCTTGGCCGGCTACGCCGAGGGCGACGAGCCCAGCGACCAGATGACCTACATCGACGCCAGCAACCTGTTGGCCAGCGGCCAGGGTGTGCGGCGCACGGCCGTCTACGGTGTTGGTTCGGGCATCGACAGCGGTCGTCCGGATTTGCCGCCGTTCCAGGTGCAGGGCGTGGCCCCGACGCGCGATTTCTTCGAGATGTTCGAGGTGCCTTTCCTGCATGGTGGGCCGTGGTCGGCCAGCGATGAAGCGGCACGCAACGATGTCATCGTGCTCGGCCGTGAACTGAGCGAAAAACTGTTCGGCAGCACCAGTCCGGTGGGCAAGCGCATTCGCATGGAAGGCGCCGAGTGGCAGATCGCCGGCGTGATCGACACATGGAAACCGTTACCGCGCTACTACCGCCTGATCAACGGCAACGGCGGCAGCTTTACCGGCGCCGATGAGTTCTTCATCCCGTTCCAGACCGCCGTCAGCCATGAAATGGGCAACAGCGGCAACAACAATTGCTCGGGCGAGGGCCCGAAGGAACCCGGCTACCAGGGTTGGTTGAAATCGGAATGCGATTGGATCCAGTTCTGGTTCGAAGGCAAGACCGCGAGCGACCAGGCACGGCTCAAGGAGTTCCTTGCCGCCTACGTCACCGACCAGAAGAAGCTCGGACGCTACCCGCGCCCGATCAACGTACGCCTGGAAAACGTCATGGAGTGGATGCAACACCTCGGCGTAGTCAGCAAGGACGCCAAGCTGTCGACCTGGCTGGCGTTTGGCTTCCTGCTGGTCTGCCTGGTCAATACCGTCGGCCTGCTGCTGGCCAAGTTCTCGGCGCGCGCTGGCGAGGTTGGCGTACGCCGGGCGCTGGGCGCAACCAAGCGGGAAATCTTTCATCAGTACCTGACCGAAGCGGCCGTGGTCGGCGTGGTTGGCGGCCTGCTCGGTTTGCTCCTGAGCTTCGGCGGCCTGTGGTTGATCTCACTGCAATCGGAAGAAATGGCGACCGTGGCCAGGATGGACTGGGCGATGCTTGCCCTGACATTGAGCCTGTCGATCGTTGCCAGCATCCTCGCCGGCCTGTTGCCCACCTGGCGCGCTTGCCAGGTGACGCCAGCCCTGCAACTGAAAACGCAATAAGGAGCGCGTCATGGAACTTCGTCCGATTCTTTCCTCGCTGTTGCGCAACAAGACCGGCGCATTGCTGATCGCCGCACAGGTTGCCCTCAGTCTGGCGATCGTTGCCAACGCGCTGTACATCATCCGTGATCGGCTGGCGCTGACCGCGCGGCCGAGCGGTGTCGCCGAGGAGAACAACGTCTTCCGCATCAGCGTGGGGCCGCTGAAGGCCCCGGAAACCGCCGAGGGCAAGATCGCCAATCAACAGCGCAACGCCGACGTGTTGCGCGCCTTGCCCGGCGTCAGCTCCGTGGCCTGGACCAACCAGGCCCCGCTGGGTCGCTCGGGTTGGAACATGGGCTTGAACCTGGACCCCAAGCAGACCGAATCCTCGGCAAACTCATCGCTGTATTTTGGGCCCGACTCACTCGTCAAGACTTACGGCCTGAAGATCATCGAAGGCCGCGATTTCACCGCCGACGACGTGCAATTAATCGATCCGGAAACCACCAAGGGCCTGGGTCGCTACGGCATGGTGTCGCAAGCGCTGGCAAAGAAACTGTTCCCCACCGGTAGCGCCGTTGGCAAGACCCTTTACCTGGGCGGTGCAAGCGACCCGCAACCGTTTCAGATCGTTGGCGTGGTCGAGCGCCTGCAATCGCCCTGGGCACAATCGTCGGAAGTCGGCGAATTTTCCGTCATTCTGGCCAGCCGCTGGGCCGACACCTACTCGATGTATGCCGTACGCACCGAGCCGGGCCAGCGCGACCGGGTGATGAAGGAAGCCGAGGCGGCGCTGCTCAAGGCAATTCCCGGCCAGATGGTGGTGAACAACAAGTCGCTGGAAGAAGACCGTGACGACATCTATCGCGATGACCGCGCGCTGGCCTGGATGCTGATCACGGTAACCGTATTGCTGCTGCTGGTCACCGCCAGCGGAATCGTCGGCATGGCCACGCTCTGGGTCAACCAGCGGCGTAAGCAAATCGGCGTGCGTCGCGCGCTGGGTGCGCGCCGCTTCGACATCCTGCGCTACTTCATCACCGAGAACCTGGTCATCACCTCCGGCGGGATCGTTGCCGGCTTGCTGCTCGCCGTAGCCTTGAACCAGCTGCTGGTGAGCCAGCTGGAGCTGACCAAACTGCCCATCGGCTATCTCGCCGTCGGCTCGCTGGTGCTGTGGCTGATCGGCGTGCTGGCGGTGTACGGTCCCGCCTGGAGGGCATCGAGCATTTCGCCAGCGATTGCCACGCGCAGCGCGTGACGCTGGGCCCGGCCGGACGTTAGGCTAGGCACATGCCCACGGTTCTTGTCATCGACGATAATCCCTCGGTCGCCACCGCGCTCGAGGTCCTGTTCTCCTTGCAGGAGATCGACACGCTGCGCGCCTTGTCGCCGGCCGAAGGCCTGAAGATCCTCGACCGCGACGACGTCGACCTGGTGGTGCAGGACATGAATTTTTCCGCCGACACGACTTCAGGCGAAGAAGGCGTGGCCCTGTTCCGCGAGATCCGCCAACGGCATCCCGACCTGCCGGTGATCCTGCTCACCGCGTGGACGCACCTGGATGCGGCGGTCGATCTGATCAAGGCTGGCGCCGCCGATTACCTCGCCAAGCCCTGGGACGACCACAAACTGGTCGCCACGGTCGGCAACCTGGTCGAGCTTGGTCAGGCCAACCGCGAGCTGCAGCGCCGCCGGCAGCGCGAGCGCAAGCAGCGGCGCGAACTGGAGCAACATTACGACTTGCGCGGAATGATCTGGAACGATCCGGCCACCGAACGCGTCCTGAGCCTGGCCTGCCAGGTAGCGCGCGCCGACGTGCCGGTGCTGATCACCGGCCCCAACGGCGCAGGCAAAGAACGTATCGCTGAAATCATCCAGGCCAACTCGCTGGTCAAGAATGGACCCTTCATTACGCTCAACTGCGGCGCGTTGCCATCCGAATTGATCGAAGCCGAATTGTTCGGCGCCGACGCCGGCGCCTACACCGGCGCCAGCAAGGCGCGCGAAGGCAAGTTCGAGGCCGCCGACGGCGGTACGTTGTTCCTCGATGAAATTGGCAACCTGCCGCCAGCCGGACAGATGAAGCTGTTGCGGGTGCTCGAAACCGGGCGCTTCGAAAGGTTGGGCTCCAACCGCGAGCGGCAGGTCAAGGTGCGTGTCATCAGCGCCACCAATGCCAGTCTGGATGCAATGATTCGCAACGGCAGTTTTCGCGAAGACTTGTATTACCGACTGAACCTGATCGAGTTGCGCCTGCCTCCGTTGGCCGAGCGGCCCGGCGATATCCTGCCACTGGCCGACCATTTTCTCGGCGCCGGCAAATCACTGAGCGAGCCGGCGCGTGCCGCTTTGCTTCGCCATGCCTGGCCGGGCAATGTGCGCGAGCTCAAGAACACCATGCAGCGGGCCTGCCTGCTTGCCCCCGGCCCGGTGATCGGCGTCGCCGACCTGGGCCTGAGTCCAGCGCCGTCGGCGACGCAAACCCTTGAGGCAGAACCGGATCGCGACAGTATCGAGCAGGCGCTGGCCAAGGCCGGCGGCGTCGTCGCCCAGGCCGCGGCCGACCTGGGCCTGAGTCGGCAGGCGCTGTATCGGCGCATGGACCGCTTGGGCATCACGCGACCCTGAGCATGAGCGGCCTACCGAAGTATTTTTCCCTGGCGGCGCGCTTTTCGGCGCTGGTCGCAGCGTTGGTGTTGCTGACTGTCCTGATCACGGTCGCGCTCACGCATTTTCTCCACGACAGCCTGATACTGGTTGTCTGTCTGAGCCTGTTGACAACCCTGCCGCTGGTGCTCTGGCTGGTACGCAGCCAGTTCCGGCCCATCCTGTCGCTGTTCCGCGCGCTGACCGGCACCGTAACCAGCTACCGCGACGGCGATTTCTCCTTCGGCCTGCGTTGGCCAAAACATGATGAACTCACCGAACTGGTTGCCGCGCATAACCAGCTCGGTGACGTTTTGCGTGAACAACGCCTGGGACTGGTGCAACGCGAGCTGCTGCTCGACACCATGGTGCAGAACACGCCCGTGGCCATGCTCCTGATCGCCGAGTCCGGGCCGATCGTGTACGGCAACATCGCCGCCCGGCAGTTGCTCAACAAGGGCCGCAAGCTGGAAGGCCACAATCTGGACACGATCCTCAGCCAGGCGGCCCTGCCGTTGCGCGATGCGCTCGATCGCGGCGGCGACGGCCTGTTCTCGGTTGGCGCCGACGACGAGGAAGAAATCTATCACCTGGCCCGCCGCAGCTTTCGCCTGAATGGTCGCGCACATGAGTTGTTGCTGCTGCGGCAGATTACCGTCGAGCTGCGCCGTCAGGAAGTGCAGACCTGGAAGAAAGTCATTCGGGTGATCAGCCACGAATTGAACAACTCGCTGGCGCCGGTTGCCTCGCTAGCGCACTCGGGCAGCGAGCTGGTTCGGCGCGGCCAGTACGACCGGCTGCCGACCATCTTCGCCACCATCGAAGAACGGGCGCGCCACCTCGAGGGTTTCATTCGCGGCTACGCCCATTTCGCCAAGCTGCCGCTGCCGCGCACGGAAGCCATTGCCTGGCCGGAATTCGTCGCCAGGCTGCACAGCCAGATTCCATTCGTCGTCGACGGCGACTTGCCCGAGGAGCCCGCGCATTTCGACATGGCGCAGATGGAACAGGCGCTGCTCAACCTGCTCAAGAACGCGCACGAATCCGGCTCTGCCGCCGACCAGGTGATGTTGCGCGTCCGGCAGCTGGCCGGCATGTTGCGCATCGAAGTGCTCGATCGGGGCACCGGCATGAGCGAGGCCGTGTTGTCCAATGCGCTGGTGCCGTTTTATTCCACCAAGCGCAGCGGCACGGGGCTCGGCCTGGCACTGGCGCGTGAAATCGCCGAAGCGCATGGCGGTCGCATCAGCCTGGGCAACCGCGAGGGTGGTGGATTGGCCGTCGCGATGGTGCTGATGACCTAAGCCCTGGGTCCCTACTGCTTCTTGCCCGGGCGCTTCCAGCTGGCGACGCTCTCCTGCCGGCCGCGGGCGACGCTGAGCTGACCGTCGGGCGCATCCTTGGTGATCACCGATCCGGCGCCGATGGTGGCCTCGCGACCGATCGACACCGGCGCCACCAGCGAGGAATTGGAACCGATGAAAGCGCCGTCGCCGATCTGCGTCTGGAACTTGTTCACGCCGTCGTAGTTGCAGGTAATCGTACCCGCGCCGATGTTTACGCCGGCCCCGATCTCGGCATCACCAAGGTAAGTCAGATGGTTGGCCTTGGAGCCTTTGCCCAGGCGGGCCTTCTTGGTTTCGACGAAGTTGCCGACATGCACGCCATCGGCCAAATCGGTACCCGGGCGCAGACGCGCGAACGGACCGATGCTGCAGGCGCCATGGCTGACGACACCATCGATATCGCAATGCGCGTGCACCACGGTGCCGGCGGCGAGCTGCGCATTGCGCAGGCGACAGAACGGCCCGATGCGAACGCCGTCGCCAAGACTGACCTCGCCTTCGAGAATGACATCGACGTCGATCTCCACGCCCTGGCCCACGGTGACCGTGCCGCGCTGGTCGAACCGGGCCGGATCGGCAAAACGCACGCCGTCGAGCGCAAGGTTCCGCGCGGCGCGCAACTGGAACGCGCGCTCCAGCATGGCCAACTGCCAAGGGTCGTTGGCGCCCTCCGTCTCCACCGCATCGACGACGCGAACCACCACGGCCGCCTGCTTCGCTGCGGCGGCCATGGCAAAGATGTCGGTGAGGTAGTACTCGCCCTGGGCATTTGCATTGCGCACCTGCGACAGCCACGCGCGCAGCAAGCCGGCTTGCGCCGACACGATGCCGGTGTTGATCAGGCGGATCGCGCGTTGACTGTCACTGGCATCCTTCTGCTCGACGATCGCCGCGACCCGTTGTTGCTCGTCAAGCACCAGGCGGCCGTAGCCGGTTGGATCCGCGAGCTCCGCCGCCAGCACGCCCAGCGCGCCGGGAGCCTGCAATAGCGCACGCAAGGTTTCGGTGCGAATCAAGGGCACGTCGCCATACAACACCAGGACGCGCGCGGCGTCCGGAATCATCGGCATCGCCTGTTGCACCGCGTGGCCGGTACCCAGCTGCCGGGCCTGTTCTACCCAGAGCAAATCCGGTTGCGCAGCGAATGCCGCGCGCACCTGCTCGCCGCCATGGCCGTGGACGATATGGATCGCCGCCGGGGCCAGGGCACGCGCGGCATCGACCACATGGGCGAGCATCGGCTTCCCGGCCAATGCATGCAGGACTTTGGGTCGCGCAGATTTCATGCGCTTGCCCTCGCCGGCGGCGAGGATCACAACGTGCAGCGCTTCGGTCATGGGCATACTCCTTGCCCATAGTATCGGCGGCGGCGCGCGCGGCTGCTAGCATTGGCCGCATGTTCCGCCTCCTTTCCCGCCAAGTGCTGCTGTTCGTGCTCGTCGGCGGCGTGCAGGTCCTGCTCGATTGGGCCGCCTTCGTCGCGTTGACCTCCGCAGGCCTGCCCCTGGCCCCGAGCAACCTGGCCGGCCGCGCCGCCGGTGCGAGCCTGGGCTTTTGGCTGAACGGTCGCTACACCTTCGCCAGCGAAGGCGGCCGGGCGCGCCTGGATGGCGTGCACCTGCGACGTTTCATCGTCGCCTGGTTGCTGTTGACCGCGTTGAGCACACTGCTGCTGTCCGGCGTGCAGGCCCGCTTCGACTTGCGCGCCGCCTGGCTGGCCAAGCCCGCGGTGGAAGCGATGATGGCGACAGTCGGCTTCGTCGTATGGCGGCAGTGGGTGTACCGCTAGCACGTCAATGAAAAAACGCCGGCTAAATGGCCGGCGTTTTTCTGTAGGAGCGGCTTTATAGCCGCGATCGCTTCCGATGAGAGCTTCGCGGCTGAAGCCGCTCCCTACAAGGGCATTCGCGGGTGAAGCCGCTCCTGCACTGTACTTTGCGGCTTAGTGCTTGAGGTTCTTGCGCAGGCGTTCCAGCGCCTGCAGCTGGGCCGTGACTTCGGCCAGCTTGGCCTGCGCCTCGGCGATTTCCATCGCTTCGCCGCGATTGGCAATGATGCGCTCGGCCTCTTCCTTGGCCTTCAGCACCGCCAACTCGTCGATGTCGGTGGCACGGATCGCGGTGTCGGCCAGGATCGTCACGACCTGCGGCTGCACCTCGAGGATGCCGCCGGAGACGACGATGTCGAGCTTCTCGCCATCGGCCATGGTCAGCACCAGCTTGCCCGGCTTCAGGCGGGTGATCAGCGGCGCATGGCGCGGCGCGATGCCGAGCTCGCCCATCTCGCCGGTGGCAACGACCATCACCACGTCGCCGTGGAAGATTTCTTCCTCGGCGCTGACGATGTCGCAACGAATCGTGGTGGTCATGGGGATTCCTTAGGCCGCCGCGCTCATTTTCTTGTTCTTCTCGATCACTTCCTCGATGCCGCCGACCATGTAGAAGGCCTGCTCCGGAATGTGGTCGCACTCGCCATCGCAGATCATCTTGAAGCCGCGGATGGTTTCCTTCAGCGTCACGTACTTGCCCGGCGAGCCGGTGAACACTTCGGCGACGTGAAAGGGCTGCGAGAAGAAGCGCTCGATCTTGCGCGCGCGCGACACGGCCTGCTTGTCTTCTTCCGACAGCTCGTCCATGCCCAGGATCGCGATGATGTCCTTGAGCTCTTTGTATTTCTGCAGCGTTGCCTGCACGCGGCGCGCGGTGTCGTAATGCTCGTGGCCGATCACGTTCGGATCGAGCTGGCGCGAGGTGGAGTCGAGCGGATCGACCGCCGGATAAATGCCGAGCGAGGCGATGTTACGGCTCAGCACGACGGTCGCATCCAAGTGGGCGAAGGTCGTTGCCGGCGACGGATCGGTCAAGTCATCGGCAGGCACGTACACGGCCTGGATCGAGGTGATCGAGCCGGTTTTGGTCGAGGTGATGCGCTCCTGCAGCACGCCCATTTCCTCGGCCAGCGTCGGCTGGTAGCCCACGGCGGACGGCATGCGGCCGAGCAGCGCGGAGACTTCCGTACCGGCCAGCGTGTAGCGGTAGATGTTGTCGACGAAGAACAAGATGTCCTTGCCCTTGCCGGTAACCGGATCCTTGTCGTCGCGGAAATACTCGGCCATGGTCAGGCCGGTCAGCGCGACGCGCAGGCGGTTGCCCGGCGGCTCGTTCATCTGGCCGTACACCATCGCGACTTTGTCCAGGACGTTGGAGTCCTTCATCTCGTGGTAGAAGTCGTTGCCTTCGCGGGTACGCTCACCCACGCCGGCGAACACCGACAGGCCGGCGTGCTGCTTGGCGATGTTGTTGATCAATTCCATCATGTTGACGGTCTTGCCGACGCCGGCGCCGCCGAACAGGCCGACCTTGCCGCCCTTGGCGAACGGGCACATCAGGTCGATCACCTTGATGCCGGTCTCGAGCAATTCGTTGGTCGAGCTCTGCTCTTCGTACGACGGCGCATTGCGATGGATTTCCCAGGTGTCGCTGCCGACGACCGGACCGGCTTCGTCGATCGGGCGACCGAGCACGTCCATGATGCGGCCCAGGGTCGCGGCGCCGACCGGCACCGAGATGCCACGGCCGGTGTTCACGGCGATCAGGTTGCGGCGCAGGCCGTCGGTCGAGCCGAGCGCGATGGTGCGCACGATGCCGTCGCCGAGCTGCTGCTGCACTTCCAGCGTGATTTCGGTGTTGGTCACCTTCAGCGCGTCATAGGTCTTCGGCACTTCTTCGCGCGCGAATTCCACGTCGACGACCGCGCCGATGATCTGCACAATCTTGCCCTGGCTCATGTTTGTATCCTCTAAAAAAATCAGTTCGTAGCTTTTGTGGGAGCGGCTTCAGCCGCGATGTTTCTTGCGGTAAAGCATCGCGGCTGAAGCCGCTCCCACAGTGAATTGGTTAAACCGCCGCGGCGCCGCCGACGATCTCGGAAATTTCCTGCGTGATCGCTGCCTGGCGCGCCTTGTTGTAGATCAACTGCAAAGTACCGATCAGCTTGGTGGCATTGTCGGAAGCGGACTTCATGGCGACCATGCGCGCGGCCTGCTCAGAGGCAATGTTCTCGAGCATCGCCTGATAGACCAACGATTCGACGTACCGGGTCATCACGTGATCGAGCACCACTTCCGGGCTCGGCTCGTAGATGTAATCCCAGTCGAAGCGGGTATTCAGCTTTTCCGACGGCGGCAACGGCAGCAATTGATCGAGCCGCGCCTTTTGCGTCATGGTGTTGACGAAATCGTTGTAGCAGAGGAATACGCGGTCGAGGTTGTTCGACGAATAGGCGTCGAGCATCACCTTGACCACGCCAATCAACTGCTCGAGGCGCGGCTTCTCGCCCAGATGGGTAATCGAGCCGACGATGCCGACGTTAAGACGGCGGAAAAACGTCGCTGCCTTTTGGCCGATGCAGACCACGTCGATCTCGACACCCTTGGCTTGCCACTCGCGCATGTCGATCAGGATGCGGCGGAACATCTGCGAATTCAGACCGCCGCACAGTCCGCGGTCGGTCGACACGACGATGTAGCCAATACGCTTGGTGTCTTTGTGTTGGGCCATGAACGGATGCGTGTACTCCGAGTTGGCCTTGGCGATGTGACCGATCAGCTGGGTCATCAAGCGCGCATAGGGGCGCGAGCCCTTCATACGCTCCTGTGCCTTGCGAATCTTCGAGGCCGAGACCATCTCCAGCGCGCGAGTCACCTTACGGGTGTTCTGCACGCTCTTGATCTTGGTTTTGATTTCTCTGCCGCCAGCCATCTCAATTCCTCATCGAACCTGTAGGAGCGGCTTTAGCCGCGAATGCTCTTTATCCAAACCATCGCGGCTAAAGCCGCTCCTACAAAAACTTACCAGGTGCCGGTAGCCTTGAACTCGGAGACGCCTTGCTTGAAGACGGCCTCGATGTCCTTGTCCCAGGCGCCAGTGGCGACGATCTTGCTCATCAGCTCGCCCTGGGTGTTGGCGAAGTGCGCATGCAGCGCTTCTTCGAACGCCAGGATCTTGTTCATCGGCACGTCGTCGAGGTAACCCTCGTTGACGGCGTAGATCGACAGCGCCATTTGCGCGGTCGACATCGGCGCGTACTGCTTCTGCTTCATCAGCTCGGTGACGCGCTGGCCGCGCTCGAGCTGCTTGCGGGTGGCTTCGTCGAGGTCGGAAGCGAACTGCGCGAACGCCGCCAGCTCACGGTACTGGGCAAGGGCGATACGCACGCCGCCGGACAGCTTCTTCATGATCGTGGTCTGCGCTGCGCCGCCGACGCGCGACACCGAGATACCGGCGTTGACCGCTGGACGGATACCGGCGTTGAACAAGTCGGTTTCCAGGAAGATCTGGCCGTCGGTGATCGAGATCACGTTGGTCGGCACGAACGCCGAAACGTCGCCCGCCTGGGTTTCGATGATCGGCAACGCGGTCAGCGAGCCAGTCTTGCCCTTGATGGCGCCATTGGTGAACTTCTCGACATAATCTTCCGACACGCGCGCGGCGCGCTCAAGCAGACGGGAGTGGAGATAGAACACGTCGCCCGGGTACGCTTCGCGGCCTGGCGGACGGCGCAGCAGCAGCGAGATCTGGCGGTAGGCCACGGCCTGCTTGGACAGATCGTCGTAAATGATCAGCGCATCTTCGCCGCGGTCGCGGAAGTACTCGCCCATGGTGCAGCCCGAGTAGGCGCTGATGTACTGCATGGCGGCCGATTCGGACGCGGTGGCGGCGACAACGATGGTGTGGGCCAGCGCGCCGTTGTCGGCCAGGCGGCGGACGACGTTGGAGATGGTCGATGCCTTCTGGCCGATCGCCACGTACACGCACTTAATACCGGTGCCCTTCTGATTGATGATGGCGTCGACAGCCATCGCCGACTTACCGGTCTGGCGGTCGCCGATGATCAGCTCGCGCTGGCCGCGGCCGATCGGAATCATCGCGTCGACCGACTTGTAACCAGTCTGCACCGGCTGCGACACCGACTTGCGCCAGATCACGCCAGGAGCAACCTTCTCGACCGGCTCGGTCAGCTTGGCGTTGATCGGACCCTTGCCGTCGATCGGCTCGCCGAGCGCGTTGACCACGCGGCCGAGGAGTTCCGGACCGACCGGCACTTCAAGAATGCGGCCGGTGGTCTTGGCGATCGCACCCTCGCGCAGCTGCTCGTAGTCGCCGAGGACCACGGCGCCGACCGAATCGCGCTCCAGGTTCAGGGCGAGCGCGAAAGTATTGTTCGGCAGTTCGATCATCTCGCCCTGCATCGCGTCGGCCAGGCCGTGGATGCGCACGATGCCGTCGGATACCGAGGTGACGGTACCTTCGTTACGAGCTTCGGCGGTCAGCTTGACCTTTTCGATGCGGCTCTTGATGAGTTCGCTGATTTCCGACGGATTGAGCGTCTGCATGGGCTTGTCCTGAAAGTCGTCCGGCTTGCGCCGGCGCTTGGTTCAAAAAGAAAAAAACGGTTCGAATCAGTGCGCCAGCGCCGCGCCAAGGCGCGCCAGCTTGGTACGTAGGGAGCCATCGATAACGATGTCGCCGGCATCGATCACCGCGCCGCCGATCAGTGCCTTGTCGACGGCCGTCGTGACTTCGACTTCGCGGCCAAAACGCTTGACCAGCGCCGCCTTGAAGTTCGCGAGTTCGCCGGCTTCGAGCGGTTCGGCCGAAGTGATCGTGGCCTTGACCACGTGCTCGTCCTCGGCGCGCAACAGATCGAACAGCCCGGCAATTTCAGGCAGCACGGCCAGACGGCGATTTTCCGCCAGCACCGACAGGAACTGCGTGAACAACGGATCGACCGAGCCGGGCGGCACCAATACCTCCACCAGCGACTGCGCCGGTACCCGCGGATCGCCGAGCACCGATTGCACCGACGGTTCGGCGACGGCACGCGCGGCGAAGCCAAGCAGCGTGGACCACTGCGGCAAGCGAGACTGCTCGCGCGCGAGCGAGAACACGGCGCGGGCGTAGGGACGGGCGAGAGTAAGGGTCTTGCTCATGGCAGGCTCAGATCTCGGCTACGAGTTCGTCAAGCAGCGCACGATGCGCGTTGCCGTCGATTTCGCGCAGGATCAATTTCTCGGCACCGGCCAACGCGAGTGCGGAAACCTGCTTGCGCAGATCTTCACGCGCCTTGCTGGCCGCCGATGCGATCTCAGCCATGGCTGCCGCCTTCTGGCGGTTGCCTTCCTCGATGGCCTCCTCCTTCGCAAGGTCGATGATCTGCGAGCGGCGAGTCTCTGCCTGGGTGATGATCTCGGAAGCCTTGGTGCGCGCTTCGCGCAGCACTTCGTTGACCTTCTCCTCGGCCTGCGCCAGGTCCTTCTTGCTGCGATCCGCCGCGGCCAGGCCTTCAGCGATCTTCTGCTGGCGTTCTTCGATCGCGGCCATCAGCGGCGGCCAGATGAACTTGACCGTGAACAAGATCAGGATCGCGAATGACAGCGCCTGACCCAACAAAGTCATGCCGATATCCATACCATCTTCCTCGAATTACAAAGCTTGAATTACTGCCGACGCACCGGCGGTGCGTCGTTGAAACGAGGCCCGCCGAAACGGGCACCTATGGCGCGCGCTAATCAGCCAGCAGCGTGTGCGACGATCTTCGACAGCAGCGGATTGGCGATAGCGAAGTACATCGCCATGGCGAGACCGATGATGAACGAGGCGTCGATCAGGCCGACCAGCAGGAACATGCGACCCTGCAGCATCGGGATCAGCTCCGGCTGGCGGGCAGCGGCTTCGAGGAACTTCGAACCCATGATGCCGATGCCGACGCAGGCGCCGAGCGCGCCGAGGCCGATCATGAGGCCGATGCCGATTGCCGTATTGGCCTGGATGAGCGCGTAGAAGGAATTGAGGTCCATGTGTAGCTCCTGGTTAATTGAGATTTAGAACGAAATGAAAAAGGATGTTCCGGCGCGGCATCAGTGGTGGTCGTGCGCCATCGAGATGTAGACCACGGTGAGCATCATGAAAATAAAGGCTTGCAGCGTGATGATCAGGATGTGGAACACGCCCCATGCGGCACCGAACAACACGCCGGGCACGAAAGTAATCCACGAAGCGAACAGGCCGGCGATGAGCATGAACACCAGCTCGCCGCCATACATGTTGCCGAACAGTCGCATCGCCAACGACACCGGCTTGGACAGGTATTCGACCAGATTGAGGATGATGTTCGGAATGATCAGCGCGATCTTGCCGAGCTTGCCGTCCGCGTGGAACGGCGCGGTGAACAATTCCAGGGTCCAGCCACCGAGGCCCTTGGCCTTGATCGAATAGAAGATCACCAGGAAGAACACGCTGATCGACATCGCGAACGTGGTGTTGACGTCGGCGGTCGGGACCAGGCGGAAGTAGGTGTGATGTGCGACCTCGTGGCCGCCGAACAAGGTAAGCAGGCCGCCCGCGATGTCGAGCGGCAACAGGTCCATGGCGTTCATGAAGAACACCCACATGAAGATGGTCAGCGCCAGAGGGGCGATGAAGCGGCGATCGCCGTGAAAAATGTCCTTGACCTGGCCGTCAACGAACTCGATTACTATTTCGATGAAGGCCTGCATCTTGCCCGGAACGCCGGCCGTGGCACGACGCGCTGTCAGACCGAACCAAAGGACGAAGGCCAGGCCGAGACCGAGCGAAATCAGCCAGCTGTCCCAGTGGAAGTTTCCACCGAGCACCATCCCGGTGTTATGGGTCAGGTGATGTTCGATGTATTCGGTCAGACCGCCCTGGCTCGATTCAACGCTCACAAGACACCTATTCTTTTAATCTATGGGTTAAAAACGACGCCGCCATGGTTGCGATCAGCCCCGCCAACAAAGGCAATGGGGGCAGCCCCAACCGGGCCAGCGACAAATACAACGCGCCAAGCACCACGAACCACTTCAGAATCAAGCCGCTGATCATTCGAGCCAACGCAAAGCCCGCGGAATATGCCGGGCCCATCATCGACCGCCACGCCAGAACCAGACTCCCCAACGCAACGGCCCCACCGCCGATTCCCGCCGCCAGGGCAGCCTGCGCATCCTGTACAAGGAAGACCGCCGCCACCAACGTTGCAACTGCAGCCTGGACCGCTACCGTGCGGATGGCGAGACGTCGGTTGGCGGTCAGGGAATTGAACACGCGCAGCACCTGAGTCAAGCGAAGGCGGCAGAAAAAACGCCTCTGCCTAGCCCCGAAAGTATAGCAGCCGCTCCCGGGATCGGACAACCCGATCAGCCCGAATTTTCGCCCATCCAGAGCGCCAAAATTTGTTGTTCTGCTGTCACTTCTGTAGGAGCGGCTTCAGCCGCGAAGCTTCTGCTTTCAGACTCCGTAGCGCATTCCCGAACGTGCGCGCGGCCGCCGGGGATGGCGGGGGTCGTGGCGCCCGTCATAGAAAACATCCCTGTTTTCTAAGAC
>Ga0209211_10004956_pt1 | contig 20249 bp, 20 predicted proteins | sample RifGroA2_FD_183992 | JGI IMG/M metagenome (GOLD analysis project Ga0209211, IMG submission 183992) | Groundwater microbial communities from Rifle, Colorado, USA - Groundwater A2 (SPAdes) (version 2) | ecosystem: Environmental > Aquatic > Deep subsurface > Groundwater | place: Rifle, Colorado...
ATCCCATGCCTGGCGCAGTTACCGACAAGACTCCACCGGTTACATCCGGATGGGAACCCGATACTACGACCCCCGCTCCGGCCGCTTCCTAAGTCCCGATCCCGTCGGCTACCCCCTCTGTCTTGATCTCTACGCCTACGCCGGCGGCGATCCCGTCAACTACCACGACCCCGACGGGCGTTTTTTTTCCGCCGCCTACCAAAAGACAGCGCCCGTCGTCATGGGCGCAATAAACAATCCCCATTTTCTTCCGGGAGCAATGCGCGCTCTTGGAGGATTTGCCGAAGTCTCAGTAGGTTCTGCCTTAACCTTTACACCATTCGCTCCCTATGGAACCGGCCTGTTCGTTCACGGTGCCGATCAATTTGCAGCAGGCGCCTATGAAGCGCTCTTTGGCAAACACAGCACAACTGCGACCGCCCAGCTCTTACAAAAAACAGGTATGGACCCGGAAACGGCCGCTCACATTGATGACCATTTAAATTTCATCAACACCCTTTGCGGAGCCGGCCTCCTCTACAAGTTAGCCAGAAGCGCTGCAGCATACCTCTTCCAGTTGCCTCTTTCTGCAGCTCCTTTGATAGAACAAAGTGGAGTTGCTAAGCATATTTTAACACGAGCAAAAATAAAAAATTACTTATCGAATGCTAACGCGCTTAGTAAAAAGCAAATTATTTCTGATCTGGAATCTATTGGCTTAAAATTGAAAGGAAAGAGTCCTGATTACAGGTTTTTTGATTTCATAGATAAATTTGGCAACACCAGAATAAAAATACATCCACCTGATAAAATAACTCCGTATGATCACATGCATGTATACAATAGAAGTGGTAATCCATTGAATAAGCATTTAGAAATAATTGATAGCCGCTCTGTTGATGCTCATATCCCTTATGGAGGTGAATAGTGAAAATTTTAGACGAAAAAACAATGAAAAATCTCTCATTCCCGGATTTCGATGTCGAAAAAATTGAATTTTCTCCCGAAGGAAATGAATTGAAAATTTTTGTTGAAGGGGCTTGTTTAGATATAAATGGCGGTTCTCTGCTTGGGAAAGGCATTCTATATTTCAAAGATTGGGAAAATCTTTCAATCAGCAGGTTTGACCCCAATACAGAAAAGTGGTTGGATGTGAATGAAGCTGCAATTGAACCATTGAAAGACCTTTGTGAGGTGAAATTTGTTGATTCCACTATCTATTTATATGGATTTGGCAAACAGTTCGGCTATTGGATGGAATGGAAGATTCAGAAAACAAAAATGCACGCTGAATTTGAAGTATAAAATAGATCATTTTAAGCACCGTACCTTTCCCCTTTACTGCCAATTCCAGATCCAAGAAATTTTAGGCGCCCCCATCTCAGCTTCTGAAATCTGGGAAATGACGGAAGATGTAGAGGAAAGACCTTTTGGAAGATCTTCGGTCCTACCTCCTGTGATGCCCTCAGCGATGAGACCGGCTCCTGCGCCGTCTTGATCCACAATGCCATAGGACAGCTTGTCCGGGTTGTCTCCAGGCAAGGAAGTTTTGCTCTCAAAGAGCTTCCCTCCGCTTACGGATCTGCGTCCGTCCCATCTTTCCCCGCCGATCTTCTCTCCTTCGCCCCATCCCATGCCTGGCGCAGTTACCGACAAGACTCCACCGGTTACATCCGGATGGGAACCCGATACTACGACCCCCGCTCCGGCCGCTTCCTAAGTCCCGATCCCGTCGGCTACCCTCTCTGTCTTGATCTCTACGCCTACGCCTACAGACCCTTGAGCAACAAGCTCCTCAAGGCCAGTCAACTTGGGATGGTAAGAGTTTGGCGGCAGCGATTGGAGCCTCAGACGATGCTGTTTGGCGGATTCTTCGCAAGGAAGGGATACAACTCCAATGATGTAGAAGTTGGTGCGTTAGCACAGACAAGGAATTTGCGGCAAAATCATCAGATATTATTGGACTCTACCTAAGCCCTCCCGAAAATGCTTTGGTGATATGTGTCGATGAAAAGCCGAGCATTCAAGCAATTGAAAGAAAGAGAGGGTATGTAGAGACATCAAGTGGAAAAATTGTGCAAGGGATGAAAAGTACCTATAAAAGACACGACGTCTTAAATTTATTTGCAGCGCTAAATGTTGCAACCGGAGAAGTTAAGACCCAGACGACGGCACAAAAAAAAGACCCGAATTTCAGGCGTTTTTAAACAGCGTTATCGCGGACATTTCTTCGGATCAAGAGGTGCACATCATAATGGATAACTATTGCACACACAAACGTAACGATGACTGGCTTGCCAAACATCCAAACGTGTTTTTTCATTTTACACCAACATCAGCAAGTTGGCTTAATCAAGTGGAAATTTGGTTCGGTATTCTTTCGAGAAAATTGCTACGGAATGCAAGTTTTGCAAATATTGAATCACTCAGAAAAGCGATAGAGGAGTTTGTTTCTGTCTACCATCAAGGCGCGAAACCATTCGTATGGCGAAAGCGCGAGGTCAAGGGCTCTCAGCTCAGGAATACGATTACAAATTTATGCAATTAGACACTAGAATCTATATCTATGCGGGGAAGAAGGTAGAAGAGCTCAAAAAATTTTCGGCCGAAGAAGCAGATTCTAGGAAGAAAGAGTACATGTACCGCTTCTTTTTCCTCTATTTTATATGGGGAGGATGTGTAATGCTATTCTCTTCTTTTTAGCATTCAGGATATTTATGGAAAAACTCAATAGATCGAAAAAATCCCGCTTCTCTCAGCTTATCGAATTTATACGTGACTATCGAATTAGAATCCCTACTACTAAGAGACTTTCGGGCATCGGTGATACGTTAATAGGATGGGCTTTCATTGCTATTAACACAGTGTTTTTTCCGCCACCCGTAGAATTAATTCTATCCGAGGTCAGTTTTGTTTTTTTCTTTTTCTCAGGTTGCTTAGCACTCTTCTTTCATACAATTTACAGACACCTTTTTCAAGGCAATTTAATAGAAGGATTTAAGGATCTATTAATTAGAAATGTTACTGAAAACCATACAGATGCGGTTCACCTCTCTACTTCTCAAAGAATCAGATGGATTTATTTTCGTGGATTCATTGCAACTGGTGGCTACATAGCCTATAACATATCGAAAATTTATTTCGGGGTAATAGATAATTCAGAAATTTTTGGGGCAGATGCGTTAGTGTATGCTCTTTTAGCCTTTTTAATACTACACGACGTCTTAAATATAAAAGAAATTGCTGGAATTGTTGTCGCCAGTTTAGGAGTTTTTTTTGTTATATTTTTCGATATAGAAAGCTTTAATTTAAAAAACGGGCTAATCGCTGGGACAGCCGGCATAATCTCCGCGATCGCAATGTCAGTCATATTTTTCATTACTGGCATTATTGTTTGCCACGATAGTCCGAAACGGGTTGCTTTTCACCAATGCATGGCTGGATTGATATTGGCTGTTTCCATTCTGCTTTTAACTTTATTTTTCAAGATTGTAAATCATGACTTATATTTCCCAGATATCTCTACTGCTTTAGTCAAAAATTCTCTTATCTCAGGAGTGCTCTATGCAATAGCAATGGTCTTCTTTTTAAGAGCATTTCTTCGCACTGAGCCAATAGTGATAGCTGTTATAGGATATTCTCTTGGAATTTTTGTTATTTTATTGGAATGGTTATTCAATGGAGAATTGATAGGGGTAAAAGATGGAATCAGTGCTCTTTTAATTGGGTTGGGGTGCTTTTTGCTTATTCACCAGGAGTATCTCAAGGATAGGAAAAAATCGAGGGAGATAAAAATGCAAAAACCGATTTATGAAATGGGGCTAAAGGAAGAATTAGCTTCTTTGAAAGAAAAATTTCGGTCGGGTGACTTAGATAGATATACATATTTGGCTGAAAAACACGAATTTAACAAGTTGCTTTTAGAATATGTATCTCAGATCAAGGATTCTCCCATAGAAAGCATCAAAATTCTTCAAGATGCTCTTGTCTTCACTTTCAAAGCACCATTGAATATTGAGTTAGAAACGGACGGAGGGGCAAGGTCTGCTCCTTTCGAAGTATTAAATTTTGGGAGTTATGAGCTTGAAGATGAACTAATGGCTTACGCTCTACTTAAAGATGGCGACACTATTTTTGATGTAGGTGCTCATATCGGCTGGTACGCGATTAATTTTGCTAAGAGGTTTCCAAATTCCCAGATTTATGCGTTTGAACCGATAGAGGTTACATTTGAATTTCTTCGAAAAAACATTAACAGGAATGAGATTAGGAATGTAACCGCCTGCAATTATGGATGTTCCAATAAAGCAGAGGAAAAATTTCTTTATTATTTTAAGGGCGGTTCAGCTTTAGCATCCATCGAAAACCTTATCAACCATAAAAATGCCCAAAAAGTGAAATGCGTCCTAAAAACCATCGATAAAATAGTTCAAGATTTAAAAATTCAATCAGTAGACTTTATCAAATGCGATGCAGAAGGTTCTGAGCTTTTTGTCATTCAGGGTGCAGAAGCTACCATTAAAAAATTTAAACCTATTATTTTCGCAGAACTCTATGAAGAATGGTGCCAAAAATGCGGTTATTCGTCTGCGGACGCATTAAAGACACTAAAGTCCTGGGGTTATATTCCCTATCAAGCAATCAAAGGAAAGCTTAAAGAAGTAGATCAATTTGAACTAAGTGACAGCGAAAGATATAATTATTTCTTTTTAAACTCAGAAAAACATTCACATTTAATTAAAAAATATAACTTTCTTTAATTTAAAGCGGCCCGCCTCCAAAAGCGACATCCTTAACAATAGCTTGAAAAAATGACTTTTGATATTATGCTGCCCACAAGTTCCGTGGTATAGCTCTTTAGGAGGTAATTTTATGGCTCTTAACTTGAGTTCGGTCCGAGAGTCGCCAAAGCCCTCTAAGAAGACAGCATACTATAAATTGCCTCCTGGTGCAATTCTCCAGGATATTTATCAGATTTCGGACCAGCCTAGAATGGTTGAAATCAAAGGGCTGAAAATGATCTGCTGCCCTCATGTCTATCCGAGTGATAAATTTAGAACCACGAATTTCCTTTTAGTCTCTATTCATCCATTTCTAAAAGATTCTAGAGTTTGTGATATGGGATGTGGGCCAGGAATAGTCGGGCTCTATGCAGCCTCGCAAGGGGCTAAAAAAGTAGTCCAGGCCGATATTAATCATTTTGCGGTAAAAAACGCTGAGCAAAATAAAGAATATCATGGAATCCCTGATGAAAAAATGAGTATCTATCTTGGCAATTGCTTTGATAGTGTACCTTCCCAAAGGTTTGATACGATAATTTTCAACCTCCCATTTCATTCTGATCCAATTGAAATCAACGATCCCCTTCAACACGCCTTCTTTGATCCATGCTTTCAAACGGCAAAAAAATTTTTAAACCAAGTTTCAGAGTTTTCCATCAAGAGGAACACTCGTATTTTCCTTGCTTTCTCTAATAAAGGCGATATCCAAGCTTTAGAAAACTTGTTTGAAGATTCGATTTTCAATTGGAAACTTTGGAAGATAACTAACCAGGATCAGCAATTTGATAATAGAATCTATTTGTTAAGGAAGCCTTAAATGAAAGTGCAAAAGTTTAAGCTTTTGGATTATTTGAATTCTGTTTTTGAAAATATAGATTTGGATGGCTGTCATGTCATCTGTGTCCAGCATATTGTAGCTTCAACTATTTCATTATTTAATGCGTTATTTGAGAATGGGTTAAACCCTAAAAACTTATCTGCCATTGGCAAATGCTATTCCACTCGTCCAGAAGCATTAAAACACCTCCTTGAAAAGAGTGTTGATGTTGCTCAAGAAAGTTTGCACTTCGATCCATATCGCACATTCGATATGGAATTTAAGCGCGTACTCCTTAGCTTCTTTCGTGAAAAGATAAAGAGTTTAGAAGCAAAAGGCTGTAAAAAGTTGATCGTTTTGGATGACGGAGGAGAATTGCTCTTATTTATGAATTCTCTTCTCAAAAAAAGCAAATTCTGGAGAGGGAAAGTTGTAGGAATAGAACAGACAACCGCTGGTTATGATAAATTAAAATCTGAATCTCTTTTGCTGCCTGTTATTAACGTAGCTCGATCAAATATAAAGCTTTTTCACGAATCACCCTTTATTGCAAGAGTGGCGGTTGAAAGACTACTAGAACATTTAAATCATCTGCGAATTTTCCCCAAGAATGCATTAATTATAGGTAATGGAGCTGTTGGCTCTCATATTCATTCAGAGATAAAGGAATTATTCAGGACTGAGACATTTGACTTAGACGTTTCAAAATCAAGTATTAAAAATGATTCATACGCCGCCATTCTTGGAAATTTTGATCTGATTATTGGGTGTACTGGGAAAACAGTAATACCTCCTAATCAATTTCGATTCTTAAAAAAAGGTGCATGCCTAGTAAGTGTGTCCTCTTCAGATAGAGAATTTAGCGGGTTCAATCTTAGAAATAAGGTTAAAAATATCTCTTCTTGTCACCAAGATGTTTGCGTTGGAGGTATTCATTTGCTTAATTGCGGATTTCCAATCAATTTTGACGATGCCTATGAAGAGATTGATATCCCTGAATTTCAACTCACAAGGGCAATTCTTCTTTCCGGAATTTATCAATCAATTACAAAAGAACACGCTAATGGGTTGATTGATTTAGACTCAGATCTTCAAGAGAAAATATATCATTTATACAATCAAACATTCTTTCCTTCTGATCTGGTTCTTAAGGAAGGATCCTTTACCCAGACTTAAAAATCCTCGGTATTCTTTTCCTCTACCTAAAAAACGTACAAATAAGCTAGGAAGGCCGAAGCAAAGGCCGCCGAATTTTTACCAGCCACTGTAACCCAGACTCCTGCCAACAAGCCAGACATTGGAGTGAAATTATATTCAAATTCAGGGGCAAACTATATGTCGGTTTTTCACTATGCAAAGAGAGCAGGGAAACTGGCTCACGCAGAGCGTATAAAAAAAGCTCAAGCGAAGGATTGTACGCTTCAAGATTTTGAGGACAAGGAAAAAAAGACAGCAGACAACGGCTGCGTGCCATGAAGATGCAAGCCTGAACCCAAGATTATGAGGCCTTGATCTTGATGTCGACGCCGGCGGCGACGGGGAGGACTTTGAGTTTGTCGATCGTGTCAGGGGTGGGGTTCATGATTTCCAAAAGACGGATGTGGGTGCGGATCTCAAACTGCTCCCGCGATTTTTTGTCGACATGGGGAGAGCGAAGGACGGTGTAGATCTCTCTTTTAGTGGGAAGAGGAATCGGCCCGACGATGCGCGCTCCCGTCCTCTTGGCGGTTTCGACGATGTCCAAGGTAGAGCGGTCTAAGACGCGCTGGTCGTAGCCTTTCAGGCGGATTCGAATTGTGGGTTGGCTGGATTTCTTGGCCATGGCTGTCTTCTCTTGTTATTTTTTTATGATAGCTTCTTGAATTTTGGTGGGGACCCTTTCGAAATGGCTCGGTTCCATCACGTAAGTCGCTCGGCCGGATGAGAGGGAGCGCAGCTGTGTGGAGTAGCCGAACATCTCGCTTAAAGGAACTTCTGAGGTTACTTCGACCATGCCTTTAAGGACAGTTTGGCTCATGATTCGCCCGCGCCTGCGGTTGAGATCTCCGATGACGTCTCCCATAAAATCTTCCGGAGTGGAGACAACGACCTTCATGATGGGTTCTAAGAGAATGGGATGGCACTTCCTTGCGGCGTCTTTAACAGCCATCGAAGCGCAAATTTTGAAGGCCATTTCGCTGGAGTCGACTTCATGGTAGGAGCCGTAGACAATTGCGACTTTGGTGTCGACGAGGTTGTAGCCGGCAAGAACGCCCGTGGCGAGCCCTTCTTCGATCCCTTTGATGCAAGGGTTGATGTACTCCTTGGGGATAACGCCTCCGACGATTTTGCTGACGATCTCGTTGCCTTTTCCCTTTTCATTCGGCTCGAGTTCCAAGCAGACATGGGCGTATTGTCCGCGTCCGCCCGTCTGTTTGACGTATTTCATTTCCGATTTTCCTGGATTGGAGATGGTCTCTTTGTAAGAGACTTCGGGTTTGCCGACATTGGCGTCCACGGAAAATTCGCGCAGCATGCGGTCTTTTAAGATCTCCAGGTGCAGCTCACCCATTCCCGAAATGATGGTTTGTCCCGTTTCGAAGTTTGTCGTGACGCGGAAGGTAGGATCTTCTTCCGATAGAGACCCCAATGCCACGGCGAGCTTTTCTCTGTCTGCCTTGGATTTAGGCTCGATGGCCATAGAGATGACAGGCTCGGGAAACTCCATCTTTTCCAAAAGCAGCGGGAGATCTTCGGCGCACAGAGTATCTCCGGTGCTCGTATATTTCAAGCCAATGCAGGCGGCGATGTCTCCCGTGAAAAACTCTTCGCGATCTTTTCGTTGGTTGGCGTGCATTTCAAGGAGGCGGGAGATGCGCTCTCTTTTGTCTTTGGTCGTATTGAGAAGACTTTGTCCTTTTAGAAGAGTTCCGGCGTAGACGCGGATAAAGGTGAGCTTTCCCACGTAAGGGTCGCTCATGATCTTGAAGGCGAGCGCGGCAAGGGGGCTGTTATCCTGAGGTTCCAAAAACATCGGTTCAAGGGTGTTTGCATTCAAACCTTTGATAGTGCCGCGATCCAGGGGAGAGGGCATCCAGCGGACAACGGCGTCCAGAAGGGGCTGGATTCCCTTGTTTTTAAAAGCCGTGCCGCAGAGGACGGGGTTGATTTTATTCGTCACGACCCCTTTGCGGATGACCGCGTGGATCTCATCGGCGTTCAGCGTTTCGGGGGCCTCGAGCACTTTGATGACAAATTCTTCATCAGTATCAACTAAGGTTGCCAGCTCTTCCAAGAGCTCAGAGCGCATCTGTCGGCATTTGTCGACAAGATCAGCGGGAATATCGGTTAATTCATATTCCGACCCTAAGGTCTCGTCATGGAAGAGGTAAGCTTGCATGGAAACCAGGTCGACCATCCCCTTGAAGTTTGATTCGGATCCGATGGGACAGTGCACAGCGACGGCAGGAGCTCCGAGCTTTTCCTTCATGGAATTTAAAGACATGAAGTAGTCGGCGCCTACGCGATCCATTTTGTTAATAAAGGCAATACGGGGAACTCCGTACTTTGCAGCCTGGCGCCAGACGGTTTCGGATTGAGGCTGGACGCCGGCAACCGCATCGAAGAGAGCGACGGCTCCGTCTAAGACGCGCAGCGAACGCTCGACCTCTACGGTAAAATCGACGTGGCCCGGAGTATCAATGATATTGATTTTGTGGATCTCTTGATTCGCTCCCTTCCAGTAGACGGTGGTGGAGGCCGAAGTGATCGTGATCCCTCGCTCCTTTTCCTGCTCCATCCAGTCCATGGTAGCAGCGCCTTCATGAACCTCCCCCATGCGATGGAGGCGGCCGGAATAAAAGAGAATCCTTTCGGTGCACGTCGTCTTGCCGGCATCGATGTGCGCCATGATGCCGATGTTGCGCACGTTTTGCAGCTGATCTGTATCCGGACGGGATCCCATATTCTATTCTACCACTTGTAATGGGCGAACGCCCTGTTGGATTCTGCCATGCGGTGCATGTCGTCCTTTTTCTTGATGGTCGCTCCTTGGTTTTGGAAGCAATCGCTCAGTTCCAGCGCAAGACCCTCTTCCATGGACTTTCCTACCTTTTGCCGTGAATGCTGGATAATCCATTTCATGGCCAGAGCAGCGCTCCTCTCGGAAGGGATTTCTACGGGAACCTGATAGGTGGCTCCGCCGATGCGGCGGGATTTTACCTCAAGGGATGGCTTGGCGTTCTCCAGGGCTTGCTCAAACGCTTGTAGGGAATTGTCCGCTTTAACTTTTTCGGCGAAGGCCTCTAAAGCTTGATAGACAATTTTTTGGGCAATGCTCTTTTTTCCCTGAATCATGAGGCAGTTGATAAACTTTGAGAGGACAAGACTCTTAAATGTAGGATCCGGCTGACGAGTGCGCTTCACGGCGCGGTGTCTTCTTGACATCTTTTAGTTTCCTTACTTAGGTTGTTTGGCTCCATACTTGGAACGGGACTGCTTGCGATCCTTCACGGCGGCGCAGTCCAAGGCTCCGCGGACGATGTGATATCTCACCCCGGGAAGGTCTTTGACGCGCCCTCCTCGGACAAGCACGATGCTGTGTTCCTGGAGATTGTGCCCCTCTCCTCCGATGTAGGCGATCACTTCTTGGCCGTTCGAGAGGCGGACCCAAGCGACCTTTCTTAAAGCTGAATTGGGTTTTTTTGGTGTCTTAGTCTTCACCTGGATGCATACCCCTCTTCTTTGAGCGCAGAGCTGCAGGGCGGGGGACTTGGTCCGTCTTTTTTTAGGTCTTCTTCCGTAGCGTGTGAGTTGATTAATTGTCGGCATTCCTTCAAGCCTTGGTTTGTTCTCGACTGAGCACCCTTTGCGCTCTTTCTCTCAACAAATTACAACCAGAAAACCATCTCCCTGACATCGGGTAGCGCTTCTTGTACACAGTCAAGTTTTAGCGAAATATTGACAAAAGATAACTCAAAGAATGAATTAAGCGCAAGCACAAGAGAGTAGGCGCCTTCCGCAAACTCTCCTTGCAATGCAGTTTTCTTGCAAGTGAGAGTGAAAAAAAGTAGAAGAGCAAAAAAAAATAGTTTATGTACAAATGTAAATTGAATCGGCAAGGACTGCATGATGCGCCCTGTTTGTCTGTTTGCGGCCCTCTTTTTGTCTCTTTTGACCTCTTTAGCCGCCGATTTTTCCTTGATGAAGCTCCAGGAAGTGCGACCTGTGATGGAGGAGATCTTACAATTCCACGTGGAGACAAAAAATCTCACTCCCCAAGTGATGCAGCGTGCGGTTAAAAATTTTGTGACGCAATTCGACGGCGGCAAGGTCTATCTTTTGCAGCAAGAGATTGGCCCACTCTTTGATCTGAACCCTAAAGAGATCCGAGAGGGCCTCTTGCAGTTTGAGAAGGGGGAGTGGGGCATCTTCTTGAAGCTGAACGAGGTCATTCAAAACAGCATCAAAAGGGTGCGCCATTATCGCCAGGAGGTGATCCGCGAATTGATTCTCTCCAGCGAAGAGAGCACAGAATCTTTATCAGAGTCCTACTTGCGTTTCTCCGCAAATAAGAGGGAGCTGCGCTGCCGGATTAAAAAAGAACTGCTTTGGTTTTTGGCAAGGGAGAGACAAAAAAAGAGCAGTCCCTGGACGCTACAAAGAAAAGAAAAGGTGTTGCAGTTCTTTGCGCGACAAGCCGAAAGGCGGGAAAAAGCCTATTTGGAGGGGGGGGAGAGAGGAGAGCATGCTCTTTGCGTACACGTTCTCAAATCTTTGGCCAGAAGCCTCGATGCCCATACGGCTTTCTACACTCCTCAAGAAGCCTTTGAAATGCGTCTTAGCCTGGAGAAGGAGTTTGAAGGGATTGGGGTTGTGCTCAAGGAGGACGTAGACGGTGTTCTCATTGCCGGTCTGTTGGAGGGAAGTCCGGCAAAGAGCTGCGGTCGGATTTTTCCAGGTGACTATCTTCTTCAAATCAACAAAGAGAGCGCCTCTCTTCTTTCATACGACGAGGTGCTAGATAGGATGAAGGAGGGGAGGAGAGTAGCGTTAAAAGTGCAGCATCTCGATGGCAGCAGCGACGAGGTAGCGCTTGAGAGAGCGCGGATCGAGCTCTTTGAAGAGCGGGCGCAAATCTCTTCTATTCCTTTTGGGGCCGGAGTCATCGGAAAGATCGATCTCCCCTCATTTTACGAAGGTTCTCAAGATTCGAGCTCCGAGAAGGATCTGATGGCGGCCTTAAAAGAGTTGAAAAAAAGAGGAGAGCTCCTCGGCCTTGTTCTCGACTTAAGAGAAAATTCCGGAGGCTTTTTGACCCAGGCCGTCAAGGTGGCGGGTCTTTTTATCAGCAGCGGAGTTGTGGTGGTTTCAAAATATTCAAAGGGAGAAGTGCAGTATTTGCGCGATGTTGACGGTAAAGTCTATTATGACGGCCCCCTTGTGATCCTAACCTCGAGGGCGTCGGCCTCTGCGGCGGAAATTGTGGCGGCAGCCTTGCAGGATTGGGGAACGGCTCTTGTGGTGGGAGACAAGAGGACGTACGGCAAGGGGACCATTCAGTATCAAACGCTCACGGACAAGGAGGCAAAGATTTTTTTTAAAGTGACGGTCGGACGCTATTACACGGCCTCGGGGAGGTCGACCCAGATCGAGGGGGTAAAAGGAGACATCCATGTCCCGACGATCTACAGCGCCCACCAGATGGGGGAGAGATATCTCGACTATCCTCTCTCGTCGGATCGGATCTCTCCCTCCTTCATCGATCCCTTGGCCGATGTGAATGAGAGAAACAAGCTCTGGTTTCAAAGATACTATCTTCCTGCTCTTCAGAAGAAAACTTCCTATTGGAAGGAGATGATTCCCCAATTAGCAAAAAATAGCGATTACCGCTTGGCCCGAAACAGAGATTTTCAGCTCTTTTTGCGCGCTCTCAAACAGGAGGCCATCCAAGGTAATTGGGGAAGCGAAGATCTTCAGATGGACGAAGCCGTCCAAATCATAAGAGACATGATTTTGCTTCACAAAAAGAAGTTCGCGCGCACCGCTTTTCGCTCATAAAGTCTACGCATTTTCCATTGCGCAAAAAGAGTTTCCTTTCTATCCTCGGAGGTCTTTAAACGGCCAGATAGCTCAGTCGGTAGAGCAGAGGACTGAAAATCCTTGTGTCGCTGGTTCGATTCCAGTTCTGGCCACATCACCGGAGACATTTTCAGAAATGATTATGTCTTCGGCTTTTTTATTTTGTAAGTTCTTGTTTTTCTGAAGGATAAGAGCAAGCGCTGGGTTTAGCCCGCTGGTTCGATAATTTCCATCCTTAAAGATCAATTTTGTAGGAAAGATCGAACCAAGCAATTTTCTTCTGGCTTGGGGTTCTGCTTCCTGAAAATACCAGGTCAAATCTTTCAAAAGGCTCATCCCATATCGGGCATATTTCTCAAAAGCTGTATCGGCGACTTCCAATTCGTTAATCTGGATCGTCAATAATTGCAATGGACGATGTCCATTCTAGGAAGTGTCATTAACGTTAGCGCCCGCGTTTAAGATTTTCGTCATGGATTGCACTAATTCATCGCCTCTTTGCTTGATTAGTGCTTCTCCTAAAGAAAGCAAAGGTGTTGTGAGGTTGATACGATGTTCTAGTTCGGACAAGGCGCTCAATATGTCATCAAAATTTACAGGTTCAGTAAGATACATGTCGCGCATCAACTGATAATCACGTCGCAATTCAGGCAGCCTTTCAGCTCTAGGAACAAGATGAAAAGTACCGGGTTTGGCTTGAGTGTAGTTTGCCCATGAGTCACGAAAGAAAAGATTTTTCCATGACACGACTCTATTTCGGAGGTCGTGCTGATCAATAGCTTTGATTGCCTCCGAGTGATTCGCTAGTGCCACAGTATCAGCGTAATGGCGAGAGAATCTATCGCGCATCGGTTTGTCGAGCGGTCGGTGGTATTCTGCATGTAAAATTGTAGCCTTTTCCCAGAAACTTCGTTGTATCTCTAGCGCTATGACTTCACATTGACAATTGGGAAATGCTGTCGGAAAAATCTCGGCTATCCAAGGTCGTATTGTATGGTATCCGGTTGGTTGCTGATCTGTTAGAGAGCCGAACTCGAGTTTTACGGAACGTTTGATATAGGAAAGCCCTGTTGGTAGCGATGATGGGTAGTGAAAAAGAATTACCGGCGATTTGGTGTGGGAGTCTTTCAAAAACTCTAATCGCCACAGCTCATTTTTTCCTATTACGGCCAATGTCGATGCATTTAGCGCCGGCATAATTTGAGTTTGAACAGCAATTTCACATGCCTCCTCAGCTTTTTTCATCCATTTCTCAGCTTGAGTACGATTTGTAGCGGTCTCGGAAAGTCTAAGAAAAGAAGGGGATAGCGAAAGATCAATATCTTCAGAGAACCGATTGATCGCGCCAAATACTTTTGATAGCGAGGTTCCTCCCTTGAAAACGAGGTTGTCAGCAAACTCTGACTCGAATAGAATATTAAGTAACCAACATACAAAAAAATCTTTTTCTATGATTACAGGAGATAGGTTTCTCTGAATGGCAGCTTGTTCAATGTACAAGCGTCGTTCATCAGAAGGTAATTTGAAAAAGTCAAGTTTCATTTAAGTCTCCTCAGCTAGTTCCCTGAAAATGGAATGCATCCATTCCGGCGCAAATCGAATATCCTTCAGCAATTCTTGTCGTGCATCCAGTGGAATAATCCGCTTTAACTGTTCAAGTCGTTCTGCGGTGATATTTTCTTTACCTAGTTCACGGAGAGCTTGAACCAGAAGCCCACTGAGTCGCCCAGCCATCGCCATATTTTTGGGAGTTGTTCGCCGAAGCTGAATGGTTGTCGTGCCGATTTTTACCATTCGACTTGGTCCATCTGTCAGAAATACAACTTTAGCCGGAACTTGTTCAGATAGTCCTAGGATATTTGCTGCATAAGCGCCGGTTGGTTGAATGCGTGTGCAATCGCGGCCAACTAATACCTCTGCAATTTTCTCTGGAGATGGTTGAAGTTTCCCAAGGTTAGGGTGTTCTTCAGGAAAATCATAGATGCCTCTCGCGAGGCGGCGAATAGTTCCTTTTCGAACGAGTCGATGAAGAACAATATCGACAGCCTGTCGACTACCGAGGCTCAAAAAGTCTGTTGGAACAAATACAGCACCATGTCCAAAGGCGTTTATCGCCTTAAGTATTTGATAATCAATGCTTTTTTGCTGTTTCCAGTTGCTCTTCATGTAAGGAATGTTAGTATGTTTTTCTTACAAAAGCAAGGGTTGTTTATAGATTTTTATCTAATAGCATGGGCGTTGAGACCTTAAACTGCAGATAACCAACAATTTTCAGTCAAATAACGGCATTTTTTTCAGATTCAGAATGCCAAGGCCGTGATCGAGAAATTTACTATTTCTGAGTGGCCCATCGGTGGTGAACCAAGTAGCGCTCGGTTACAAATGCGCGCCAATCAGCCTCGAACGAGTCTTGGGTAACACCGAGAATTTCCTCGAAACGATCAAACCTTTGAATGAGCTTGAGAAGTGTCTCAAAGTTCCATCTTTGGACAATGAATTCAATGAGAGTGTAGGAGAAAGCATAGCCGCCAATTTCACAAAACACATCGGAGTCTAAGGTGGAAAGCATTGAAAGGGTAGGGATGCCTTGGGTTTCCCAAATTTCTGCCATATGATCAATCGACTTTGTCTTGAAGTATGCCTTGTTTGTGCCAAACTTTCCTGCTTCAAAGTTGGCAATTCCTTCATGCATCCAGATCGGTAGATCTCCTTGTGCTTTTTTGAAGATAAAAAAGTGGGTGAGTTCATGAATGGCTGCAAGGTGCATACTGTTTTGATTGTGTACAGAGTCAGGGTTGTTTGGCGAGACCATATACAATCCGGCCTTTAGCTGGGGGACATCTTTCCCATTTGACAGAGCTACGAACCAATCGCCGCTATTGGCGCCCATCCTCTCGTGAAAGGCTTGAATTGAAGGGTAAGTAAGGGTAATTTTCAAGGAATAGAGGAGGCGAAAAATCCCGTAGTATTGCCGGAGTTGCGGATGTCCCTCCATTGACAAAGGTAGACTTCGGTTGACAATCTTTTCTTGTAATCTTTTTTGAGCTCCCCTATCCTATGCAATCTAGGTTGATTTAAGGTCATATCAGGTGGTTTTCAGGACCTAATTTGTAGGACTGAAAATCCTTGTGTCGCTGGTTCGATTCCAGTTCTGGCCACATCACCGGAGACATTTTCAGAAATGATCATGTCTCCAACTTTTTCATTTTGTAACTCTTTATTTTTCTGTAAGATAAGAGCAAGAGCCGGATTTAATGCGCTGGTTCGATAATTTCCATCCTAAAACGAAACGTGAAGAGATGGTGGCATATGGAACTGCCATTGATTATTCTTAGCCGCTTCACTTTCTACTAAAAAACTTTCAAAATTCGGAAATCCAGGAAGAGCTCCCAACCTAAACATTATTTTTGTTTTTAATGAAAATTATTGCTGTAATCAACCAATCTGACTAGCTATCAATTACTTATGCACGACCATTTCGAACCTAACCCCTAAATGGTTATAACCAAACCGGAGTTGAGTCCGATTTAGTCATTGACAAAACACTTCCTCGGCAAGCTATTATTGAGTTATGAAAAGAATCTATACAGAAGTCATTGAGCACCACCTTTCATCTTGGCGACAAATGGTGTTCATCATGGGCCCCAGACAGGTTGGGAAAACAACGCTAAGCCTTACGCTGAAAAAAGGGCATAAAAATGTCTTCTATTTCAATTGGGATAATCAAAAAGACCGGGCCCTCATTCTGAAAGGATCTGATGCCATCGCAGAGGAAATCGGGCTGAGCAGACTCACTCAAGGACTCCCTATAGTCATTTTCGATGAAATTCACAAATACACTCACTGGAAAATATTCTTAAAAGGGCTTTATGACTCCTATCCAGAAAAAATACAGATCATTGTTACTGGCAGTGCTCGCATGGAGGTGTTTAACAAAGGAGGTGAAAGCCTAATGGGAAGATATTTCCCCTACCGACTCCACCCTCTCACGGTAGGCGAGATTGTAAGACCTGAAATACATGATGCAGAAATTGCCAGCGAACCTCTAGAAATTACCGATACATCTTTTGAAAAACTCCTTACGTTTGGGGGATTTCCAGATCCCTTCATCAAAGCTGAAAAACGGTTTGTCAATAAATGGCGCTCACTTAGGATCAAGCAGCTATTCGAAGATGACATGAGAGATCTGACTAGAATCCGAGAAGTGAATCAACTAGAGGTTCTATCAGAATTATTACGTCATCAAGTTGGCAGTTTTGTCAGTTATGAAAGCTTAGCAAAAAAATTACAAGTGACGGGCAAAACGGTGTGCAATTGGCTCTCTACTCTCCAAGCGCTTTATTATCTCTTTGAAATACGTCCATGGACAAAAAATGTTACCCGATCGCTCCTCAAAGAACCTAAATATTATTTATGGGATTGGTCTCTTTGTTATGAATCAGGAGCTTTAGCTGAAAATTGCATTGCATCCCATCTCCTTAAGGCGGTTCACTTTTGGACAGATACTGGACTCGGAACCTACGAACTGCACTTCATAAGAGACAAACAAAAAAGAGAAGTCGATTTTCTCGTATCTAAAAACGGTCTTCCCTGGTTTTTAGTTGAGGTAAAAAATGGAAATTCTAAAACTATCTCACCTCATTTAAAATACTTCCATAAAGAATTACAAACTGCACATGCTTTTCAAGTTGTGCTAAATTTACCATATGAACCTGTAAATTGTTTTAGCCAAACAAACCCCATTATTGTTCCAGCTAAAACATTTCTTTCCCAACTCATTTAAAAAACAATGCGGGCTAAGAGATCCGCAGCGTGCCTGGCAGAGTGTTGATGTGTTTTAAGGTTGATGAGTTCTTGGAAGGCAACAATCTTTCGAGCAATGATCGGTCGCGAACGATAGTGTTTCGTAGATTTTTTGATTGCATTTTGGGGGACAGCTGAAGATACTCTTTCCATAGAGTTGGTATTTTGTTTTGATTTGGCTAAAAAAACAAAACAGTAAGATATCAACTCTATTTTTTTCTATTACTTTTATCCTTAGAAGTTTGCCAATTCGTACATCGTTTGACCGAAGATTTCCTAGAGAAAGTGAACAAGGCCAATTTGTAAACTCCTGCTAGGTGCTCCCACACAAAGGTGTCGATAAGATTTATGACAACAGTTGCAATTGAGAAGGTGAAAACGATCGCCTTGAGTTTATCCGATCCCTCTGCGGTCAAGGAAGCTAGCAGCGCTGATAGAAGTCAAGAGAATGGATGGGATGATTTATCTATTTCATCTGGATATCCGGGCCCGCTTCTTCTGTTTGCTGAACTGCAACGGGTGTTTCCGAATGAAGCGTGGGATAGAGTTGTTTGGGATTATGTAGTGAAAATCACTCAATCCATTGAGTCAAAGCCGATTAGTAATCTCTCTCTCTTTAACGGTCTGACGGGGTGTTGTTTAGCGATTCAACAGGCCTCTTTAGACGGGACGCGGTATCAAAAAGTCCTAAAACCCTTACACGACTTCATTTTAAAACACATCGAATCTACCTATCTAGTCCCCATTAGATGCTGTTTAAAAAGAGGAGGGCCTGTCCGGATGGATCTCTATGATCTAAGGCATGGAATCGTAGGATTGGGAGTTTATTGTTTACGAAATTTTGATATCCCTTCTTTTAATTACATGGCAGGTGAAATCATCAGCACACTCATCCCTTTCACATTGCCGGCACGGGTTAATGGATACGAAGTGCCAGGATGGCACCTTGATCAAGAAGAGGCGATGAAGTACGGAGAAGAAGACTTTCCTTCTCAGCGCTATTTTAATCTCAGCATGTTGCATGGAATCACAGGCGTATTAGCTTTTTTCTCTATTGCTTTCAAGAGAGGAGTGAGGATTAGTGGGATGGAAGAGGCTATTAGGCGCATGATTTCCTGGATACAACAAAAGCGCAGAACGGTTGATGCCCTTTATTACTGGGATAAGGGTGTCTCCTTTGACGATGAAACGACAGCGAGATGCTCTCCTCTCGCATTATTAAATGAGGGGTGGGATTGTGGAACCCCGGGCGTTGCGCGCGCATTGTCTCTTGCAGGAATGGCCTTAAATGATGACGTATTAACGCACGATGCGGTGGAATCCTTCCATTCTGTTTTTGAGAAGAATCGACGTGTTGAGTTGTCTAGCGATCCTTCTTTTTCTACGGGCACTTCCGGATTATATCTGCTAACGCATCTGATGGCTCGGGATAGCAACTCTCTGTTTCTTAAGGAAAAGAGTGTTTTTTTACACGACCAGCTCCTTAAACAATTAGAGGAATATGCTGTAGATAAGGAAGGGGAAAGAGGGGGCATTTTAACAGGCATTCAGGATCTAGTGCTCACGCTTCTCTCTCCTGAAAATGGAACATTTAGCTGGCATACTCCATTCCTTATTGACTGGATCTAGGTCGATATCATCAGCGGTAAATGCCAGTTGAGATGGGGATTGGAAATTGAAATAAGGGTGAGTAAAATACCCGCGGTTCCCTCAAGTAAGCCCGGTTTATCGACTGCAACAGGCTCCTGTTGCAGGTTAAGTTCTATATCTCTAAAGCCAAAAGGGGCATCTGGATGATAAGTTGATAATAGGGTGTCTCTAAGCGCGTTTACCCAATAATTTAAGTCGCTACACCCCTCTTCTTTAGACATCTCATGCGTGAGGAGCAGTAAGCCGGATAGTCCATGGCAGAGGGCGGGGCCCGGCAAGTTCCACTTCTCTTGCGACCTAGAGAAAATCCCTCTGAAGGCCGTCAAAGCAAAATCAGTTAAAGTCGGATCATTTAGAGCCTTTCCAGCAAGAAGAAGAGTGCGCGAAATACCAGGAACGCCGTAGCACCAAGCGTCTTGAGAGTTTATTTCATAAGGTGTCCCTTTGTTCTCAACTTCCTCTTCCCATGAGACTGTAGTGGGCCATCTGATAGTTGAGTTTTTTCTAAATGCTTTACTTTGAATCCATGAGGCGATCTCTTTTATGGTCTCTTTTTGTCTGTCCAACTCAACCCCTTTTTGATAGGCGATGGAAAGAAAGGCTAGAATTCCGGTGACGCCGTGAGATAAGCCAAGGTTGAAATTACCTTTAGGGCAGCCAAATTGATCTTTCCTATTAAGGATGTCAGTAGGGGGAAGATACCATCCCGGAACGGAGTGTCCCATTACGGTAATAGGCGAGCAGAGCTCAATTAGAGTGTGGATGATTTTCTCTATTAGTTCTCGAAAGTGTGGTAGCTGCAGGTGTTCAAGGGCATAACGACCGATGCCGCAGATTCCCTGGATTAGATCATAAAGTGAGGAGGATGAAGGTGTGCCATGAGAGAGATTACTGCGGATAGGTTGTAAGTAAGCTGTCTCCACCTGTGAGATCAACAGGCTATGCAGGGTTTCAAGCATCCTTTGATAGCGCGTCCCACCATGACTTGCCTTATCAATAGAGAAGCAAATCCCTGCAAGACCGTTAAATAAAGAGAGGGAATGGCACCCTTCGGACTCCAGAAGCTCTTTGATTTTCAAAACGTAGTGATGTTCCACTTCTTCTGATATACCGAACGCACTTGAAAAATTGGATTTGGGCCGACGCGAAAGCTCTCGCGG
>Ga0209211_10004957_pt1 | contig 20248 bp, 13 predicted proteins | sample RifGroA2_FD_183992 | JGI IMG/M metagenome (GOLD analysis project Ga0209211, IMG submission 183992) | Groundwater microbial communities from Rifle, Colorado, USA - Groundwater A2 (SPAdes) (version 2) | ecosystem: Environmental > Aquatic > Deep subsurface > Groundwater | place: Rifle, Colorado...
AAGATATTTTAAAGTATAGAAAATAAGCATGTTTTGATTTAATTCCTTATCCATTAAGCTAATAATTTATATACTGCTTTATATATTTTTCTGTTAAAGTTTACAGAAAGTAAGATTTTATATATAGTTTTTCTATAATTTATTTCAGAATAATTATCTAATATTTGTAACAGATATTTTAATGGTAATCTGTTATTTGTAATGGAAATATTAGAAATATGATATATAATATTATAACTTAAAAATTTAAGTTGTGACAAAATAATAAGGCTATGTTAATGTTATTGTGTGCTTGCTACTTTCACCTGCCCTAAAGGTTTAATTATCCTGCCATAGCCCCTAATTCCTTGGAACAATCTGCTTTCATCTGGGTTGTATGCTTGCTTCTTCCACTCCTGAAAATTTACAACTTTTAAATTATCTTCATCCAAATAATTTTTCATAAATGCTTTGGTAACTTCCCCTTTGCCGTTCACTTCCATAACAACTGCAGCATGCCTATCAAGGTCCTCATAGTCCAATACCATAATATCTCCGGGCTTTGGAGGTATTCCCGAATCAGGTTCAATCCATAATTGGTTCCTCCTATAATAGGTTTCAATGTTATCATTCCTGTAGGGGAAGTTAGGATTATTTTGCACAGGTTCGCCTTTTGGATTGTACCTGCTCGTATAAGTACCTCGAGGTGAAGAAGCTAAATCTTCCCTCATCAGAACTTCTAACTTAGTATTTGTCGCCATGAAAAAAGTGGCGTGGATTGAAATAGTGCAGGCTGCTTGGGCATGGACAGCGCTTATTGGACATACTTCCCCTCTGTTAAGTTGCTCTGCTGCCTCAACCATGGCCGGGCCAGCAGTCTCAGGTTTTTGTGGATCATAGTCAGGAGCCGGGGATACTGGAAGAGTCTGACTAGGAGCAGCCTCAGTTTTAGGTGCAACATATTCTCCATTTTTTACTTCAACTGTCTGGTCGCCAGCCTTATATTTGAAATTTCCTGTTTTTATATCCCCTTCTACGACCTCAAAATTGTCAAAATCTCCAACTACCATGTAAGTTTTTCCCTCTTCTACGAAAAAGTCAAAATTCCCATAAGTCACTATTGTAGGAGCTGGTGTCACTGTCGGAGAAGGCTTTAAAACATCATTCATGTTTGTTCCAGGCCACCTTTTGGAATATTCATTTACTGCCGCCTCAACTTCTTCTGGAGCATATTGACCGTATTCGTCGTTAAGTATTGCCAATATTAAGTCATCGCTAGCACCCCCTATGTTTTCAACAATTTCTGAAGCCTGTGTTCTGGTAGGAGGTGCTGATGCTATGGGTGCAGATTCTTCCAATGGAGCAAGCTGGGAAGTTATTACAAAAGCATTTCCACTTTGTAAATACTTTACTACCATGTCGTCTGTCAACGTAACCGCTCCTTGCCCTTTAGCTTCCTGCTGCGGATTCCAATTTCCTTTCAGGTCTCTTGTGAATTGTATCTTTTCCTCAGTTACTGGTATTGTATACACCAGTATGTTACCCGGCATTTGAACTTTACCAATATTGATTTTTACTTCCTTTTGGGTTTCTGTAGGCTTTGAAGTTTCTTCTGATTTTGCTGGCGCTGCCGACCCTGTTTCTTGAGTTGTTGCGACTTTTGGCCTGATTTTATCGCCTGCTCGCAATTGCAAGCAAGCACTGATTGATTGGGTATAACACCCAAGAGCGTCATTATACTGTGACTCAAACTCCTCATCATTGTCCTTATTTTCCACCGTGATTGTATTTTTACCGTAAATTTCAGGCAAATTTTTTCTTAATTCTTCCAGATTACCTTTATTCGGCCTATACCTAGTTATGCTAATCTCATCATTTTGAGTATTAAAATAAGCTGTCCTCCAGCCTAGAATTCCGTCAGTAAATGCCAGATTGATTTCTATATCTTCAGTGTCAACAACCAGTTTCGCAGGTATTTTTTGCTCAGCAGGTGTTAATGGTTGTGCAGGTGTCGGTGCTTTTTCTGCTGTTTCTAGAGGTAGGTGAGTAATTTTTCCTGATGTTGTATCATAAGTCCCTATCTCCTGACCTTTTTGATTGAAGAAGTGCGCTATGCCTTCTTTGTCTACTGTTATTTTGCCTTTATCTGCATCAGCAGGGATAACATATCCAGGAACAAAAGGAGGCGAGTATGTAGTGGGTGCCGGTATTTCTCCTGGTTTTGCAGTTGAAGGCAATTGAATTTCTGAATATTTTATATTAATGAAGTCTGTAATTATTGTATCTTCATCACTACCTTTTCTAACTGGAGTATCTGATAATTCGTCGTTGTCTATAGGGTAGGTTCTGCCGTCATCGGGGTTATAAGCATATTTGCTTGAACCGACTGCAAACAGCTCATAGCCTGCTAAAGCAAGCTTTTTTTCCGTCTGTGTGGTGGGAGTTAATTGGAATGCTGTAATTCCCTGAGCGGTTGTTGGTGTTGGAACAGGTGTTACTGGAGATTTTGGAACTTCTGCAGGTTGAACTGATGGGAGTGGTAATTGTTCTGCAGATACTGGAGTTCTAGTCTTTTCAACCCACCTTCCATCTTTAAATTCATAAACAATTTCTTCTTTTTGCTTTGACTGTACCGAAACGGCAGTGCCGTCTTGTCGCACTTGTATAGGTGCTGCTAAACCAGTATTTTCTGTTGGTAATATAGTTCCAGATGCGACATCTTTTGGATCTTTAATATCTCCTATGTATTCTCCACGACTATAGACTTTCCCATCACTAATTACTGTTCCTGCCGGCTCTTTAGAGGCAGCCTTAATCTCGGAAATGTCCAATCCCTCAGTAGCCAAAACTTCTAAAGAGACAATTGTATCGCTTCTAATCTTCCCATCACATAAGTTTGCTATACATGAATCACCCATAGGATAACCATAATCCAGCAACTGCTTCTGGTCTTTTTCAAGCGCTGTTTTTGTGTTTGGACCATAGGTACCACTTTCCACTAATTTTTTCCCCTGCAACAATCCCTCTTCAATAAGCTGGTTATGCAGTTTTTGGTAAGCTAAAACACCTGCATCTCTTTCACCAATTTTTGCTTGCGGAGAAATTTTTTCTGCTAATTGTGTTTTATCCTCTGTTGCTTTTGTATCATACAATCCAAGAACCTTTTTACCTTCCTCTCCTGCCCCAAAGTCATATACAGCTTCGCCTTTCCTGAAAGTTTCAAACATTGTGCCATAATCCACAACACATTCTTCTGAGGTGCAAACAACTTTATTATCAGATGTTAAACCTAATTCCCCCTTTAAGTTTGTCTTTAAATAATTCAAAGCGTTTTTGTATTTTTCTTCAGCTGCTTTTTCTCTGGAAATTTCCAAAGCAGGAGCAATTGGCTCTTCAGTTTCTATTTCTCCAGCTTCTGGTATTTCTTTGCCGAAAATTTGTTCCAGTTGTTTTCTCTGCTCTGGAAATGGATCTTCCTTATAGCGCAGCTTGTCAAGGAAATTAAAGTCAATAAGCTGCTTTTCCCTTATTCCAAGCCCTACTTCAACCCTTGCTGTCGGATTAATAGGATCCTTAGCCACTGCTGTATAAATATTGTCGCTGCCCATGACAGCAGTCATTACAGATTTTTCCGCATTTTCCACAATGTTTTTTCCTGAAAATTCATTGGGCAGATTATTTGGCTTAACAACCTGTATTACTGGCGCAATCTGCTCAAGGTCGCGGTCAAAATTTGAGTTTGAGAAATGACCAATTGCGTCCTTAAAGGATTTTATCACTCCAATTTGAGGCTGCTTTGAGAATTTTGTCAAAGGGAGATTATTGGGATCAACCTCATCCTTACCTATTGTCAATAAATAATTAATAGGATAATTCTCCCTCAAGGCTCTGACTTCAACCTTGGTTCCTTCGTTATGGCTGACAACAATCTTTGGCTTTCCGTCAATGCTCATGTATGCAACGTTGTCTGGGTTTGACGATTCAACAACCATCTGCATTTTTTGGTTTTCCACAGGCAAAGTGAGGCTTGCTGCAGCTATGCCAAATGCATGAACTTCTTTTTTATCAGGATTGTAAAAGACAGTGTTTGGCTGCCTGTTTGACATGATATCCTTGGAAGATTTATCAGTAAGCTGCACATCAACGCCTTGGCCTTTTTGTGCTTCTGCTGAGAATTCTGCTATTGCTTTATTTTCTTTAGAGCTTGCAATATCAACTCTTCCCCCCTCTTCTAAATGCACTTTTTTGTCTTCAGAATTGTATTCAAATTTGCCTTTAAGGAAAGTTGAATCTGTTTCAGAGCCTCTAATAGAATTTAACAACACATTGCCATTTTCAGAAGAAATTCTTGTGATTTTTCCTTCCTCATTTCTTTGCAAATTTACGGTTCCTGCATTATTGGTTATAGATTCTTTAGGATCATCTTTATTTACAACTCTTCCCTTGCCTTCAATTGCTATTGATTCGCCTTGAACTTTTGCTATGCTTCCCTTTTCCAATTGAATGTCTTGCTCTCCAATATTAACAATGCCTTTATCTTTTGGTGTAAGCTTAAAGCCTCCTTCAGGAATGTATTCAACTGTAAATTTGGTTGCATCATTGGCGCTTATTATTATTGTGTCTTTCATACCTCCAGTGAAAGGATCGTCCAAGGAGTTTGTCAAAGCTACAGAATTATCTGCATTTTTTTTGAAGGTTACAATATACCCATTCCCTGTAACTCCTTTTGCTTCTATTCCTGCTGTGCTGAGCAAAGCCCAGTTTCTTACCTCCGGCTTCAAGCTGCCAAATTTAGGACCCATATTCTGCAAAGTTACAGCAGATAAGGAGCCTGCATGTGTAATCTCTGCAACTTTATTATCAGGCACTTTTTGCCATTTTATCTGCTCAAGTATTTGCTGATCTTGTATTTTTGGCATATCAGCCTTGCTCCAGTCGAATTTGTCAGAATTGAGTATTTCTATATTTGAATACGCTTCAGGCTTATAATTGCCGTCGGAATCCTGCCATGTATTTGAATCGCTAGGGTTGAAATCCTTATTTTTATCGTCACTTGTTTGGCTTGAAGCTATATTTGCAGAACTGAGGCTAATAAAAATTGCCATTATCAAAGCTAAAACTCTATTATTTATCATACAACCTCAATCTTTACAACTTGTGTATCCTTAAAGCCTTTTGAATCCTCTACAGTTATTGTGGCGAAGTGCAATCCAATACTTTCAGCTGTAGGGGTAAAATCTATAAGGCCGTTTTCAGCTATCTGGAAAATATCGGAAGAGCTTGTAAACCTTGCAATGTCGTTATTCACGTCTCTTGCGCTGACCTTCTTTGAGTACTTTTCTCCTACCTTGGCTTTGATGTCATTAATAAAATCAAGCCTTGGATGATAGTCTATGCCGTTAGTCTCAAGGCTGTATTTCTCCGCAAACAGGAATATGTAAGGCTCGTTGTCTATGCTTGATTTTTTATCCACTATCTTGAATAAAACTTCCTCGTCATCGCTCATAATTGACGATACTTCAAAATCAAAGCCTGAAAGATATGTAAGGTCAATTTTATCAATATCCTTAATCTGCCTGTCAATTATCTTTTCGGCAGAATCCATTATATAGCCAAGCCTTACCGGGATTTTAATCCTATGCATGCCATTTTTTACAAGTTTATCTCCAGTGCCTATCTTTACATCAAAATTCATGTTAATTGCTACATCATCCCTGTTGATTAAGGTATTTACAACAGATCTGTCTCCAAAGCCTGCAGCAGGAAATTTCTCTTTGGTTGATAAGGCGCAGCTCTGCACCCTATTGCCAACATATTCGCTTATCTGGTTTGCAGCAACATTCTTCAAAGACTGGGAATACAGCTTTGCCTCGTGAAATTTCCAGAATTGTATGTCGGCGAAAGATGTTTCAAGCTTCGGAATCCCGGGAATATGCTCAACAAAGCCTCCCTGAAAGCCGGCTAAAACAATAGCTTCTTCTGCGATGTCTTTAACGCAGGACTCAAAAAAATTATTTATGGGGATTAATTCGAAATTTAACTGAACAGTTTCAATTTCATCTGCCGCCAACCCTGATTTTGTAGTTTCTTTTACTGCAGACAGGAATAGCGCAATAACAACTAGCATATATATTCCTAAAAGCATAAAAAAAGTAGTTTGCGCTCTTTTTTTCATTTTTAGATTATTCAGTATACTTTTTACACTATTACTATATAAATATTTTTAGTTTTAATTAGAATTTGAATTACCTTACAATACCTTCTTTTACTTTCTCAACAGAAACAGTCTCATTGCTGATTTTCAATTCAAGCCCATTAAAGAAAACTTTTCCTTCTTTCACAATGATTTTTAATTTTTTAAAATTTTCAAAGCTTATTTCCAGATTCGAACTTTTCAAGCTTCCGAATTTAGCTTCGCTGCCTATTTTTGAATCCTTTATTGTTAATAAACCTACAGTTCCTTTTTTATCTTCTGCCGCCAATAGCATTCCCTGGCTTTCAATGCCCCTTAATTTTGCATGTTTTAAATTCGTAACAACAATTATTTTTTTGTTTAATAATTCCTCATTTTTATAATGCTCTTTTAATCCTGCGACAAGCTGCCTTTTCTCACTGCCCAAATCAATTTTCAAGACATATAATTTTTCCGCATCCGGATGCTCGTTGACTTCAATTATTTTTGCAACTTTTAGGCTTAAAGGGAATAAGTTTTCTGGCTCTTTTTCTCCCAATATTCTATAATTTCCCCCGCAAAATTTAACGGTATTCCCACAAATCTCTTTCAAAGCTTTTTTCAAATCTTCATCTTTATTCTCTTTATTTCCTTGAACATAAATCATTACGCTTTTTGTTTTGTCATCAACTTTAGTAAATTCACTCTGCTTTACATCTAATCTGCACAATATATGTTCATCATCAACGCAAGCATATTCTCCTGCTTCTACTTTCTCCAATTCTTTGCTTCCGAGCGGGATGTATTTTTCAGAACCATCTGTAAGCTTAAATCTGACTTTCCCCTTAATTTTAGCTGTATCGTGAATACCAGCAGAAACAAGATATTTCACAGAAACTGGATTATAAGAATCAACAACAGTGTTTATAGTAGGCAATTTGCCTTTTTCTTTTATTAAATTTATTAGATAAGAATAAGGCGGTTCTAAATTTCTATTTATTTTCTTACTTTCTAGGTATATTTTATTATCTTGCAACTTTATATTTTTTGCATTGTTTTCAATTTCTTTTTTTAATTTTTCCAAGCCTTCGCTTTTCTTTTTAATCTTAATATTGTTTATTTGGGCCAACTGAAATTTAAGTCCCAAATCTTTAACTTTATTATCAACTTCATATTCTATTTCTTTGGTTTTTTCTTCCTCTGCCTTTTTCTCAATTTTATTTATTAAAATCTTTTCCTTGTTGATTTTATGCTCCTTTAAATCAAAACCCAAGTCTTTCCATTTCAAATCTTTGACATTCAATTGCCTTTGCAATTCTTCCGAGAATTTAGGTAAAATCGGCTGAATTAATATTGACAGATTTTTTGCAATATTTAAGCACAAGCCGCATATTTTCTGCACTTTATCCTTATCATTCTTTATCAGTTTCCACGGCTCGTTGTTCTGAAAATACTTATTGCCCAGGTCGGAAATCGCAAGGATTCCGCTTACTGCCTCATTAAAGTTAAGGTTTTCATAATAATTTTTTATTTCTATTATTTTTTGGTTTATTTTATTGATTAGCTCATTGCTGTTTTCTATATCTTCTATTTTTCCGTTGAAATTTTTATTGACAAAGCTTATAATTCTAAAACAAAAATTGCCTAAATTACCTGCTAATTCATTGTTTACCCTGCCAACAAAATCCTCAAAATTCAGGTCTATGTCCGCAAGCTTCTTTGACAGCACATTCGCATAGTAAAACCTCAGGTATTCTGCAGGATATTTTTCTGCAAATTCCCTTGCTGTGAAAAAAGTGCCCCTGCTTTTTGACATCTTCTCGCCGTTTACTGTCAGAAAGCCATGCACGTTTATCGCATCGGGCAGCTTGAAGCCGGAGCCGAGCAGCGTTGCCGGCCAAAAAAGGAAATGGAAATAGGCAATGTCCTTGCCTATAAAATGTATTATTTCGCTTTCATTCCACGATTTTTCGGCTTTCTTTACATCATTTCCAAGGTAGTTTGCGAAACTTGAAATATAGCCTATTGGCGCATCAAGCCATACATAATAATAAAGCTCTGAATCCGGAATTTTGAAGCCAAAATACGGCGCATCCCGGCTTATATCCCAATCCTCCAGGCCTTCCTTAATCCAGTTTTTAACAAAATTCACAACTTCTTTCTGGAGATTTTTGTTTTTATTTAGCCAATCTTCCAACTGCCCTGAAAATTCGGATAATTTGAAAAAATAATGCTCTGTTTTTTTCAGTATTGGCTTGGAGCCGTCTGTAACCGAATAAGCATCTACCAAGTCTGTCGGCTTATAGGTTGCCCCGCAATTTTCGCAAACATCGCCATACTGCTCCGGAGCCTTGCATTTCGGGCATTTTCCCTTTATGAACCTGTCAGGCAAAAACCTTTTGCTTTTTTCAGAATACATAGACTCAATCTCTTTTTTATAGATGAATCCTTTTTCCTTCAGCCTCTTGAATATTAGATCAGAGAAATACTTGTTTTCCCTGCTGTTTGTTGAATAATAGCTGTCAAACTTTATGCAGAAAGCATCAAAATCCTCCTGATGCTCCTTAAAGAATTTCGCAATTAAATCCTCAGGCTTTATTCCCAGCTCTTTTGCTTTTAGTTCAATTGGAGTTCCATGAGTGTCGTCAGCGCAGCAGTAAACAACATCTTTGCCTATTAATTTCAAAAAGCGTACAAATATGTCTGTCTGGATGTATTCAACCAAATGGCCTACATGAATAGGGCCGTTGGCATATGGCAATGCGCTTGTTACAATTATTTTTTTATTATTTTTGCTGAATTTTACCACCAGAGAAAAAGACAATGTTTTTTATTTAAAAATGTTGTTATATTTAAAATAATAAAAATTAAAAAATAATTTTGTCCATATTTTCGGACTTAAGTACGAAAGATTGGACAAAAAACGACTATTTTAAAAATTTATTGAATATCTTCCTTACCCTTCTTCTTCGTATCCTTCAATTTCTTTGTCAAAGGAATCTTTGCTTTGCACTTTTGGCATTCAAAAACATAAGATTGAACGCCCTGAAAGCTTTTTCTCTCATATTCTGTTGCTGTCTGGCCTTCGAAGCCGCAGTGAGGGCATTTGTAGTCAACTTCAAGCTGCATGATTTTCTCGGCTTCTTCATTTGACATCTGGTGATGGCACTTTGTGCATTCATATACGGGAGCTTTCTTATCAGGCTTGCCGCGTTTGTTGATTGGCTTTCCCATCACGCCTTCACTGCATTTGGGGCATTGCTTCCTGTAGACCCATGCCATTGCCCTGCCCGAGCCTATATCCCTGTTAGTGAAATATACACATTCGTCCATGCTTTCAGGCTTTTTTAGCATATTAATCACCTTTTATTCCTTCTTGCATGCATTTTCAACAATTGACCTGTCCCTTCTTGCGCTTTTTTGCTCCTGGGAGAATGTCTGGTTCAAAAACAAAAGCCTTTGCTGATCTAAATTTGCAATTTGCGCCTCTTTCGGATACTTTTCAATCAATTCTTCCGTTATGTCCAATGCCTCAAAGCCAATTTGCGCGGAGACGTTCCGGTTGTAAGTCGAGTTTCTTATCCTTTCGATGCTTTTGCAGCCAAACCCGTATTTTGTTGTGGAGGCTTTGCCATATTTCCAGCCTTCCTTGGAGAATATGTCAGACTCAACAAGCTTTGCCCTGAATTCAAGCAGCAATTTAAAGGGCTCTTTTGAATCAGCACTTTTTAGTTTATCTAAATCCCCTAGCAGCAGCCTGTCTTCATCAATTGTCAAGGGGAAAGTGTAAAGCGTAGTGTTGTATTTTGCATTTGCCTCTTCCAGCAGCCTGAGGTTTTTGCTGAAATCACCCTGAAAGCCGTTAAGCATCAGCACATAGTATACATAAGAAAAAACAAAAATAGCTGCCAGAATGCCTATGATTATTTGGGCATGGTATTTTTTAGCCTTGCTTTTTGTTTCTTTGCTTTTCATGGTTTCCTGCCACCAATGCCTACTGCATTTGGATTAAATCCTGCGCAGCAGGGGGCAAAAAGAGGAGGTATTTATTTTTTTCGCAATAACCCGTTATTTTATTTTTTTCCTTTTTGGCTGAAACAACCGCAAAATTTATAAATTGTCATAGCTATTAATAGTTTTACTATGACAAAGGAACTGACCTTCACCAAAAGGATTGCGAAATCCGGCCGCGGCTATTTAATCTGGATTCCAAAGGATGTTGTTGATTTCATTCCGCTGAAGGAGGATGACACAGTCGAGATTAAGATAAAAAGATTAGTTAAGGGAAAATGAAAAAAGGGCAGATTACAATTTTTGTATTGCTGGGGATTGTGGTGATTATTGCTTTTGCATTAATCAATTTCATAAACAAGGAAGGTGCAAAAGAAGAGGTGATAAAAGAAGCTGAATTTGCCCAAAATATCAATCCTGAATTCCAGCCGATTGAAAATTACATAAATATATGCCTGAGAGAATCCTCAATAAAAAGTGCGTACACAATCGGCTGGAGAGGCGGATATTTTGTCCTGCCGCTGGAGAGATTTGACAACGATTACATAAGAGTGCCGTATTATTATTTTAATGACATAGATGCTATGCCTTCAAAAGGAAATATGGAAAGCGAACTGGGCTTTTCCATTCTAAAAGATTTCCGGGACTGCATAAACTTGACTTTATTTGAAACGCAGGGGTTTAACTTTACAGAGGAGGATTTAGATGTTAAGGCAACAATCATTAATGATGAAGTGATTGTAGGCCTCAATTATTCCCTGACTGCTGAAAAAGGGGATACAAAGCTGGAATTTGGCAAATTTCTTTACAGGCTTCCTGTAAGATTGGGGCATATTTACAACATCTCAAAAGAGCTTGTTGATAAGATTATTGAAGAGCCAAATTACATAGATCTGACTTATCTGACAGGCCAGGACCTGGATATATCTGTCATTAATTTTGACAAATGCACGGATATCTACCTCATTGCTGATAATCACTCAAGAAATGATATTAATGGGAATTATATATACATGTTTGGGGCAAAATTCCAAGGTGAAAACTGCAAACCAGAATTTTCCGCATCCGAAAGCGCTTTGGTTCCGGAAGCCACTGAAAACATGCCCCCGTTGCTTGAAACTGCACCATATTCCATAGCATTTGCAAACAGCACATTCGCATACAGGTTCAAGGCTTCAGATCCTGATGATGACCAGATTTTCTACATTGATGATTCCAGCCTGTTTGACATACATCCTACCCTGGGCATTATTGCCTTTTTTCCAATGGAAAGCCAAATCGGCATCCATAAAATAAACATCACCGCTGTGGACATACAAGGAGGCATAGACAGCAAATGGTTCTATCTGGAGATAAGAAAATAAGGAAGATTTATGCAATGGCAGTAATATGCCTTATTCTGTTTAGCTCCATCACCATAGAAGTAAAAAGCACAAGCCACATAGACTGGGGCGATGACAATTCCATAAGGAATTCTTTTATGCAGGATCCTCAAGGTACAATAAGGGAGAATCCTGAAAAGGCAAAGGAATTTGTAAGGAAAAACCCTGAGGTGGTTTTAAACAATCCTGAGGCTGGAAAAGCTTATTTCAGCGAGTTGGGACCTATAACAGACCCTAGAGACAGGGAAATCGCGCAAAAATTCCTGAGCAAAAATACGCGAAAGAATTTTGATCTAAGCAAAGGCACTTTGCAGATTAAAGATGAGAGGATATTTGACGAAAAGGGGCAGGCATTTGACATCAACCAAATCAGGGCAATGACTAATGTCATTATGGTTGAGTCCCTTGAAGGCGGCGGATTAAGATTTTATTACAAAGACAATAATCTTGTTGATGTTGCGCAGGCAAAAAGCCTGGGACAGAACGGCGAGAATATTGTGATTGATGGGAAAGAAATTTCTTTAGTCGGAGAAAACCAAAATATAGCCATAAAATCAGGCGATGATGTGTTTGAGGCTTCATGCAAAAGCTCCGGCTGCGCATTTAAGAAATCCGGGTTTGATGTGAATCTTAAAAATAATGGGCTTTACCGCGAAACTGGAGATTTTATAAAAATACAAAATGCTGTTTTTTCAGCCGGCAACGACAGGCTTTACGGAGATGCTGAATTCTACCGCAGCCTGGCAGGGATAGACAAAACAAAGCCAATAACATCTTTAGGGGAAAAAAGCTCTGTCTTTGTGGATGGCCAATGGCACAGGGCAACTCCTATCAACTTAAAGTACGGGAAAGATTTTACGAATGGTTTGAAAGACTCAATCTCGGGCAATAAAGAGTTTATTGACGGCATTGCTGATTCGGATTCATTTTCCAAAACAAAAATCTGCATTCAATGCGCTCCGCAATCTCTGGCGCAGCTTGAGAGAGAGTTGGCCCAAGGAGAGATAAGTGGCTTTGTTTTTGGGCTCAGAAACCCTGTTTCTGAAAAGCAGACAATGATTAACGGGGGAGAAGTAATTTCAAAATATGATAATGCTGTTGTGATAGGCGTTCATACAGCAACAGAGTACAGGACGCAAATCAACCAGAAAAATGTAATTGTTGACGGCCCTCATAATGACAAAGGATTGGGTTACATTGGCTCTGTTATAGCTAACGGAGGAAAATTAGACCACTTCAATATTGATGGCAAGACTGTGACAATGCAGGACAGGCTGTATAATTTCGGCAATATTCCATCATCAAGATTTTTCTTTCCCGAATCAATCAGCCAGAATGTAAAGGAATTGCTTCCACTCAGCAATTTTGCCAAGGCCTCTGAGCTTAATCCAAGCAGCAATTCCGGCATTGTTGCCATTAACAGGCTTTTTGGCGGAAGCGGCAACATCGAATCAATCCCTGACGAGGAATTGAAAAGCGCTTATGCTGACTTTGCATCAATCCTGGATAATGACAAAAATCCCAAGCATGTGGCAAATTTGAATGACGCATTTATTGAAAGCCAGAAAGTCACAAATTTGTATTTATTCAAGGCTAATGGTGAGCTAAATCTTCCCCAGTCAGGGGAAAACCATGAGCTTTTCAAGGATATAATGAAAGAGCAATTCAGGGAATCTTATTTCCTGCAGCGTGTAAACAATCCTGCATTGAACGACAAACCTGAATCTTTGAGGCAGATGGAACGGCTTTATGATTTTATGATATGGAAAAATGTTGAGATGCACAAAGATGCTGCAAGGTATGAAGAACTGACAAATATCTGGGGGTATATTCCTTTAAACAAGTTTAATCCTTATCTCAGGGGCGTGGGCTATTTTACCAGCGATGATGAAAGATTATTTGACAGCATTGTGGAAAATGACAGGGCGCAGGAAGGCGCACAACGAATTTTAAGGCAGGCAGAGCAGGGAAAGACATTCTCCCAAATAAGGGAAGAATTTTTTCCCGGAAAAGATCCTTTAATTGATGCTGCTTTTGAAGATCCGGGAATAAATGCGCTGTATAGAATTGAGTCTTTGAGCAAAGAAATATCTGATCCAAAAATATTAGGGCAGGAAAAAGCAAAAGTGCAGCAGCAGGCTGCTGACAAATACAAGGAGCTTAATGCTCCTGAGCAGGCATTGCTGATGTCCATGGAATTTTTCAGGGAAAAATACGGGCAAAGCGATGTGTATGGCAACATAATCCAAAATAGATTGCAGTTATGCGATCCTTCCACAAGCTGCGGAGAGCTTTTCCAGCAGATCAGCCCAAATCAAGTTCGATCTGCGCCAAATAAAATAGTGCTTGGCGACAGGGTTTTTGCCTATCCTGAAGGATGGTCCCAGGAGATGGTTTCTGATGTAGAAAACCTGTATCGCTTGCAGCGCCAGATATGGACTGACGAGAACAGGCAGAAATTCAGGGAAATTGCAGAAAGCTTCTTTGATGCTGAGCAGATTGCAGCCGGATTTACATTGTCTGTCGCAACAGGAGGAACATCTGCTGTTGTAGGAAAGTTCGGGTATTTGATACAGAATGCACGATCTCCTATAACAAAAGCTACACTGGAAGCAGGTAGAGCAGGGGCTCTTTTCAATGAATGGGTATTTGTGGGTGATTTCGGGCTGCTTTCAAGTGCTCCTGCCATGAAAGCTGCTGAAACTGCCGGCACTGCTGTCCGTGAATACGGCGTTTTGGCAAGAGTAGGTAGAGAAACTGTGCCAATAGATATAGGGAAAGTAAAGGATTGGCCTGAGCTTGAGGATTACATAAGGGCAGAAGTCAATCTGAGGAATCCTCTTGTAGAGGATTTTGGAGATGGTGTCAGAATTTACCAAAGGGATGAACTTCTTGGCATAGTAAATGGTGTAAAAGATGGCTCGCGAGGAATAGAAGAGGTGCCAAGAAGCTTAGGCGTCAGGAATAAAGTTGTAGATATACTTGAAAATAGAGAGTTGCCAGACCATGTCAGCTTGGTTGAATACTCTCCCAGCGGAGAAGATGTGTACAGAATAACCGACGGAAGCAAGATTGATGTTTCCAGGCCGAATATATGGGACCATCCTGCAATACCGGAAAAGATAACCATTGACTTTGAAAATGACCCGATGCTCAGAAAGACATACGAAGAGGACATTATGCCCAAAGCTCGGGATATTCTTAACAGGCATCCGAATATAGCTTTGTCCAGCGCCACCAGAGCTGAAGTTATTGCATATGAAAATGAAGTGCTCCAGCATGTGCATTACTACACACAAGTCAGCGTACCTTACAGCAGAGAATATAGCTTGAGGATTATGGAAGTTGCCGAAGGAAGGAATGTGCTTGTCGGGGAATCCTGCCTTTTTGTAGGGGGGGTATGCAGACAACAAGCCATGCTTGAAGCAGCTTATGTCGCCAAGCTTGCTGATGACGGATTTTTATCCGGCTGGCCCACTATAAATACTGGTCCTGGCCATGCATGGGCAGAATATCTCAGGCCTTCAGAAAGTGGAAGACAATTAAGAATTGTGCTTGACCCTGCACAGGAAAAAATCGGAGAGCTTGGAAAACTAGCAGATGCAGGAAGGGATAAATTTGCGGGTACTCTGAGAAAAGGTAAGCAGGAATTTAAGTATCAAGATTCTTATCCATGGGGAAGCATTGAAGCTCATTATGATTATTATTCTTCCGGCAATGCAGAAGCTGTGCCTGTGCTGAGTGGTATAGGGCGTTCTGCTGCTTTTGAAACCTTCACCAAAAATGACTTTGGCGTGTCTTTATATGACGGAAATGTTCCACCCAATACTCTTGTAAGGTCTGCTGAAAGGGATGAAATAAAAATCATTGAATTCGTGAAAGGAAAGCCGGGAGATAATCCTATTTACAGGGTTGAGGTAAATGGCGTAGAAACTGAAATGAGCCCGGCAGGGATTTTTGACAGTGTTTTTTCCCGAGGCAGCAATACACAAGAGATTTCAGTAGTTTTTGATAGCCAAGAAAAGCTTGATGAGTTCAGAAAGACCGTTATTAAGGATTAAATCAATTCAATTTTGCTTTATTCTCTTTTCGAGCAATATATAATCTAACTAACATATCATTGTATCTGTTCAAATCAGATTGTACAACATTTCCATAATTTGGATTTAGATTTGCTGCCATTTCTGCCCTATGCATCGCTATTCTCAATGCTTTTTTGATAGAAGCAGGATCATTTGCCTTATTATAGGGGTCTTGCTCATATTTTTGAAAAAGCCTTGAAGCTATATGCCCAAAAAGCAAACCTGACATATAGTGCGCATCAGCAAAATCTGGCTTTAGCTCGATTGCAGTTTGGTAGTGATTACCAATTTCTATAATCTCGCTCAAGGAGAGATTGCTTTTTCCCTTCAGAAACTTAGCAGAAGCCAAGCCAAAATATGCGTCCGGATGCTTGGAGCCTAAAATACTTTCAAATTGGGATATGGCATCGTCAAAGCGCTCTGCATGTATGAGAGCCAACCCTATTCCAATAGTACCGTTAATTTCAGATAACCTGTCGTTTATCATTTTAGCTATGATTATGTGCTCTATTCAATGCCTAGGTATTTCCCCATTTATAAACTTTTCTATTTTGTTACTACTTATTGATAAATAATTTTTAGGAAAAAGTTTAATAATCCTGTTTTCAAGCCCTATTGATATGTGCTATTATAATAAAATTTCCAAAGGCTACAATGAATTATATAAAGAGGAACAATTAAAAAAACTAGGCATTATTAAAAATAATATCAAAATAAAAAACGGCGATTTACTCTTGGATGTCGGCTGCGGCACCGGCTTAAGTTCTGATTTTGGCTGCAAAGTCATCGGAATTGACAATTCTCTTGAATTATTAAAATTGAATAATAAAAAAAACAAAGTCATGAGTTGCGCTGAAAACCTGCCGTTTAAGGACAATATTTTTGATTATGTTGTTTCATTGACTGCTATTCATAATTTCAGCAACATAGAAAAATCGCTAAAAGAGATGAAAAGGGTCGGAAAAAACAATTTCGCTTTTTCCATATTAAAAAAATCAAAAAAACTCAATGAAATAAAAACGCTGATTAAAAAATATTTTAAAGTGAATAAGATAATAGAAGAGGACAAGGATTTAATATTTTTTTGTGAAAAATGATACTATCTCTTAAATATTGAGGGGTAGCCTGCTCTGTTCTTAATGCCATATATTTTAGCTATCTTTTCTGGTCCACCTTTTTCTTTTAATATTTTATCTATTGCCTTGTACGCCTTTTCGAATTGAGCATTGATAAATTCTGTATGGATTTTTTTCCAATTATCTGGATTATTTTTAACAAAAAGTGCCCATTTTTCAACAGCTTCCATTCTTTGACTCTGATTTGATTCTGGTTCCATTGTAAGTTGATGCCTTTTATAAGTTTAAATTTTTTTTCATTTCAAAAATTAAAAACATTTAAATAATATTTATCCCAGAATCAAAAAAATGGAAGATCCAAAGGTAAAGGAGCTTGCCCAGATGCTGAAAAATTCCGGTTTGGCTGTTTCCGATTACGAGGCCATGGAGAAGGCCAAGGCTATTATGGGAGTCGATATACGAGAAAAAGAGCAGCTAAAAGAGCCGGTAAAGATTGAAGTGCCTGAAGCAAAGGAAGAATTCTTTGAAAAGGAAGAGGCAAAAAAAGAGGGATTTTTCTCGCATTTGAAGGAAAAATTCCACCACGAAAAGCCTCAGGCAGACAAGCACAGGTTTTCGCAGCCCGAATACGACGTTTCCCAGGAAGACATAACAGTCAACGACTTAATGAGGGAGCTTGGGGTAAATCCTGAAGAAATACCTGAAAGCAGGGAAAAAATAGAGGAAGTCGAGGAAAAAATCTCGGAGCTGAGGGAAGAGCTCTTCAAAGAGGAAAAAGAGCCTGAAAAGGAAAAAGTAGAGGAGATAAAGCAGAAAATCGAGGGTATAAAGGAAGAGCTTGAAGAAATAGAAAAAGAAAAGGCTGAAAGCAGGCAGGAAGGGCATTGAATTTTAGGTTCCAGCAAGGGGGTTTTTATTGTTGAAGGCTGCAAAAGGCCTAAAACAGCAATATTTAAATAGGGATATTAACTACTTTAGAATAATAGCAAGTAGTAAGGATTAAAATGAAAAAGCTGTTGATTTTTTTCTTGGCATTGTTGTGCCTGTCATATATAGCTAGTGCAACATTGAGCCTGAGCGCCTCTCCAACAACTATTTCATTCGGCGAGATAAAGAGGAATTCTACTTCAACTGCGGCATTTACAATAACCAATACAGGGAGTGAAGGCTTAACCAATGTTACTCCGATAAGCAATGCAGCAGCAAAATATAACATCGCTTTCAATAAAACCGGCTTTAATATGGCTGCAGGCTCAAGCGAAAGCCTGTCTGTAAATGCAACTATACCAATAGATGAGCCAACAACAAACCATTCAATCGGCTCCATAATCATAAATTCCAATGAGCTTAACGCTACTTTGATAGGTATGAATGTAAATGTCAAAGGAGGTCTGACTATAGAGGAGTTTAACGTAAGGGTTTACTACAGGGACGGCGACACGGACATCAACCAAAATATAAACGAGGGCCATAAGCTTGACTTTGAGGATGATGTAAGGCCAGGCTCCCAGCTTAAGTTTGACATAGATGTAGGCAATGCTTTCACAAGCAGCGAAGAGATTGATATAGAGGATATAACTGTCACTGTCACCATTTTGGAAATCGATGATGGTGAGGATTTGGATGAGGAAAGCGATGAATTTGACCTGGAGCCCAACGAAGAGGAAAGGGTCACTTTACTCTTTGACATACCGCTGGAAGTCGAGGAAGGCGACTATGATATACTGGTCGAGATTGAAGGAGAAGACAAAGAAGGGACTTTGCATACAATTGAAAGGAACCTTGAGATGCAGCTAAGCAAGGAAAGAAGGGACATAATAATCAGGAAAGCGGATTTGACGCAAAATACGCTAAGCTGCGAGAGGGAAACAAGGCTGAATATAGACATATTGAATGTGGGCTCAAAGGAGGAAACAGATGTGAAAGTGGAAGCAGTGAACAATGACATTGGGCTGGACTTTGTTGATGATGATGTTGAATTAAGCACAGACCCTTTTGATGATGATGATGAATACACAAAATCGCTAATTGTCAAAGCCAGCGAGAATTTAAGCTCCGGAACCTACCCAATAAAAGTGAATGTGTACCTTTCCGGAGGAGCTGTATTTGCAACAAAAACTGCTGATTTGATAGTTAAGGATTGCGGAGGCTCGGAAGAGGCTGTTGAGGAGAAAAAGGAAGAAGAAGTTGCAGTTATAGGGCCGGAAGTCAAAGAAGAGGAAATTGCCAATGTCCCGGTCGTTGAGGAAAAGGTTACTGAAACAAAAGAAGCGCCTTCTAAAAAGCCGATTGTTGCGCTGATTGTCGCAGGAGTTCTGGCAGTCGGTGCAGGGGCATTTATCGCAGGCAAGCTCATGCCAAAAAAGGAAGTTTGATTCTTTAATATTTTTTAAAGTTAAGTTAGCTTTAAAGTAAATATTTTTTCAATTTTAAAAAATTAAGAAGGAATAGGTTTATATCATTCTCTTTATCTTGTTTGTTACGTCCCCCACCCCCTTGTGATTTCTTAATTTGATAGAATAGTTTTTTGTATTTAATTTTATTTAAAAAGTATTAATATTTAATCACTTGTTGATAATGAAATAAAATAATCACTCTACCACAATAAAGCTTAAATATCACCAAAAGTTTTTTTGCTATATTTTATTAGTTGGGGTGTGTTAATGAGAATTAATCTGCAAAGAGGTTTATTTATAATTCTATCATTAGTTTTATTAATTTCGATGCTGCCAATTGCTTTTGGAGATGTTATAATAAATGAGATTATGTACGATCCAAATCAATGTGCTAGTGAAGGTTTTTGTGAGTGGGTTGAATTATTCAATAACGGTTCAATAACAGTCGATTTAAGTTCTTGGCAATTAGAAGAAAATGATTTTAACGATGGAAATATCTCACCAGGAGAGTATATTATTATTGCACATAGATTAAATGTCAGCGATGGAGGAGAAAGTTTTGAGGCTTATTGGGGAAACAATGATAGTGTTTGGAATTCAACAGACGCAAGCTATCAAGCAATAGATGGAAATTTTGGTGTGGGACTTAACGACGGTGGAGAGATTATAAATTTATCAAATGGGACTGTAACCAAATTCGCAGTTGATTATACTCCTTTCGAGAGTTTGGCAGCAGATAACGGAAAAACCTTAATCTTCTACAAAGGGAATTTTACCGAATCAGCTTTTGTAAATGGAACTCCGGGGGCAAATAATGACCAGTTTGCGCCTGACTTCAACAAATGGTTAGTTCCAAGTAGCAATAACTCATTCATTAAAGATTTGGTGAATGTTACTGTTAATATAACTGATGTAACTAATGTAAGCTCTGTTTTAATTGGTTTTAATGGAACAAACTTTACAACAACACGAAGCAATGATACATGGTTTTTTATTTTGAATACAACCAAATTTACTGATGGGAAATACAACTTAACTGCCTATTTCAATGATAATGGTAGCTTCTCTAATACTGACACTTTATTCAATGCGACAATTGACACTACTTTGCCATCTTTCTCAAACCTGATTTCAAGCCCGGCAACCATAT
>Ga0209211_10004958_pt1 | contig 20245 bp, 20 predicted proteins | sample RifGroA2_FD_183992 | JGI IMG/M metagenome (GOLD analysis project Ga0209211, IMG submission 183992) | Groundwater microbial communities from Rifle, Colorado, USA - Groundwater A2 (SPAdes) (version 2) | ecosystem: Environmental > Aquatic > Deep subsurface > Groundwater | place: Rifle, Colorado...
CCCGTAAATGCGCCCACACCACAGGCCACAAACATATATCCCAACTGGCTAATTGTAGAATAAGCCAATACTCGTTTGATGTCGTTTTGCACCAATCCTATGGATGCCGCAAAGAGCGCCGTAACAGCGCCAATACTGGCAACAACGGTCATGGTAAATGGGGACAACATATAGAGCACATTGCATCGTGCAATCATATAGACGCCCGCCGTTACCATTGTTGCCGCATGGATAAGTGCGCTGACCGGCGTGGGGCCTTCCATGGCATCAGGCAGCCACGTATAAAGAGGTATCTGGGCAGATTTGCCCGTTGCACCCATAAATAAGAGAAGGGTGATGATCGTTACGGTAAAACTGCCTACCGCAAAATTCCCGTGAGCGGCTGCGCTAAATACCTCCGTAAAATCGATACTATGAAAAGTTAGAAAAATAAGCATGATGCCCAGGGCGAAGCCAAAATCACCTATCCTATTGACCACAAACGCCTTTTTGGCGGCATCCGAGGCAGATTTCTTCTCGAACCAGAATCCAATAAGCAGGTAAGAACACAACCCGACCGCCTCCCATCCGATAAACATAAGGAGGAAGTTATTGCTCAAGACAAGCAATAACATAGAGAAGGTGAACAGATTCAGATAGCAAAAATAGCGGTGGTATCCCTTGTCATGATGCATATAGCCGATCGAATAGATGTGAATGAGGAATCCAACCCCTGTGACAATGAGGGTCATGAGGGAAGACAAGGGGTCTACCTGCAAACCAGCCTCAGATTTGAAAGAACCGGACTCAATCCAGCTAAACAATTGTTTCTCAAAAAGGCGCGCATCAGGCGGCAGGAGAAGAAGACCAATGAATACCAGTATCGAGACAAAAAAGGACAGACCGATAGCTCCACATGCAACGTAGCCTACGGTCTCCTTCCGCAGCCTTTTACCGATTAACCCGTTAATGGCCGTACCAATTAACGGAAACAACAATATCAAAGCGACAAGATTAAGCATGCAGTTCCTACCATTTCATGATATTTATATCGTCAATGTTTACAGTCTCTTTATTTCTGAATACGGCCACTATAATTGCCAGACCAACAGCTGCCTCGGCTGCGGCAACTGTCATGGTAAAAAACACAAACAACTGACCTTGCATGGAATTAAGGTAATGGGCAAACGCCACAAATGAGAGATTAACGGCATTCAGCATGAGTTCGATGCACATAAAGATTATGATGGCATTTCTCCGCACTAAAACGCCGACAACGCCCAGCGTAAACAGAATCGCACTTAGCACCAGATAATGTGTAATGGTAATCATCTTATAGCTTCCTTTTCGCCAGCATAATGGCCCCGATTGCCGCTACAAATAACAAGATAGAAGTTATCTCAAATGGCAATAAATAATCAGTGAATAACAAATTGCCGATAAGCTTTGTATTTCCAACGCTGTTAACGTATGCCGTTGTATATTCGCCATGCTTTCCTTGCAGTAATTTGGATTTCAGAATCATACAAATGGCCACAAGCAGTACAATTCCCATAACGACGGCAGGTATCCTTTGAAAGGGCAAGGCGTTCCTTGCCTCCTCTTTGATATTCAGGTTTAGCAACATAATTACAAAGAGGAAGAGCACCATAATAGCGCCTGCATACACAATGATTTGAACCGCAGCAATGAACTGCGCCTCAAGTAATATATAGAGCACTGCAATGCAGACCATCGTCTGAATAAGGTACAAAGCGCTGAAGACAGGGTTTTTCTCAAAAATGAGATAGACCCCAGCGACTACGGCGATTGTTGCTACAATATAAAATAAATATGCTTCCATAGTGTTACACCGGCGTTTTTATCCGTTCCCTAATAAAAACATTTTGACATTTTTAGCAGACATTTACGATTTACGAATTACGATTTTGGATTTAAAAAAATCGTAATTCTGAAATCCTAAATCGTTCGACTAAGCGCTCACGACGAAGTCTAAAATTTTAATTTAGTCTTATCGCGGCAAATCCCTTTTCCTCGTAAGGTCTAACAGCTTTTCCTTATCGAAAACATCCTTATTGTCATATGTTGCCAGTTCGAAGGTATCTCTAAGGATTATCGCCCTTACGGGACATGCCTCTTCACAAAACCCGCAAAAAATACATCGGAAGGCATCCAACTCATAAATTTTTGGGTATCTCCTGTTTGTTTCATCCTCAGCCCCTTCAACGTTAATACATTGAGAAGGACACACTCTGGCGCACAGTCCGCAGGCGACACACTTTTCCCTCCCGTCCTTTCCTATCTGTAGTTCAGGCAGCCCGCGAAACCTTGATGCAAGTTTTGGCCGCTCGTCGGGATACTGTATTGTGACGCACGTATTCGGGTTGAGAAATCTCTTGATTGTGAGCGTGAGACCTTTAATTAATGGTACGATCATATTATCCTTTAAGAATCATGATAAACCCCGTGAGCAATATGTTGAACAGGGAAAGAGGCAACAAGAATTTCCAGCCAAAATGCATCAGTTGATCATATCTGAGCCTTGGGTAAGTCGACCTTATCCAGATAAAGAAGAATAAGCAGGCTGATAATTTTAGCATGAACCATACCACCGGCGGTAAGAATGGCCCGTGCCAGCCACCCAGAAAAAAAGTTACGGCAATGGCAGACACCGTAATCATGTTGGCATATTCGGCCATGAAAAACGTGGCAAATTTCATACTGCTGTATTCCGTATGGTATCCTGCCACAAGCTCTGATTCTGCCTCGGGGAGGTCAAAGGGACACCGATTCACCTCTGCAATAGCGCTGGTGCAATAAATAAAAAACCCAATGGGTTGTAACAAAATATTCCACAGTTTCGACTGCCCATTGACCACATCCACAAGACTTAACGACTCCGTCAGCATGACGACCCCAATAAGCGATAACCCGAGGGTCAGTTCATAACTGATCATTTGGGCAGCAGACCGTATCCCACCCAATAGTGAATACTTGTTGTTCGATGCCCAACTAGCCATAACAATGCCATAAATACCTAAGGAAGATACTGCAAATATATACAGAAATCCCACATTGATATCGGTGATTACAAGGTCAATGTTGTATCCAAGAATCTTTACCTTATCCCCGAAGGGAATAACGGCAAAGGTAATCAGTGCAGGAACCAGTGTCATTATGGGCGCCAGTACAAAAAGCAACTTACTTGCCTTTTCCGGGATAATATCTTCCTTGAATAGAAGCTTTATACCATCTGCTATTGGCTGTAACAAGCCGTGCGGACCGACACGCATTGGCCCAAGACGTACCTGCATATGCGCCATAATCTTCCTTTCGAGCCAGATCATGGAGATAATTATGAGCTGAACCACCCCAAACACTAGTAATATCTTAACGCAGGCGATAATAAGATAAATAAGAAATTCTTTATTCATAAAAAACCCATTAAAACTCAAATTCGTATAACATTAAGTCTATTTCTTCAGAAATTCTGAGAAATTCCCTGTCGGCTGTAAAAAATGGAACCTTTAAATAAAGAGAGGTGGCAGTAATGATAGCATCGGGAATTTTGATTTTGTAATTTCTTTTGAGTTTTATAGCATGATCCCGTATCACATCATTCCATCCAACAACAGTTATCTCGCTTAGGAATTCCTTTATTTTGGATTCTTCTTCATCCGTAATTTTACCATAACTCAGAATTTCAACCTCAGTTATAAAAGAAGCAAATACTCTTTTGCCGTCTAACAAGTTCGCTACCTTTTCGTTCCCCTGTAAAAGGTATAGAGCAATATTTGTATCAATCAGGATGTTCCCATTCATCCCTTAATTCCTTTTGATATTTCACCGGGTCTTTTTTCCATTTAATAATACCGCAATGTTTATGAGCATTAAATAAGCGTTTTTTTTCAATATCTTGCACCTCTCTCTTCTTGTTTTCGTCTATATTACCCTTGATAATTATTGCACCCATACTTTTCTCCACGATACTGATGAATTTGTCATATTATTTGCAACTTTTGATTTCTCAGATTTTCTATAATTCGGATTCGTTCTTAAACCCAATCCGACAGATACTCTTCATTTTTGCCCAGTGCTTGCCTCTTCCCGCTGCATTCTTTGACCGCAGCACTCTAATATACCCGTCGTTTCCACGACAACCTTTATCTTTTGTTTGCAAACATTACACACAAAGATTACTCCCCCATTTGGCTTATGATGGGCGGTTGTCCAGGTGGCCATCATCCCCTTGACTCCAACCAGCTTCATTTCCTGACCGCAGCAAACCAGCACGCCAAATCCCTCTTCGGCAACAACGACTTTTTGCCTGCAGATCTCACAAAAATATGTTTGCCCTTTCTTCGGCATATATTTACACTGTCTCCTTGTATATTTTGACAGGAGTATGTACCCTATCACGCAGGATATTGACAGGCACCCACTCGTAATCTTCTGAAACAAAAACCGTTCTTTCAGATAATTTGCCTGTAACTTTTGCCTTAAGCGTTAATTTGTTTTGAGCGGACTCAATCGTGACCTTATCCCCATTATTGATTTGCAATACTTGAGCATCCTTTTTATTTATTTCAACAAAACATTCTGAGGCAACCGATACCAGCGACTTTGAATGTCTGGAAAAGGTGCCTTGGTGATTCAGGCTGGCGCCGGTCAGCAATACAAAGGGGAAATCCTTATTTTCCTTGATCTCCGAAGATTTTGGCTTAACTATGTTAAACGTATACTTTGTTGATTTATTTTTATTGTATACAGAAGACGCCCAGTGAAATTCTTTCCTTTTTAACCGGTCGTAATTAATCCCTGCATACATGGGAGATATATTTTCTATCTCAGTCAAAATATCTTTTGGGGATACGTACGAATAATGGCTACCCATCTTTTGTGCCAGACTACAAATAATTTGCCAATCCGGTTTCGCATCCCCCACTGGCTTAATGGCCTTATTTAGGCTTTGCACGGTCATTCCCATATTAGTAAATGTGCCTTCCTTTTCTGCAAAAGTGGCAGCAGGAAGGACAACTTCTGCCAGTTGAGCAGTTTCCGTCAGAAAGGTATCCTGGACAACAATGAAATCTATCTTCTGGCAGGCCTCTTTAATTTTCTTGCCATTTGGGTAGTTTACGATGAGGTTTTCTCCCATGATATAGAGGGCTTTTAACTTGCTGTTGAGTGCAAGGTCGATAACATTTTCGTGGTCTTTTTTAAAGATAGCATCAGGGAATTTTACACCCCATGACTTTTCGGCCTTTTCCTTATTGGACGTCTCATTAATATTGACATATCCCGGAAAGAATCCCGGTACTACACCCATATCATTTACGCCCTGAGAGTTATTATGAGACCTTGAAAAGAAAAGCGAAACCTTACCGGAACCTGCATCTCCACTATAAGCAGGAAGCAGTGCGCAGAGGTTCATCAATGCCCTTATCGTGTCCGCCCCCAATGGGCTTTCTTCAATATCTTTGCCGCAGACGATACAACAATTCCCCGGCTTTGTTAATAATAACGCTGCGTTCCTGATTGCTTCTCTGGTAACACCAGTTATTTTAGATGCTTCCTCTACGTTGAACGCATTGAACAAGGAGCGTAATTTATCAAAATTATTTGTTGATCTTTCTACCTTTTTTAAATCAACAAGTTTCTCACCGATAATTACTTTAATCAAGGCGTTAATCAATATGATTTGGCTTCCCAAAGCGTATTTTAAGCGAATGTCATTCTTGGTAATACTATTGAACTGTACCCCTCTTTCATTGGCAATGATGAGATTAGCGTTGTTCAATCTTATAGCCTTTCTCGCCATGCCGCCAGCCACGGGATGCGCCTCCGTCATATCCGCCCCTATAAAAAACAGGGTATTTGCATGCTCTATTTCCTTCATCGATGCCAACATCATTCCATTAATGACAGACTCATAAATCAAACCATTCAAAGCAGGGGACTTCATATTAGCCATATTATCAATATTGTTAGTCCCTAACACCGCCCTGCAAAATTTCTGGAAGAGGTAATTGTCTTCATTGGTGCATTTTTCAGAACCAATGCCACCGATAGCCGTCCCCCCGTGTTCGTTTATAATTTGCTGGAATCTTTTTGCGACATATTCAAGAGCTTCATCCCACGAGGTTGGACATAATTCGCCATTCTTTCTGATTAACGGGGTCTTTATGCGCTCTGGTGAATGTATGAACTCGTGGCCAAATCTGCCTTTGACGCAAAGGTTGCCTTCGTTTATTCCAAGATAATCATCCGAAGTAATGCGCCTTACGCTTTCCATTTTCGTATTTAACACAACAGTACATCCGACAGCACAGTAAGGGCAAATCGTTGGAGTTTTATTGAATTCCCATGGTCTTCCTTTGAATCCCAGCGTTCTGTCCTGCCATGCGCCTGTTGGACACACTGCGGTACAACCGCCGCAAAAACTACATTCCAGAGGTCTGTCGAAAGCAGTGCCAATAACCGTTTTGATGCCCCGGTTTTGAAAATCAATAGCGCCAACTCCTTCGATCTCTTTGCATGCTTTAACGCATCGGCCGCACAGGATACACCTGTTTCGGTTTAGTTCCAGGAGCGGATTATCCCGGATCATTGGGGCATCCATCCTCACCGTCTTATAACGACCCGGGAATAGATTCAGTTCATGAGTAACATCCTGCAACCCGCATTCGCCAGCTTTATCGCAGGTAGGACAATCAAGCGGGTGATGCGCAAGCAGAAACTCCATTACTGATTTCCTGTACTGGATTACTTTTGGCGTATTTACCTTTACAATCATGCCTTCGGATACCGGATGGGCGCATGCGAATCTGTGTCCCGTCCTTCGTTCAGTTACCTCTACCATGCATAGCCTGCAGCCGCCAAATTGTGAAAGTTTTGGATGATAACAAAGTCCGGGAATATAAATGCCGTTATCCAGAGATGCCTGGAATATATTGGTGCCTTCAGGCGCTATAATCGGTTTATCGTCAATAACAAGATGTATCGTCTTCATTTGATTGCCATGAAATTACATTTTTCGTAACACAGATTACACTTAATACATTTCTCTTTGTCAATAAAAGCGACTTCTTTTGTGCTGCCGCTGATTGCCTTCACAGGGCACTTGCGAACACATGCCATACATTTCGTACATTTTTCAGACGTGACTTCGTACCTGTGAAGGGCGGCACAGGTAGCGGTAGGACAGGTTTTATCGCGAATATGCGCAATATATTCGTCCTTAAAATATCTGAGTGTGGATTTCACAGGATTCGGAGCAGATTGACCAAGTCCGCAGAGGGACATCGTCTTGATCTCATCACTCATCTGCTCTAAAATTTCCAGGTCGCTCTCTTCTCCCTGCCCTTGTGTAATGCGGATGAGGATATCCAGCATAAGGGTAGTGCCAATCCGGCAGGGCGGACATTTTCCACATGATTCACTCGCACAAAAGTTCATAAAGAATCGGGCCAGATCTACCATACAGGTGGATTCATCAACGACCACAAAACTACCTGAACCCATCATAGCGCCCAGGCTAAGCAGCGATTCAAAATCGACAGGAGAATCCAATAAGGACTCAGGCAGGCATCCACCAGACGGCCCCCCAATTTGTACTGCCTTAAATTTTTTCTTTTTAGGAATGCCGCCGCCAATATCAAATACAATTTGCCTGATTGTGGCGCCCATAGGGACTTCAATAAGGCCTGGATTTTTTACTTTCCCGGTTAAGGAAAAGATTTTCGTTCCTTTGCTCTTTTCGGTGCCAATTTTTGAATACCAGTCTGCGCCACGGTTAATAATAATCGGCACATTACCAAAGGTTTCTACATTATTTAACACGGTAGGTTTATCCCATAAGCCTGCCTCTACAGATTGCGGTGGTCTTGTGCGCGGCATGCCCCGCTTACCTTCGATAGAATATTGCAGCGCAGTCGATTCGCCGCAGACAAAGGCCCCGGCACCTTCTTTTATAAAGATATCCAGGCTATAATTACTCTGTAAGATATTTTTCCCCAAGAACCCCCGTTCCTTGGCTTGCTGAATGGCATAGCGTAATCGTTTAACGGCCAGTGGGTATTCGGCGCGTATGTATACATAGCCGCTTGTAGCATCTATGGCATATCCCCCGATAATCATACCTTCCAGAACTGCGTGGGGATCTCCTTCCATAAGACTTCTATCCATAAAAGCCCCGGGGTCGCCTTCGTCAGCATTACAAAGGATAAATTTCTCATCAGCGGAATATTTAGCGCCCGATGCCCATTTTTCACCTGTTGGAAAACCCCCGCCGCCCCGACCTCTTAAACCTGATTTTTTAATTTCTTCTATTACATCTCGCTGCGTCATCGTTTCTAAAACCTTTTTGAGCGCTGTGTAACCGCCCCTTACTATATACTCGTCAATGTTCTCAGGGTCGATTATTCCACAGTTAGCAAGGACGAGTCTTTGCTGGCTATCATGAAATTTGTGATAATCTTCCTTTGCTAACCATTTGTTTACCGGGGTATTCTTTATAAGATGCTCCTCAATTATTTGAGGCACCATATCAACAGTAACCCTCTCATAGGTTAAGGTTTCCAGTCCAGGGATAGTTACATCTACCAGAACGTCCCTCGCGCACAAACCTCTGCAACCAGTTTTGGCTGTCCTGCAAACACGTTTTCCTACAGAAGCATCCAAAGTTAATTTTTTAATTTCATCTTCAAATTTTTTGAATACTTTATCGCCTCCCGCAGCAATCCCGCCTGTTCCCAGACAAACAGCAACTACGGGTTGAGTTTCGTTCTCAGGTTGTTTGATTTTATTTTTATTCTCTAAAGGCACAGATTTAGTATCCATTGTAACAATAAACTATATCCGAAATCAGAAATCCAAAATCCAAAATCCGAATGTTTTATACTCCAAGTTTTTTATAATCATCTAATACATCATTAAGTTTATCAGGGGATATTTCTCCGTGGACATCCTCGTCAATCATTACCACTGGCGCTATTCCACAGGCTCCAACGCAAGATACTTCTTCAAAGGTAAATAATTTATCTTCGGTAGTTTCGTTTATGTTGATTTTTAATTTTTCACGGACTTTGGAAGAAAGCGCTTTAGCATTTTTCACATGGCATGCAGTTCCACAACATACCTTAATAATATGGTGTCCGCGCGGTTTCAAATGAAATTGGGCATAGAATGAGGTCACTCCTATTATTTCTTCTGCGCTCATATTCAAACTTTGCGCAATATAATCAATCACAGGCTCAGGCAGAAAACCATATTCGGCCTGTGTTTTTTGTAAAATAGGAATTACCGCTCCTCGAACGTCTTTATATTTTTCCAGTACCTTTTCTACCTTTGAAAGGTCGACTGTCTCTTTATTTGTGGATTGTTCGCTCATTTTCATACCGGATTCCCATGAGCCATCGAGTTCACAAGAGAACACGAAATTGTAGCGCCGATCCCTTCCACGATCGTAGTCGAGGACAGGTGTGGTCGGCAGTGGGCGGTGGATAAACCTCCCGCGCTACAGGTTATTTTCGTATTATAGTGTTTTTTTATCTGTGTCATCTGTGCAATCTGTGGTTTCAACGGCTTTAACGATCAATTTCCCCCAAGACAATATCTAAGCTTCCGATTACGGCAACGACATCCGGGAGTAATCGTCCCTCCACCATCTTTGGCAGCGCCTCAAGATTGACAAAAGAAGGAGGACGGATTTTTAAACGATAGGGATGACTAGACCCGTCGCTTACTATGTAAAATCCCAATTCACCTTTTGGAGCCTCAATACTGGAATACACCTCTCCCTTCGGCGGACGGATACCATCAATAATGATTTTAAAATGCTGGATCATAGACTCCATCTTTGTTTCTACGTCCTCTTTCGTGGGTAACGTAATATTAGGTATCCTGGCAATAAAGTCTCCCCTGGGAAGGATGTTTAATGCCTGATGGACGATGCTATTGCTCTGCCTCATCTCTTCAATGCGCACGCGATACCGATCATACACATCCCCGTTTTTTCCCAGAGGAACGGTAAAATGATATTTGTCATAGCTGGAATAGGGTTCAGCCTTTCTAATATCCCAGTTGACCCCGGAACCCCTTAAACTTGACCCGCTCAGCCCATAATCAATAGCGTCTTCAGCAGAAATAACGCCTACATCGACGGTGCGTTTTTTCCATATAGGATTATCCGTCAGGAGGGTTTCGTATTCATTGAGCCGTGCGGGAAATTCGGCAATAAAATTTCTCGTTTTTTCCAGGAAACCTCCGGGTAAATCCCTTGATACGCCACCTACCCGAATATAAGAAAGATTCATTCTTGCCCCTGAAACCATTTCGAAGATATCGTAAATCGTCTCGCGTTCCCTGAAACAGTAAAAGAATACGGTCATTGCTCCAATATCCAGCGCATGGGTTGCAAGCCATAATAAGTGTGAAGAAATCCTCGTGAGTTCGCATAAAATCACCCGTATATGCTGCGCCCGTTCGGGAACTTCCATGCCGAGTAATTTCTCAACCGCAAGGGCGTAAGCAAGATTGTTTGAAAATGGCGCTACATAATCCAACCGGTCGCTAAGAGGAATGAATTGATGGTATGTCCTGTACTCTGCAAGTTTTTCTACACCCCTGTGGAGAAATCCAATATGAGGCACGGCTTTGATAATCATTTCCCCATCGAGTTCTAACAAAAGCCTCAGTACACCGTGAGTACTGGGATGTTGCGGACCCATATTGATGGTCATCAGGTGGGTTGTGGTTGCAGTGGGAATCGCCGTCACGCCTCGGTCTCGTCCTTTCGGTATATCTCTGTGAGTGTAGCGGGTTGTCTTCCATCAACTGGATAGTCTTTTCGTAATGGATGGCCTTCAAAATCATCAGGTGTAAGTATTTTTCTCAAGTCAGGATGACCATCAAACTTAATTCCATACATATCATAGGCCTCTCTTTCATGCCAGTTGGCAGTATTCCAAATACCAGTCACGGTTGATATGCAAGGATCATTTGATGCAATGGGCGACTTGAGACGCACACGATGATTTTTGTATATAGAATAGAGATGGTAAACCACCTCGAAAACGCCGTCCGTTCCAACCCGGTCAACACCACATAGATCAGATAAAAAATTAAAATCGAGTTCCTTGTTTTCTTTCATAAATCCGGCAATCTCTGTAATATATTCCTTTTTTACAATAATGGTTAACTCATTTCTGAATATTTCAGAACCCGTAATTGCCTCTGGGAAATTATTTTTTACTAATGTAACTATCGTTTCATTATCCACGTTGCACCACCATAAACCTTCTGGCTGTCACCGAAATATATGTAAGGGCAGGTTTCAAACCTGCCCCTACAGGGTATATATTGAAATCCGTATTTGTGACTTTTTGGACAGCCACCTATATCTTTGGCTTATCTCCAGTGTTCTCTGCGGTGAGCAGAACTGTTACTTTGTATTCAATACGGATTCCTTCTCAATCTTTTTTTGTATTTCCATAATGGCATGTATCAATGCCTCTGGTCTGGGTGGGCATCCAGGCAGATACACATCCACTGGCATAACCTGGTCCAGGCCTTGAACGACACTATAGGTATTAAACACACCCCCGGAAATCGCACAGGCGCCCATTGCAATAACCCATTTTGGCTCCGGCATCTGATCATAAATCCTTCTCGCCACGGATGCCATCTTATACGTAAGCGTGCCAGCAACAATCATCAGGTCTGACTGCCTCGGTGAGAATCTAAAGACCTCTGCGCCAAATCGCGCAAGGTCATGCCGGGGAGCAACCGCGGCCATCATCTCTATAGCACAGCAGGCCAGTCCGAATGGCATAGGCCAGAGAGATGACTTACGCGCCCAGTTTAACATGGTATTTAAAGTGGTGGTCAGGACGTTATCGCCAAGATGACTTTCTAATCCCATTCCAACCCTCCTCTTTTCCATATATAGAGATAACAAACGAGCAGGATACCTATGAAAACCAACATTTCAATAAATCCAAATAATTTTAGTGATTTAAACGCTACCGCCCACGGATAGAGAAACACGACTTCGATATCGAAGATGACAAAAAGCATTGCGATAAGATAAAACTTTACAGAAAAACGCTCCCTGGCCGAACCTACAGGATCAATACCGCACTCATAAGGCATGAGCTTTTCTGTCGTGGATTTCCGTCTGCCCAAAACCGCCGAAAGCCCTATATTGGTAACGGCAAAGCCCGCTGCTATAACAAGCAAAATTAATATTGGTAAATAGTGTATCATACGTGCTCCGCAGTCAAAAACTAAAACCTAATTCAATTATTATATAATTATTTATCGAAAAGTCAAAAGATTTTTATTGTGAATTTATGCAAAATAATAGGAAAAAAATCCTGACAAATAAAGTTTCTTTTAATTTATGTCTTCGGCAACTTTTTATGCCACCAAGACACAAAGTCACAAAGAAAAACCCTGTGATCCCGGTAACCTCTGTGACTATTTTTAAATCCTATTTAAATAGCGCTTATCAAGCCCGTGGGTGGAACTGTTGATGGACGGCTTTCAAGTGTCGTTTGCTCACGTGGGTATAGATTTGAGTAGTCGATATATTGACGTGTCCCAGCATTTCCTGCACTGAACGGATGTCTGCGCCGTTTTCCAGCAGATGAGTGGCAAATGAATGCCTCAATTTGTGGGGAGAGATGTGTTCATGGATGCCTGCTCTCAAAGCACAATTCCTTACAATCTTCCATATATTTTCTCTCCGAAGCGGCTTGCCTGCCTTTGAAAGGAATAGATAGGGGCTATGCCGGCTGTTTTTTATTTCCGGCCTGGAAACTTTTAAATAATTTTGAATAGCCTCGATTGCCTTTGTCCCAAGGGGTACGATGCGTTCTTTTGACCTCTTACCCCGGCATTTCACATAACCGTACTCGAAATTAACCCAATCCATCTGAATTACAGCTACCTCCGATACCCTCGCACCTGTCGCGTACAAAAGCTCAAGAATAGCCTTGTTTCTGACTCCCAGCTTCGTATTTACATCAGGAACTGAAAGCAAGCTGTCAACCTTATCAACAGAAAGAACAATTGGCAATCTCTTCCAGAGCTTTGGTGAATCTATCACCGCAAACGGGTTTGTTTGCAGGTTACCCTCCGAGAGCTGAAACTTGTACAACATACGGATAGACACCAGGGCACGGCTAATAGACGCTGCGGACAGACCTCGTTTTTTTTCGGAAATAATGAAGCTGGTAATTGTGTCGGGACGGACGTCGTTGAAGTCTGGTATTTTTTTAAAAAGGAGGAAGTTTGTAAATAGTTGCAGATCGTGGCTGTAACTCAGGATGGTATTTCGTGACAAACCGCATTCGACAATGAGGTAGTTTATAAACGACTCGATAAGTTCATCCACATTGTGGATTTTTAATTCATCCATTTCCAACCTTCAACTGCCAACTGACTAATTTTGATTTCATAAACGCCCGGATCGCAAAACACCTATTGCCAGCGCTAATCCAAGAAGACCTGCGAAGACAAATCCCAGAATACCCAGCACCGGAAACCCGTATACTATGGGGCCTTTATTTGCCATGATAATGAGAGAAGAGCCGATAATCAAGGCAGAGATAACCAGACTGAATGAAATACGATTACTGGATTTATCCATCTCAGCTATGAATTTTGAGAGACCCTGATGCTCAAATTCGATCTTTAGAGTACCCGTCTTTATCTTTTTTATAATTTCATAGGTGTCTTTTGGAATTATCTTGAGGATATCCAATAATTCGGAGGAATAAAGCAACACGTCTTTGTATATGCGTTTCGGGTCGTGCCTTTCATGGACAAGTCTTTCCACAAATGGCCTGGTATAGGCTATGGTGTTAAAATCCGGGTCCAACTGTCTGGCAACACCGTCCATAGTAGCAAGTGCCTTGATCATGACGTGAAATTGCGGCGGTATCTTTAACTTATGTCGTGTCATTAATTCGATGGCTTGCGGTAGTATGGTTGAAATTTCTATTTGTTTTAAGGGGATATCGTAAAACCGTTCCACGAAATCACTGATATCATGTTTGAAATCCCGCATGGAATTTTCCTCAGCTACGCATCCAAGCATTTCTAAAGCCTTTATAATACCACTGACATTTTTCGTGGATACGGCAATCAGGAGGTTTACCACCACGTCACGCGTGTCTTCATCGAGCCTGCCAACAATCCCAAAATCCACAAACGCCGCAGCGTTATCAGGCAGGATGAAGAGATTTCCCGGATGAGGGTCTGCATGAAAGAATCCGTCAATGAATATTTGTTGAAGGATGGCATTGGCGCCATTTGCGGCAACCGCCTTCTTTTCTTCGTCCGAATGAGGTTGGGTCAAGTAATCGCTCATTCGAATGCCAGTGATTTCTTCTGTGGTAATTACCTTTGGTTTCGTATATTCCCAAAAAACCCTGGGGATATGAACGGCTGTACTACCCTTAAAGTTTTTGCAAAATTTATCGATATTGTGCGCCTCATAGGTAAAATCTATCTCCTTTGTGATAACCCGGGAAAACTCATCAACAATGCTGATAGGGTCAAAGAACTTGATATCCTGCATATATCGATTGGCCAATTGGGCTAAGGTGTAAAGGATGTCAATATCTGTTTCGATCATTTTTCGTAGGTCAGGCCGCTGCACCTTTACGACGACATTTTCACCCGTCTCGAGTTGCGCACGATGCGCCTGCCCTAAAGATGCAGCCGCAATGGGAATTGGATCGAATGAGGAAAATAACTTATCGGGATAACTCCCAAAGGATTCTTTTATCTGCTTTTTGACGTCTTCGTAACCAAAGGGGGGAACTCTGTCCTGGAGTTTACTGAGTTCATAGCAAAGGTCCAGGGGAACCAGGTCGGGTCGAACACTCAGGGTTTGTCCTAGTTTTATAAATGTGGGGCCGAGTTCTTCCAATACCTTCCTGAGCCGGACAGCCCGGGACTCCGGGGGTTCTGTAAACCGCCGCAACACCCGGGTCTTGATAATACCCCTTCCAATGGCGTGCTCATTTAAATGAAGCTGTTGGATGGCAAAACCAAAACCGTGTTTGGTTAATATCCTTAAGATTTGGTTGAGACGGCGTATGTCCCGGATTTTCTGGCCTATTTTCCTGAGTTGCATGTATTACCCTTTAAGAGTTTACCTCACAAGGAAATTTAGACAAGATAACAGGATAAACAGTTTCGAGTTAGTCCCCCTTAATAAAGGGGGAAAGAGGGTGTTGTATTTTTGACTGCATTATTTTACAACCCCCTTTGCCCCCTTTTCTAAGGGGGATTCATACATCGCATATGCCATGTGAGCCGCATGAACAAAATGAAAATTCCTATACAATAAATTTATCCTGTTTATCACTCTAATTCTCTGCCTTTGCGTTTGATTTCAACTTTGTTTTCCCCAAAAATTACAGGGGAAGAGGTGGTGAACCCAGATACTACTCTTCTCTGGATTCCAGTCTTTTTATAATCTTCTCAAGTTTTTTCTGCATTTCTTGGAGTTCCTTTCGTGTTGGAATATCCAGCTTATGAAGCGCCTTTTCCACAATCTCTTCAATCTTGGATTCAATTTCTTTTTTGCTCGATAAGACTTTATTAAACAACTCTTTTACCTGTGCCTTTGCCTCGTCTGCCTTGATTTCTCCCTTTTCTACCAGATCATCAATAATTTCTTCGACGTTCTCTTTCGTTATTAACAATGCCCCAAATCCAAAGTTTATCGCCTTTTTAAAAAAATCTGACATCATATCCCACCTCCCATAAACATTAAGCGTAAAGTTTTCCTATCCATGTTCCTTTGGGTAAATTCATAGTTGAATAATGATGGATAATATATGATTGCCATTAAAAAAACAACTAATTTTGTATATGAGAAGCCTCTATTCTTTTAGCCCAAGTTTCTCAATCATTTTATTGATGGCTTCACTGTCAGATTTTAAACCTGATTTAGGTATAAGACTGAGTAATTGACCTCCGAGGATACAGAACCCAACAAGAGGTATATAAAGATACCGTTCAGCCATTATATTTTCTATAGGAATAATATTTAAGACAGGAATCAAGGCAACAAAGAACCATAGAATAGCGAAAAACAAGGCCTTTGAATAAAAAAACAGCCTGTAAGTAATTACAATTACAGAAATGATGAGAAGGAAAGGACAAGACAAAGGATAATTCTAGAGGAGAATTTGCATTCGGAACGACATAGTCGGCCTTTAGACGCACAGGGAAAAATAAAAACACCGAATTGAGGCTGTGGAGAAGTAAGTTCGTGAGATGGTATCCGAGAGGTTTTAGATGCCAGAAGAAGTAATCGATAAAATAAGATAACGTAACAACCGGACGATAACTGAGTTCCCCAGAGGACGTGAAATAATCGTTGGTAAAGATCGTGGGTAGCTTGTGCCACGACCGTATCAGATAATTATTCGTAATGGTAAACTTATCATCATAGGCAAAATCGTTTCCCAGGGTATATAAGTATATGAGTACGGAAACAACGACGATAATTAGCAACTGATAAAATAAAAGGAATGTCTTCTCTGGCTTGAATACCACCGTCCCACGTTTATTTATGGGTTGGTACGGATTACACATTTACCGTTTTTAGGTATTGACGTCATGAAAATAATTAAAATAACATAAATTAATTTTGACAGGATTAACAGGATAATCAGGATGAAATAAGGTAGCTTTTATGTTGTTAATCCTGTATATCCTGTCTAAAATTAAGTCTTTGTTCTTGCTACGGGAAAACCTATAGGCATTATTCGTAATTTTGGGGAAAGCAAAGTTGAGGTTAAACGAACGGTCAAGGATTTAAAGTAAAAGATACACAGGATGAAAAAATTATCATGTAAATCCTGTTCATCCTGTCTAAGGTAGCTGAACTATTACAAGTAATCTGGATTATTTACATGCAAAGATTCTATACTAAACGCCCTCGTGTTTCCTTCTGCGTCTTTTTAAAACATATTTCTTCCTGTTTAGCCTGTGCTTTTTTTTCCCTCTAAAACCGCTTGCCATGGCACTCCTTACAATAAACTTTGATATGTATATAAATCGAGTAGAGATAATACCAACAATAAGTTTAAAATTCAATAAAATATTAATTATTATATCTATAAAGCAGCTATTTTATGTTTGGTAAAGCATCTTGGGGTTACGGGCATGGCAATTAAAAAAAGTTTGCATCTTATCAGATCGTTTGTTAACATTATTTTACATTTTTACAGATATATCACTTTGTTATTTGTGAGGTAAGACCCTATGGCTAAAAAACCCAGTGGAGATAAAATGAGCTGCTCCTTTTGTGGAAGGAGTTATGAAGCAGTAAACCGCTTAATTCAAGGCGATACTAACATTTTCATTTGTAACGAATGTGTAGAGGCATGCCATGCGCTTCTTAAAAAAGATCAAAAACAAGTTCTGAGCAAACCCGTGGGGAAAATGCCGACGCCTTCACAGATCAAGGAACGATTAGATGAATATATCATAGGCCAGGATACGGCAAAAAAGACACTCGCCGTTGCAGTGTACAACCACTATAAGCGTTTGATTGCCAGTTCCAGTAAGGATGGAGTTGAAATAGAAAAAAGTAATATCTTACTTATAGGACCTACCGGTTCCGGGAAAACCCTCCTGGCGCGTACCCTCGCCAGAATACTTGACGTTCCATTTGCGATCGCAGATGCAACGACCCTCACCGAGGCCGGGTATGTGGGTGAAGACGTGGAAAACGTATTATTGGCCTTGTTAAGAAATTCGGATTTCAATCTTCAGCGTGCACAGCAGGGAATTATTTACATTGACGAGATTGATAAAATTGCCAGAAAGAGTCCAAATCCATCAATCACAAGGGATGTCTCCGGTGAAGGGGTGCAGCAGGCGTTGCTGAAAATGCTGGAGGGTACCGTGGCAAATGTACCTCCTCAGGGTGGAAGAAAACATCCAGAACAACAATATATTCAAATGGACACGAAGGATATCCTCTTTATTTGCGGCGGCACCTTCACAGGGATAGATGATATTATCAGGAGGCGAATTGGGAAAGTAAATATAGGGTTTGATGCAAAAAAAATTGATAAAGGCGAAGAGTCCTTTGCTGACATTTTGAGTAAAGTGGAAGTCGAGGACATTATTGACTATGGAATGATTGTAGAGTTTATAGGACGACTGCCCATCACTGCACCTTTGATGCCGCTAACGCAGGACGATCTGATCAAGGTTATGACAGAACCAAAGAATGCCCTGGTCAAGCAATACCAGAAATTCTTTGAAATGGAAGAAGCCAAGTTGGAATTTTCTCATGAGGCATTAGTAGTGATCGGTAAAAAGGCGTTTGAAAAGAAGACCGGCGCAAGGGCATTAAGGTCAATATTTGAAAATTTTATGCTCGATGCCATGTACCATTTGCCTTCCAACAAAGGAGAATCCTCTTTTCTGGTTACACCGGCAGTCGTGCGTGGTGAAGTGCCATTACTGGCGCAAAAATACAGAAAGACTGCGTAGTAGTCATTGAGCCACGAATGAACGCGGATTTACACAAATCATAACAAACACATTGCCTGCCCGTATTTTATTTTCCTAATAGTATCAGTCTTTTTAGTTCGGTCGCAGCATCATCTTTTCTGTTCAGCTTATCGTATAACAACGCAAGATTTTTATGGATAATAGGGTTAAAAGGATTGATGTGGTTGGCTTGTGACAGAATATCTATGGCTGCATCATACTCACCCTTTCGCTGATAGAGTTCGCCGAGTGAAATATAGGTGGTGGTGTATTCAGGATAGTATTCAAGGGCGACCTTCAGGATTTCCTCAGCCTTGGTATATTGCGTGTCCATGATGTAAGCAGTTGCCAATTTGTTCTGAATTTGTGGGGAGATATTACCTGCCTTCCTGAATGCCTTTTCATATTCAACGACTGCCGCGCCGTGAAGTCCTTCATGGCGTAAGAGGTCGCCCAGGATGGCACATTTTCTGGCATCCTTTACCTCTATTTCAGCAACACTTTCTACGTCATCTACTATTTTCGAGGATTCTTTAAGCTTTGTGGGAAGTATCTGGATGCCGTGAATCCTCCGAAAATTTTTCTGTTTCAGTTCCTGCAGCCAACTTTTTTCAAATTCATCAAAAGAAACACCTGTTGCTGCTGATACCGCATCTTCCGTTGATTTTCCGCTCTTGATGCCATCCAGAATAGATACAAGCAAAGGATAACCACCGCGGTTGAATATATAATCGATTACGGTAAAAACTTCGGCAAAGGCAAGCGCTGTATCTTCTCTCTTTTTTAACTTTGCCAGCGATGGGTGCATTTGTTCAAACGTGATAAAATAATTCTTTTCAACAGCCTCGGCCATCAGGCTTTCTAAAGAAACAGGCAGTTTAGGAGTTATATTTTCCAGCCAGCGGTTTTCTTCATACTTTGCAATCCCTTCATGGAGCCAAATGGGCACGCGATTGTACGTCTTTTTCATTATTACGTAGTGTACGTACTCATGGGTAAGTGTGTCGAGCCATTGATATCCTCTGGGCTGGAGGCGCGGACTTGTGATAATTACACGATTAAATAAACAGATTGCTACGGTTCCGGAGGTTTCTATTTCTCCTTTGGTAAGCGTCGAGATCGTACAAAAGCTTTCTGCGCCAGGGAATACTTCGACAAGGACAGGTTCTTTTGGGAAATAACTAAGGTCGTTCCCAACGGCTTTATAAGCCTTTTCAAGGGTATTTAAGGCATAATCGACCAGTATGGCATCCTGGTCTTCCTCATATCGAAATAAGAAGTGCTCGGTTTTAACCTCTTTGAACTTATTCGTAGTTTGATAAATCTTATCTACAAAGTCATAAAATTCTTGGGCATTTTGTGCAATGCCCGGCTCTTTTTGTGCCTCTTTTAAAAAAGATAATGACTCTTTATAATTCCCCTCATAGAATCGTACTTCGCCCACAAAAAACAGTACATAAGGATTTTCTGTCGCAGTTGAAAGCAGTTTATTGGCAATTGCAGAAGCCTCGTCGATTTGCCACGTCTTCAGACATTCCTCTCCGTAAGCAATTTCACCCACAACGTCAAAGAATTTTTCTTGTTGTGCGTGTACCTCACCCGTAAATAATGTGAGGATTGGTAAGAGAAATACGAGTGTAATAGAGATTCTTTTCATTTAATTTCTTCCTCTATCAATCCATAGAGTTTGTAAACCATTTGGTCAATCTGTTTTTCCAACGCCGATGTGTCG
>Ga0209211_10004960_pt1 | contig 20239 bp, 22 predicted proteins | sample RifGroA2_FD_183992 | JGI IMG/M metagenome (GOLD analysis project Ga0209211, IMG submission 183992) | Groundwater microbial communities from Rifle, Colorado, USA - Groundwater A2 (SPAdes) (version 2) | ecosystem: Environmental > Aquatic > Deep subsurface > Groundwater | place: Rifle, Colorado...
ATCCCTATGACGGCTACGGAATTGAAAAATTTACCCACAGGATTTTTTTCGAAAAGCGAACACACAATAACCAACCTGCGTTTCTTTGCAATATCTCCCAATGCGTCGGTCGCTGGTCCTGGTATTGATTCCGCGAGGTTAAAATGGCGCTTATCCTTTGGTACTTGGCAAAAGTACGGCGAGAGAAACAGCTCCGGAAGACACACAAGCTGCGCTCCTTTGGCGGCAACGCGCTCTATTCCCGCGATAGCTTTTTTGAGATTCGTTTCGGGGTTTTTGCTACACTTCATTTGCACAAGGCCTATTTTGATTTTCTTATGATTCATATTTCAATAAGTGCCACGCTGATAATTCCCAATCCGATTCCTATTTTGTTTACCAACGACATATCTTCCTTGAAATAAAGAACGCCCACCAGAGTAACAATGACTAAATTCAAAACGGTAAATATAGAGATCGCTTTTGACAGATACTCGTACTTCAGCGAAATCGCCCAAAAAACGGTTCCGATAAAATACACCCCCAGCCCGATATAAAGAAGAATATTTCTACTGTCGGCTGACCATTTTTTGAAAAATACATCCCCCATCACCTCAAAGGCGACTGCAAGCGCGATAAGGCCGAGGAAAATAAATTTTGAAGCGATTTCCGATGACATTTTACAAATCCAGCAGCACTGCCGCGATCCAGGGGAAAACGACCGTCGCGTCGCTTTGGATGATTTGATAGTAACTCTTTGTCGAGAGTTTATTCCAGGTGATTTTTTCCTTACCGCCCGCGCCGGAGTACGAACCGTACGACATTGGAGAGGAGCCGATTTCGATGAATCCTGCCCAATCGCGAATTTTATCATGAAGTCCCAAATCATGTTTCAATGATGGAACGACGCAAATGGGGAAATCAGCCGCAATACCACCGCCCAGCTGAAGAAACGCAATAGGCGCATCCTTGGCAGTTTCCATATACCAATCATACATCCATGTGAAGTACTCAAGTCCTGTTTTCATGATCATGGGATCAAAGAGAGGAGTTTTATTGGTACGGTATTTTCCGCCGTACGTGTAGCTTGCAAAGATATTACCCATAGTAGAGTCCTCGAATCCCGGAATAACAATGGGTACGTTTTTTTTATACGCGGCATACGCCCAGCAATCTTCCGGGTTTGCTCCGGTATCAGGCTTGATAAGTTTTTTTTCAAACAGACGGCGGAAATATTCGTGAGGGAAATAACGCTCACCCTTCTTCTGCGCATCGTTCCACATCTTCACCAAATGCGGCTCCATGATGCGGACGCTTTCATCTTCCGGAAGGAAGGTGTCCGTAATGCGCCGAAGTCCTGCATCGCGCAATTCTGCTTCTTGGACAGGGGTCAGCTCGGTATACCGCGGGATGTAGGCGTAATGCGAATGCGCGACGTAGCGGTAGTAGGATTCTTCATGGTTTGCCGCAGTGGCGGAAACAAGATGCACTTTATTTTTACGGATAAGCTCGGCAAGCATCACGCCCACCTGAAATGAACTCAGTGCTCCGGCAATCGTCACGACGATTTTTCCACCCTTATGTACATGCTCTTTGAGCCACTGCGCGGCCTGGAGCGTCGCGCCCGCATTGCAGTGGTTCAATGTCCGCTCGGCTAATGCCGACACTGGGGTTTTGCTCCGTTTTACATAGTCGCTTAGTGTGCCTTTTGCGGCTTTTCCTGCGCCAGGTTCTTGCACAATGAGATCCCGGAGCCCGGAAGAAAGTTTATTAAGTTTAGTCTTGTCCATATTGTGTAAGTTAGATATAAACCGTTTGTAATCACCAACATTTCAGACGAAAGTTATGGCGGTGAAAGATCAAGCGCGTAAGTCATAAGATTATTATATACCTAATTGTTTGCTAACAGAAATTGCGCAGAAGATATTCTAAAACAGTATGGGTCGAAAATCGCAGAGCGCAGAGCGACGTTCGACCCATTTACTTACCGGTGAGACATTGGCCGAAGAAAACCTGTGCCAACTGCTTCCCCAAAGAAAACCAGGGTTTTCTTCCACCATGATCCATCTACTGGAGGAAAGGCAACTACGACATCACCAAACTTCTCGAAGAATTTCATCCGCCGAAGAATCGGTCCTGCGGCAAGGATGAGTAGTGGGTATCCGCCTGCAAGAGCAGATGTCACCGCACCGGGATACCCGTTCATTGCATACGTCCAGAATGATAACGAAATAACATATGCCACCTCTCCTCCAAGCAGTGCCCACCAAAGGCGTTTGATTTTCGGTAAGTCGGATCGAAAGTTTTGTCGTAATTTCTTCGAAAAAAGTGCGAAGAACCCGATCGATTGGCCGGCGAGATATGGGGCAAGGAGAGATTGGTAACTTCCCTCACCTAGACGTTTCAGAAGAAAGTCGAACCCGAAAAGCGCGAGAGTTAGGGTTCCGACATGAACGAAGAGCAGCGTTTTGTAGCCTAGTCCAGTGCTACCAGTCTTTGCACTTCCACCAAAAATCCAACGCAGTGAACTAAGGGTGGCAGTCAGTACTAGGATCCCAATCCAGTACGTGGGTACCAAATTGATGCCAAGTGTAAGTCCTAGAAGAGCCATGAAGATCGGCGTCTGGGCATCCCAGAACGCGACTTCATCAAAACTCGTCGCGACCTGGGTGAGGCGGAAGTAAGCGCCATTGGACACGGTCCACATTGCACCTACTACAAACGCTCCGATTATGTAAGCCATCGAAATCGACGGAAATCTCCGAAGATGGTGTAGATCAACGCGCCCGCAGGCAGAATCGACGAGATCACCAGCGCTTGAAGTGAGTTGCTCAGGACTGGATCATCCCCAGCCGACAGAACAAGCCTGTCGTTGATCATGACGATGGCCATGAAAGCGGCCGCCAAGAAAGCGAATAACATGTAAATGTACATAACAACCTCCTTGAATAAATGGTGAATGATTCGTTTTTGGTTTCTTAAATTTAATAAGTCTGGCGAGTATACATATAAACGCCATAATTGGGCAAATTTTACAACAATATTGACAAAATTATTACGATATGTTAGTATTCTAACATGATTACTATTTCACAAGCAGTTGAAGAAATTATTAACCACTCACCTTTTTTAACGGAGGTGTTGTATGAGGATATGGCCAATATCACTGGGGTGGCGCGCCAGTTGCGTCCTCAAGTAGAAAAAAAGCTTCTTATCAAAGTATCTGAAGAAGCAATTGCCATGGCCCTTCATCGGATCAAGAAAAAGCTCAAACCGCCCACTTCTGGCATTGAAGTTTTGAAAGATACGAAAAACATTACCATATGTTCCAATCTGATTGAATTTGTGATATCCAACTCTCCTGATATCGTCGACATACACAGAGAAGTTTTAAAAATATCTCAAAATAAAAAGGATACATTTTTTAACATATCCGTAGGGCTCACTGAAGCAACTATTATTGTAAGCAGTGAATTGGAGCATGAGTTAGAACAAATATTAAAAAACCAGAAAAATGTAATGAAGATAAACAATTTATCTTCCATCACTATGAAATTATCAAGTAAAATGACACTCACCTCTACCGACGAATACTATTTGGTATTGAAAGCGCTCGCCTGGAGCGGGATAAGTGTCATTGAAGTTACATCAATCGGCTGGGAATTAAATATGCTTTTCATGAACCAAGATGTCAATCAAGCCTTTTCGGTTATTAAATCCTTGACTTCGTAAATTCAGGATTTTCGCGCTTGCGTCATTCTGAGGCCGCAGCCGAAGAATCTGGGCCGAAAGGCCGCACCGGCGCGGAGCCTGTCCTGAGTCACGCCGAAGGGCTAGATCCTTCTAAAAAGCATCCCGAACACATTTCCATGCATTCGGGATTGTCATAATTCTAACATGATAATATGCACTCGCTTAGACCAATCCGAACATCTCTCAGTGAGGGTTGCTCGACAGCGAAACCCTCCGCAACCAAAATTTCCCCAAGCGAGGATTGGCCTGAAGCGAAAGCGTCTCGGAAGGCGCGCGGGCATGGTTTCCGCGAAGCGGAAGAGCGCACCTGAGAGCCGAGCGGGCAATTCCCCGCGGGGGAATTGAACCGCGTCTTTCGCTCAGGCTAACCCGAGCGCCTTACCACCCAAACTTTTTTCCCACCTCCTCCGGCGTTTCGCGTTTGCACGCGACGGTAATGACCCCGTTTTGTATGACCAGTTTTTCAGGGCTTGAAAGCATGCAATGAAGGCTCGCGAGTGCGTCTTGGTAGGCGCCCGTGTCAAGCACCGCTACATACAATGGCTCGCCTTCTCGCACATCCTGCAAACGAGGCAAGAGCACATATTCACCCCCATCGGTGTATTTATCGTCCGAATCGCAGCTAGACCCAGACAGCCATACGCGCGAAAATTTAGTTGTATCCATGTGATTAGCGGGAATGACATGCCAGCGCTGATTGACGCCCCATGTATCCGGCAAATCATTCATAATGCTTCCATCAATAAAGTACCAGCGTTTTGAAGGCCCCGTGCGCCCATTGGCCGCCATCTCCTTCTCGGCGATGATTTTATACACCGTGATTTGCGCGGGTGCCATGAGATACCTTCCCCACTCGACGATGATATCGGGATGCGGCACTCCGCCGCGCTCTGCGGCAGACTTAATCGTCCGTACGATGCGCGGTGCTACCTGCTGTACGGTGTATATTTTTTTATTCTTCTCGTACGGCGCGGCAAACCCTCCCCCGATATTCAGCGCATCGAGCATGGGATTATTCTTCTTCACTTTCAAGTACACCCCCATTGCCTCGCGTGCAAGCGTAATGAGATCCTGCGCACTCGTTACTTGTGAAGCGGCATGATAGCTCATCAGTTTGAGGTTCCGCACCTTCCCAAGCCCTATCAAGTCTTTGGTGGAAAATCCGAATTGGTCGGTTGGCTTGTCCCAATGCGAACGTATGCGTGTGGTAGGCGCCCAACGGATGCCTACGTCGCCGCGGTAGCTGCGGAGATATTCAAGCTCCCAATAATTTTCAATGATGGGAATAATTTCGAGACCCTTGAGCTTCAATTCTTCGATGAGGGAAAGATAATTTTTGGTCTTGGGGCCGTTGCACAGCACTTTGATCTTCGTAGAAAATTGTTCCTGCTCCCACATGTGCTTAACTATCCAAAGTTCATTTGCAGAGCTTGTCTCCAAATGCCCGCCCTCTGAAACGACGGGAAGGACAAATTCTTTCGTTTGATTCGCTTTCATGGGGTAATGGAAAAAAAACTTTCCCCGGTACCGCTGTGCGCGCATCGCCGCGCGGAATGCGTCGAATGTTTCGTTGAGGCGTTCTTCAATCACGTGCGGGAACAAAAGCTCTAATGACGTGCCGAAACGGTCGCAGAGATCCTTCACGTTGTATTGGTAATTCCCCTCGCGCACGATGAGCTCGCCGTCTTTATTCACGTCAAAATGGTCAGTGGCATATTCCGGCACACCGAGCTTCCAAAATTTTCTTACGTTGCGCTTTTTTGCCATCGCGAAACGAGTATTCCGGAGTGTGGATAACTTATTTTCTGCATTTAAGTGTACAATATCTATGAGAGTTTACAATGCCATGCGCGCTATGAAACCAAAATCGGGGTTTACCCCTCACGTTCCAACCAGGGCGACGTTGTTGAAATGCGTTCTGACACGAAGCGGCTTCGCCTTTCGTCGTTCAGGGTTAAAACTTTCCCGCGCAGAACATGCGGGGTTTACCCTTATCGAACTGCTGGTGGTCATCTCGATCATCGGTACGCTGGCGACGCTGTCCGTCGTCTCGCTCAACAACGCCCGCGCGAAAGCCCGCGACGCGCGACGCGTATCCGACGTACGGCAAATCCAAACGGCGCTGGAGCTGTATTATTTCGATCACGACGGCTATCCAATCGCGGCGGCCTTGCTGGGACAAACCAATTACGTTTGCTTGGGGAATGCAGGATTTTCCTCACTGGGGACGGCGTGCGCCACGCCGTATATGCGCATAATCCCCACTAATCCGGGCCCCATCGGCACTCCCTACTCCTACACCGGAGTTGACGGATCAGGCTATTCGATTACCTTCTCTCTCGAAACGGGCGCAGGCGGACTGGTGCCCGGCCTTCATACAGCGTTCCAAGACGGGGTGCAGTGAGACAGCGGCAGAATACAATTTGACTATGCCATCCTTATTCGACCGCCCTCAAGCGGTTTTTTGTTGCAGGAATCGCACGGCATGCTCTCTGACGGCGTCGGCGCCAAGCGTGACCAATATGGCATTGTGCGGCATATCAGAAAGCGCCTGCGCTAGCGCATCGCCGGAAGAAACGGCGCTGACGTTGGTGTGATACTGCGCGGCCAATTGGGCGAGCGATGCCGATGCTGCCGCGGCGTGCTCTCCCTTCTCGCCGATTCCCGGCACGACCGGCAAGATGCCTACGCGATCGGCATACGTGAAGGAGGCAGCGTATTCTTTCGCCAAGTATGCGGTGCGGTTGATCAGATACGGCTGGAATACGCACCACACCGCGCGTCCCGGATATTGCCCGCGAATGGCGCCGAGTATGGACGTGATTTCCGAAGGGTGATCGGCAGCATCGTCTATTACCGTGACGCCGTGCACGCTCCCCATAACCTCCACGTGGCGCTCTCCTCCGTGATAGGACGCAAACACGTCCTGCGCGAGAGTGAGCGGAATTTTGAGATGATGGCAGACTGCGGCGACGGCGAGCGCATTCATGACCTGATGCTGTCCAGGAACGGCGAGGTCAAACGCAACGTCTTCGTCATGACGCTTGATATGCAGGAGAAACGTCGTCTTTCCGCCCTGCACGCGCGCATTTAATGCACGCACTTCCGCCCCTTCTTCCTTCCCGAACCATATCACATCCCCTTTCACGCCTTTGAGCGCGCGGAGTACCAGGAGATCGTCGCGGTTGGCGATAAGCGTGCCGTGCGCGCAGACGCGTTGCGCAAATTGACGGTACGCGCGCACGAGCGCATCGAGATCGCCGAAATAATCGAGATGATCCATTTCAATGTTGGTGATGACGCCGATGCGGGGATCGAGCGACAAAAATCGTTTCTCGTTTTCGTCGGCCTCGATAATGAGATAATCCCCCCTGCCGCACCGTACGTTCCTCCCCCATACTTCCACTGGCGTGCGCAATACCACGGACGGGTCCAGCCCCGTGCGCTCGCACACCGACCCGAGATAGGCGCCGACGGTCGTTTTTCCGTGGCAGCCCGCGACGGCTATCGTAGCCTGCCTGCGGCTTAGCACCCCCAACAGTTGCGCAGGCGTCAGGAGGGGTAGGCCCCACATTCGTGCGCGTACGAGTTCCGGATGATGCGCACTCATGCGCGGCGACACGACCACGCAGTCGGCGGAGGGCGAGATGCCGTTGGGTGTTTCGCCAATACTGCAGCGGATACCCAATCGGACAAGATACTCGGTGCGCGCATTCGCCGCGCGCTCCGAACCGCTTACGTCTTTGCCCCAATACTGCAGCAATTCCGCCAGTCCGCTCATCACCATGCCGCCGATGCCGATGAAATAGATGCGGGAAAAATGAGAAAATGGCACGGAGGGCGCGGCGATTTTCATAGAGAAACGAGGAGCGAGAGTTCGCGCCACACGGCAGCTCCGTCATCGGTAGGGACGGCATCAGCGAGGCGCGTCGCGCGCGATGCGCGTTCGTCATTATGCGCGAGCAAGCGAAGGATGGAGGTGCATAGCTCGTCGGCAAAACCTGTGCGTTGCGCAATCACGACCGCCGCATCGCGCGCGCGAAGATAGCCGGCATTCATTTCTTGCGCCGATCCGGGAATAGGCACCACGATCATAGGCAGCCGCATGCACGCGCACTCTGCAATGGTGCCCATGCCTGCCCTGCCGACTACCAGATCCGCGGCAGTATAGGCGCGCGCCAGCTCATCGTCTAAAAATGTGCGTGTGCAATACCCCGGCGTATCATGCGCGCCCGCTTCATCCCGCGCTCCCGTGAGATGAATGATGGTGCAGTAGGAGGCAAGGCTCTTTGCAATCTGGCGCACCGCGCGATTAAGCGCCACCGCGCCCGTTCCGCCTCCCATGGCCAGAAGCGTTGGTTTCCCTTGATCAAGTCCAAATCGCGCTTTTGCCTCGCGCCGATGAGTATCAGTGCGTGCGCTCGCCGCACGAATGGCATCGCGAACAGGAAATGCCACGCGCGCATCCTGCGTAGAGGTGCGCGACGGCAGCACCGTACAGGCGCGCGTTACGCACGCGCGTATCAGCCGGTGTGCAAGCCCCACGGTGGCGTCCAGCCTGATTGCCAGCGAGGGAATGCGCAGCACCCATGCCGCCCAATGCAGCGGCACGGCAACAAAAGCACCGGCGCTTACCACCGCCCGCGGCCGCAGCCAGAAGAGCAGGGCAAGGGACTGGAAAAAACCTATGACGACAAGGAAGGGATCCGCCAGGGTCCGCAGCGAGGCGTAGCGGCGAAATTTTCCATTGCACAACGGCAGGTACGCCATCACGCGCGTGACCGGAGCGCGTTCCACGCCGCGCCACGTACCGATCCACCACAGAGGGATCTGGGGCGATGCGCGCCGCACGCGCTCGACAAGGGCAATGAGCGGGACGACCGAACCCATCGTGCCGCCGCCGGAAAATACGAGGGGACGAGGTCTGGACATAATCATGCGGTGCGCGAAGGAGTACGCGACAAACTTATGCACACGCCGACCGCGGCAAGGAGCGACAGTATGGCGCTGCCGCCGAAACTGACGAAGGGGAGCGGCACGCCGGTGAGCGGCAGTATGCCGATCATGGCGCCGATATTGAACAACGATTGCACGGCGATCCAGAGCGCGACACCGGCGATGAAACACCGCCCCATGTCAGTGGGCGCGATGCGCGCACATCGCATAAGGCGGTACACCAGCAGCGACAACAGGATCACGAATGCCGTCGTGAAGAGAAATCCGAGCTCCTCTCCCATAACGGCGAAGATCGAATCGCCGGCGGTTTCCGGCAAATAATTGTATTTCTGGCGCGATTGCCCAAAACCGCTCCCCCACCAGCCGCCTGATCCAACCGCAATCATCGCCTGGCGCACATGATACCCCACGCCGCCGGGATCGCGTCCCGGGTCAAGCAGGACGAGAAAACGTTCGATGCGATAAGGGGCGCTCAAGACTGCCGCAGCGAGCAGCGCGCACGCAAGCGCGCCGACGATGACGAGGTGCCGTAATTTCGCTCCCGCGACAAAATAAAGCGCGACGGACGTAATGATAATGAGCGCCACCGTGCCCACATCCGGCTGCAGAAGCACCAGACCCGCAAGCATGCCCACCAGAACCAGGAACGGAATGAATCCGTACGAGAAATTTCCCAGATGTTCCCGTCGCTTTTCCAGCCACGCAGCCAAATACAGGAGAAAGCCGAGCTTGGCGAATTCGGAAGGCTGGAAATTCAGAGGCCCGAGGGACACCCAGCTGTGCGAATTATTGACCGAGAGCCCCACGCCGGGGATAAACACGAGGACTAAAAGCGCCAACGTTACGAGAAATCCCGGCAGCGCCAGCGCGCGCCACCAGGACGGAGGGATGCGCGCCGCCGCTGCCAGCGCAATAAGGCCGAGCACGATGTGCACCGCCTGCTGTTTGGTGAAAAAGTACGTGTCGCCGAAACGCTCATACCCCAAGACGCTCGATGCGGAAGAGAGCATCACGAGACCGAAGAGCGTGAGCAGCAGCGTCAGCCCGAGAAGTTGGTAGTCTAATCTCTGTTCTCCCATTATAGACGTTTTCATACTTCATCAAATCCCAATTTCCAATGACCAATGCTCAATCAAATCCCAATGCTTAAATGTCAAACAGTTTGATCATTACGACATTGGCTGATCATTGGGGATTGGACATTGGGCATTGTCAATGCAGCGCGATCCACAGCCCCAGCGCGACCATGATGGCGTTGATGACCCATGCGCGCATCACGATCTTCTCCTCGCTCCATCCGCGCGCTTCAAAATGATGATGCAGAGGAGAAAGCGTGAATACCTTCGTGTTAAACGCGCGCTTGGCGATCGCCTGTATGATCACGCTCGCGAGTTCCGCGAAAAATACAAAACCGAACAAAGGAAGCACGAAAATACGGTTCTGCGCGATCGCCATCACCGCCAGCAGCGCTCCCAGTCCCAGCGAGCCTACATCGCCCATCTGAAACCGCGCCGGTTTGATATTGAAATAGGTGTAGGTGAGCAGCGCGCCCGCCGTCATGCCGTTGAGCACGGCGAACGCAGGATTTCCCTGAATCCACGCGAGCACCATCAGCCCCGCAAATGCGGTAATCAACGCGCCTCCCGCAAGTCCATCCAGCCCGTCCGCAATGTTCACTGCATTCGCCGTCGCCGTCACCGCAAGGATAATCAAAGGGATAAGCAGCCAGCCCAATTGCCATTCCCCGTCCCAGGGCACCCAAATCGCGCGCCATTCGGGGCCGAGCTTGAAATATAGCCACCAGGAGGTGAGCGCACCGGCGGCAAGCTGGAAAAATATCTTTTCATGCGCCTGGATGCCTTTGCCGGGATTCGAGCCCAGATGAAAGAAAAAACGCTTGTACGCGACCCACGGGATGCTCATCCGATGCCAGAGACGCATCCGCCACAGGCGATGCACGCGCGCGAGCCTCATGGTGCGCTCAAGCGAACGCATCTGCCGCTGGCGGCCGAACAGATTGAGGAGATCGTCAATGCCTCCCAAGAGGCTTGCGATCATCATGACGCCGATGGGCACCCAGGTGAAGCGCTGATTCCAATTGAACATCAGCGTCAATGCCAGCACCGTGACGACTACGAGCAGCCCTCCCATGATCGGCGTGCCGTGCTTGTGCGCGCGGCCGGGCAGCGGCACGGCATACTGATGATCGCTCAATCGCAAAATCTTAAACCGGTACAGGAGATTGGTGAGCAGCGGCGCCCAGACAAACGCGACCACGCACGCAAGCACGAGGTATCCGAGACTGGCGGTGATGAGGGGGAGGAACATGGGACGAGTGCAAAAATCAAATCTCAAAATCCAAAATAATGGAGTCCTTTTAGGGACGAATCTTTCAAACATTTTGGATTATCAAGTATCATTTTGATTTTTGGATTTTACATTATGGACTTAAGTCGAAAAATTCCATTATTCTCGCGTTTCTCCAGCCACCCTTCCCGCGACGGCAGGCTGCCCTGCCACGCTTCCTGCCATTCCTGCGCTTCAAGGCCCGCCTGCGGTGCGCGTATCACAATCTTTCCTTCGCGTACCCCTGACTCTTCTCCGAACGCCTCGCTGGAATGCACGTAGGTAAGCGACAAAAGCGCGCCCTCGCTACTTCGTTCGATTTGAGAAACAAGTAGTACATGCTTCCCTCCCCGCGTACGGATGAGGTCGCCGGGGCGAACCTCGCGAAGACTGACGGGTATGCAATTTTTCTCATCCGTCAGCGTCATAACGTCGGTGTTGTGAAATGGACGGATCCTGAACAGCAGTTTCCTCCACCACGAATGCGCGCCGGATATCAGGACACCCCCCAATGAATTTCCCGTCCGCTCCCGCACATACGGATCAAGCGCTCGCGCGGCAAATCCAGAGCAGTCTATGCCGATTCCTTCCCGCTTCATAAACGCGCGAATTTCGCTCGCAGAAGCGTTGCGCATGCCCTTCCCATGCACTGCGGCGCGCGCCACAGTCTCCGCAATGATCTCTGAAGGACTCCCCTTTCCTACTTCTGCCGTCGCGCTCATGCGTTTGCGCGAAAGTTTGTTTTGATAATACGGACACGCCACTTCTCTGTCCTCACCAAAATCGAGCCTGAAATAGGCCCGAATCATCTCTTGGCATGCCTGCGGAAGCGTTTCTTTCATGCAAGTTCTATTTGCCTATGAATCGCCCGAATAGTCTTTTCGCAGTTATCTCCGAGCGTGTGTATCATATCATTTTTCGCCTGAATTCTCAAGAGCTCGCCGCCAGGCTTCACGGTTTCATTTTTTGATACGGAAAATGCAAACACTTCACCTTTCTGTATTTCCACAACGCTTATAGCCTTCTCAACAAATTCAATTCCTTGTTCGCTTATCTTATAGCGACCAGGAGTAAATTCATCTTTCAACCGTACCGGATGATTTTCCACATTGCGAAAGAATAATTGAAATCCGTTCACACTCTTAGGTACATTATTCGTAATTCCTAATTCCTCATTCCCCAATAGCGCCCTCACATGCCATTCCATCATGCTCCCCTCTCCCCTCTCCTTCTGTAATTGCGATTCCATGGTTGCTGACGCCGGCTGCCGCGGGTTTATCTCTATGAGCACGACTCTTCCTTCACTCGTGGCAATTACGTCGATGCCAAACATGCCGCGGTAACCTCGTTCACCCAGCGTGCTTCCAATCGTGCGTGCGCATGAACAAATTTTATTCTTCATCTCGTCAGGCAACTTCGCCCCCTCACTCCAATCATTCCCTACGGTTGCATACGGATTATCGGTGCATCCCGGAATGCCCGTTAATTGTTTGCTGATGCTGCCAATACGTACGGGCGAACGGCCGTTCGCCCCTACCTGATTCCTCATTCCTAATTCATTATTCCTCACCACAATCGCATTCACCGTATAAGCCTCCCCTTCGTACCATCTCGAAACTTTCACTTCACGTTTCGGAAACTTTTTTTGTAATTCCTCCCACTGTTTCTCACTTTCAAATCTGAACGTCCCCAACCCCGTATGCCCTCGGTTGAACTGCACGATCGGCTGCGAGCCCAAATCAGAGAGCAATTCTTTATACGATCGTATTTTTAATTGTCCTGTCCATGTTTGGGGCAATTGCCATTCCGCACGTAGGGGCGTATTGCAATACGCCCCTACAATTGTCTGCAACCACCGCCATTGAATTATCTTCTCCTCCAACACCGTCCCCGCTTCATACGGCGGGTTAAGCAGTTTCCACCCCAGCCGTTCACACTCACTTTCAATCTGCGGCGAGGTTTTGAATACTAAAATATGGGGCTTTTTGTCTTGCGATAACTCCTGAATTTTTTCTTGAACAAAATCATTTTGCAACAAGTCGACGGTAGGGACAGGTCGCGACCTGTCCCTACTACGCGGGACGGTGATAACCTGTTTTCCATACTTTTGCGCCATCGCCTCCGCCAGCGGGCTCACATTGGTTACCACCAACAAATCCCCTCCCCCGGAGGGGTGTCCCGCCGAGCGGGACGGGGTGTGTTCTCCCAGCAATCCCACCGCTCGTTCCACGTCGCGGGTGATGTAAACGATACTTTTTGGTGCATTCATACGATTTATCATTGACAACTCTCTCTCTCTGGTTTGCTGAACTTGAAAATAATCTTATCACAAAAATCCCAAAGGAGGGAAAAATGTTCGAACTATTAAAGTCCGTTCGAACCGCGATCTTCCCTCCTGCGGGAAAATTGCGGTTCATAAATTTCTGTCTTTACCACGCGTGCGACTTGGCATGCAGTTTTTGCCAAGTGCCCACGCACAAGGTAAAGACAATGTCTGCCTCCCAGCGTGGGGAGGCGTTTCGGCGATTGAAACTTATGTCGGCCCCCGCCTGCAAGATGTCAATCTTGGGCGGCGAGCCGACGCTCCAGCCACAGCTCATCCTCGAAGCGGTGGCAGACGCGGCTAGCGCGGGTTTTCTCGTCAATGTCGTAACCAACGGTTACGCGCTGACAGAAAGACTCATCATCCAACTCGGCAATGCCGGGCTGGATCACCTCGCCGTGTCAGTGGACGTGCCCCAGCCGGGGGCGTTGAGAACCGATCTGGAGAAAGCATTGACGCTTCTTCAGGTCGCGCGCAGACAGGGCATTACCCCTGTCATTAACGTCTTAGTCGGTAGCAAGACCGACTTAAAGGCGTTAAAAGCGTTTTGCCAGCAAGTATTTGACGCGGGCTGTTTTGTGAGCTTGCTGGCAATGTCCCCAAATGTTGGGGGCATGTTCTCAAGCGCGTCCCGAGAGGAAGTACCAACCAACGGACAACTGCGCGAAATAGTCCGTTGGTTGAAGCGCAAAAAGGCCTTTACCGGCCTTGCCACCTCGACGTTCGGATACCTGAACGTCCTGTCCGAAATCGGACAAGGTGGCGAGCGCTCCCTCTGGCACTGCGCCGACCACTTCCGGAGCCAACACGCAGGCTCCGGTCGAGGCTTCCTCTATGTGGATTCCGACGGGACATTGGGTCCTTGTCAGGAGTTCCGTAGCAATTTGAATATTCTCGAAATTCCTGAAGAGAGACTCTCATTGGAGTTTCTCGATCAAGAATTGTCGGGGATTACGAAAAGGTGCGAGGGATGCACCTATAATTGCTACATCATGGAGGAAAAGCTGCGAGGAGCAAGCGTCCTCGCAGAAATACCAACCGCCCTGCGGTTGGTACAAGTCAAGAGTTAAAAAAGGAGAGTCTATGACGGATTCTCCTTTTACATTCCCGTAAACACTAATACAATCGGCGATGCGATCTTAAAATCTTTTTCTATTGCTTTTTGCAGACCTGCGAGCGACATGGCATACTCGGCTGACACCGCCGTTGTTGCGGGCGAATGATATTCGCCCCTACAGTATTGTTGAATTAACTCCTGCGCTTTCTCAATCTCCTCATCGTTTACCACCCACCCCCATCCCCTGCTCGCTTTGACCGCTTGAATGACCTGCGCTTTGCGATGCGCGACGCGGTCGACAATGGCGGAGGCGAGTGAAGTCTTAGTGAGAGTAAAATCGTGATCAAACTGTGAGGCAATAGGATGAACCTTTGTTGTTTGTACAACATGCAACGACGGTAGTGACAGGTCGCGACCTGTCACTACCATTGATTGAAACCCTTCCCACAACCCCACCGCCATCGTCCCGGACGACACTGCCATGAAGATGCTGCCGATGTTCCCTCCTGTCTGTTCAATTAATTCCTCTGCCATTTGATGATACCCCTCCAGCATCCCGTCGTCCGTTGACCCGCGCAGTAATCGTACTTTTTTCTCGCGACTGAATCGCATCGCATCGGTTTTAGGACGCGTGCTCCAACAGACGTGTACATTCTCTACCAACCCCCCATTAGTAACGATCGTTATATTTGGGGGGTTGATTGATTTCTGCGCATACAAAGCCTCCTGAAGCCTTTTTTTCTTTTCCGCCGAAAACAGCTCTGGAAGAAAAATGTGGAAATAAGCATTGTTTTTCTTATTCGCATAATATGCCGCTGTAATCGCCAAATTTCCAGATGAACTTAGGCAAAATTCCTTTTCCCCCGCGCTTATTAATTTATCCACATACGGAAACATCGCCCGATCCTTGTGGGAGCCGGAAGGATTCATGTCTTCCCGTTTCACGAACAGCCGTTCCATGTCCAATTCCTTTGCGAGGGAAGGGTATTCTTGCAATGGCGTGGCAGGTAGGTTTATCATATAAGTACTTATCCCCATCGTTTTCAAACGCACTCATCGCGCGTTTACACGCTTGCGTATGGATGCGTAATGAATGCGTATAAATGCGGTGTATATGTCTTATCACACCATCTGCCCCGAGTGCAAGAATGACATTGATCCCGCGCAAGAGTCCCTGAAGACTGGGGACGTGGTTGAGTGCGAAATGTGCGGGATTACCCTTGAAGTGGGCGCGGTTGCCGACGACGGGGGGTTTGAAGTAAGCATCGTGGAGGAAGAGAAATAGCCCCCCTCGGAGAATGTCAAATTTCAAATAACACCCCTCGTCTTGGCTTAGGATGGCACCGTATTGCCATGGTGAGCCTGTCGAACCATGATCTTTGAAATTTATCATCGGGATTTAAATACACAGACCGACGCGCCGAACGTCGGTTGCATAACACTTTCTTGTTTTTTGTCTCTTACGGCTACTTCTTCTTCAACACTTCTTTCACCTTCGCCACCACTTCATCAAGGCTGTAATTCGCTTTCACCAAATATCCGCGCGCGCCCAAGGCGACCCCCTGGCTCACCGTGTCAGTGTCGGAAAGGTTCGTCAGCAGGATGACGGGAATACGCTTGGTCGCCTCATCTGCTTTCAGGCTCTTCAGCACGTCCAGACCGTTTTTCCTGGGCAGGATGATATCGAGAAGAATGAGATCCGGTTTCTCGGTTTTTGCCGCCCCCTCCCCGCTCTCGCCGTCTATGGCGGTAAACACCTGATACCCCGCTTCTTCCAGGGCAATCTGGATCGCCTTCAGTATCGTCTGCTCGTCTTCAATAATGAGAATAGTCTGTTTTGCCATAGGAGCCATAGGAATTGTATCGTAATGATTAATACCGCTCAAGTATACCATGATAATTGTACATCTAACAACCTGGGCTGTGCAAATGGGCTGTGCAAAAGATCGTTACAAAAATTTTAATCAGGATTGTGTAGTTTTGGCATCATTTTCTGACGATCGCCTGATTTTGATGTCATGTGCTTTTTTCGCCGTCCCACTGCTACACCCATATTTATGGTATTATACATTTTGACGATCGTCCAAAATTGAACGTGGGTACCTTCAGCTAATCATCAAGTACAATTCACCCCCCATTAGTAACGGTCGATTTATCCCACACTCCCTTCCATCTGCAGTTGTATCAGCCGGTTCATTTCCACCGCATATTCGAGCGGCAGTTCCTTCACGACCGGCTCGATGAATCCGTTCACGATCATGGCCTCGGCCTGCGATTTCTCAAGCCCGCGCGACTGGAGATAAAACAGCTGCTCCTCCCCAATCTTTGACACTGACGCCTCATGCTCCACCGTGACGTCGTCTTCGTCAATCTGCATGTCGGGATAGGTGTCGGAGCGCGAGGCTTCGTCAATGATAAGCGCATCGCACACGACCTTGCAGCGCGCCCCGACTGCTCCTTTTTTCATCCTCACCAGCCCGCGGTAGGACGCCCTTCCGCCGTTCTGACTGATGGATTTGGACACAATCTTGCCGGTTGTTTCAGGGGCCAGATGGACGATTTTCCCTCCTGCGTCCTGGTGCTGTCCGCGTCCGGCATGGGCGATTGAGAGAATCTCGCCGTGCGCCTTGCGTCCAAAAAGAAAGCAGCTGGGATACTTCATCGTCACTTTCGATCCTAAATTGCAGTCCACCCATTCCCCCACCCCTCCCTCTTCGATGCGCATCCGCTTCGTCACCAGATTATACACATTCGTGCTCCAGTTCTGAATCGTGGTATACCGCACCCGCGCCCCTCGTTTCACGATAATCTCCACCACCGCCGCATGCAGCGAATCGGTCGCATAGATCGGTGCGGTACAACCTTCAATATAATGCACCGAGCTTCCCTCGTCGGCGATGATGAGGGTGCGCTCGAACTGTCCCATGTTGGCGGCATTGATGCGGAAATACGCCTGCAAGGGCAATTCCACCTGCACGCCCGGAGGTATGTACATAAACGAGCCGCCTGACCACACGGCGGAATTCAACGCGGAAAATTTATTGTCATTGGCGGGGATCACGCTCGCAAAGTATTGGCGCACCAAGTCCGGATATTCCCGCAGCCCGGAGTCCATATCAAGAAATATCACGCCGGTGTTGCGCGTGGCCTCCTGCAGGCTTTTGTAGACTACCTCAGATTCGTATTGCGCGGTGACCCCTGCCAAAAATTTCTTTTCCGCCTCGGGCACGCCGATCGCATCGTAGGTGCGCTTGATCTCGTCCGGCAGCTCGTCCCACGAGCGCGCCTGTTTCTCGGTGGGATTTATATAATAATATATGTCGTCAAACTGAATGCCGTTCAAATCAGCCCCCCACGCCGGTAAAGGGCGCGCCTTGAAATAGGCGTAACTCTTCAGGCGGAAATCGGTCATCCATTGCGGCTCTCGCTTATACCGCGAGATTTCGCGCACGATATTTTCGTCCAAGCCCCGGCGGGATTTGAAGACATAATTCTCCGGCATGGAGAAGCCATAGCGGTAGTTCTCCTTAAGTTTCGCAATATCGTCGGACATACATGTTTCAAAAACGTAATGCCCTCATGTTTTTAAATCCCAATTCACAAAATTGGTCATTCGGCCATTGAAGCATTGATTGGGCATTGGGATTTGGGCATTTGCTTGGTATTTGAAATTTGTCATTTTGCTTTTTCAAAAGCTCGGTATCCCTCTTGCTCCAACTGCTCCGCCAACTCCCCTCCTCCCGATTGCACAATCTTCCCGTCCACCATCACGTGCACGAACTGCGGCTTGATGTACTGCAAAATTCTTTGATAATGCGTAATGAGCATGACCCCGAGCGTGGGGCCTAAGAGCGCATTGACCCCTTCTGCCACGATGCGCAGCGCATCCACGTCTAACCCGGAGTCTGTTTCGTCAAGCACGGCCATGCTCGGCTTCAACACCGCCATCTGGAAAATCTCGCATTTTTTCTTTTCTCCTCCGGAAAATCCTTCATTGAGCGTGCGCTCCAAAAATTTTTCGTCCATGCGAAGGCTCGTGCCGGTATCGCGCAGAAGCGTCCTGAATTTTGGCACCGAAATAGTCTCTCCCGTGCGCGCGCTATACGCCTGACGCAGAAAACTCGCGAGCGGCACGCCTGGCACCTCCATCGGATACTGAAAGGCGAGAAAGAGCCCTTTGCGCGCGCGCTCGTCAGGCGCGGCAGAAGTGATATCTTCTCCATTGAACAGTATTGAGCCTTCCGTCACCGCGTACTTCGGATGTCCCATCAGCACGTGCGCGAGCGTGGATTTGCCGGAACCGTTCGGCCCCATAATCGCATGCACCTCGCCTTGTTGCACGTTCAAATTGACTCCTTTCAGAATTTTTTTGTCTTCAATCGAAGCATGGAGATTTTCAACTGCCAGCGTCATAATCTCTCAAATCGAATTTCTAAACCCTATACAAATCCCAAACCCAAATGTCCAAACATTAAACAGGTTTTGAACATTTTGAATTTAGGATTTGATGTTTAGAATTTCGGATTTAGGATTTAGAGTTTATCAACCCTGCGACGGTCATCCCATCCACTGTCCGGTTCACCGCAGAGGCAATCTCTTCCCACACGTTTTTCCCGAGGCACGTTTCTTGGCGCGGACATTTGTACGGTCCTGCCGCTGGGCATTTGTACGGCGCAAGATCCCCTTCCATGCAGCGCAGGATTTCTCCAATGCTTATTTCATGTGGCTTCCGCGACAAGCGATACCCTCCTTTTACTCCTCGCAGCGCGGTGACCAGCCCTCCGCGCCGCAGATGATGAATCAGCTGTTCCAGGTACTGGTGCGGGATACCGGTGCGCTGGGCAATGGTGGCGACGGACATCGAGGCATCGCGGTCATTGCGCGCGAGTTCTATAATCGCCCGCAACGCATATTCCGAACGGGTAGAAAAACGCATATACAACGCACTAAACGCTTATAGAAATATCTGATTCTAAGTATCAGATATAGTGTAAAATACTGACTGATATTGTCAAATAAATGGATATTTGCTAGTATATTCTTACCCTATCAAAATCAAACTGACGACTGATTACTGAATAACTGAAAACTGAATATGGCACACAAAAAAGCAGGAGGCTCGACCAGTTACGGCCGCGATTCGCACGGGCAAAGGCTCGGCGTGAAGCTCTACGCCGGCGAGGTAGTGCGCCCCGGCATGGTGATTATCCGCCAGCGGGGAGCCAAATATCATGTGGGACAGAACGTCAAGCGCGGCGGCGATGACACCCTCTACGCCATGAAAGAAGGGGTGGTGCGTTTTCGCGCAAAAAAACAACCTAACTTTACGGGCAAGATGAGGAGGATTATGATGGTGGACGTCGTTTAAATTTCGAAGCGACTTTTCGCCACGCAGTACGCTACTTTTCGCAATGTAAACTCGCCGATGAGGCGGGTTTATTGTTGTTTCAAATACTTCTGAAATTCAGTTTGTATCACAAAATTCGCTTCCTTCTCTGCTTTTTTTTCAGATTCGTCATGCACTTCTTTGAGTCTTTTATCCAATTCTTCATCACCTATACTCGAACAATTATCAGCAAATTCATTAATAGTATCTCGTGCCGTTTCTAATTTTATGAAAAATTTATTACCCATTTTAGATAATCCAGTTAATCTTTTTGTTACAGTGTCAACCATTTCTTCCTTTATTTGTTTTTTCTCAAATAATCTTCAAGCATAGATTATAATGGTCTGGGAAATTCGGACAAGTATACTAGATGCGGATAGGGTGTAGGGTGAGGTCTTAAAACCTAATCTCACCATACGCCTATGAAACAACAATTCAC
>Ga0209211_10004961_pt1 | contig 20237 bp, 18 predicted proteins | sample RifGroA2_FD_183992 | JGI IMG/M metagenome (GOLD analysis project Ga0209211, IMG submission 183992) | Groundwater microbial communities from Rifle, Colorado, USA - Groundwater A2 (SPAdes) (version 2) | ecosystem: Environmental > Aquatic > Deep subsurface > Groundwater | place: Rifle, Colorado...
CATATTCCTATTGCTTATGCAAATGTCAATAATGATATTGATTCTCGGATTTGGTATAATGTATCCACAAAAAAATTAAGCAATAAATTTCTTTAATCTCATGACCATATTGTTTCTGGTAAGCCATCTATAAAAACGATTCAAACTATAATACGTATGTATTTTGCGGATAAGGACATAAGCTAAAATTTTATAAATAGGCTTGTGGCCCAAATATGCGTACCATTCAAACAAAATATAGCTTCGTTGTATTTTTCTACGGGGGAATTCTGGTAAATCCAAATACGCTACCCTTCTTTCCATAGATAAATCTTCCTCACTTAACTTATCCAGAAGTTTTCGTTCCTTACACAATAGATATAAATCTGTGCCTGGGTATGGTGAAAATATTGAAAGAAGGTTTCCGTCTGGTTGACATTCCCGATTAATCTTTATGGTTTCCCTAAAATCCTCTATGGTCTCACCGGGAATTCCAATGAGATTGAAAAAATTAACTTTTAGTCCAAATTGCTTTAGCACGCTAACAACTCGTGCAACATCTTGATTGGAATAGTTTCGCTTAAGTATCTCTCTACGCACTCTTTCACTGCCAGATTCAAGGCCAATATTAACAAATTTAAAATTAGCTTTTTTTAGCGCAGACACTATCGGTTCCATATTGATGTTTGGAGATATACTTAAATTTACACCGAAAGATAAAGGTCTGGACAATGCATTATTGTACTTTTCAAGCAAAGCACACACTTCGATAGCCCATTTTTTGTTTGCTGAAAAAGTTTCTACTTCTAAGTAAACCTCTTCAGTTGTAGGAAAATCAGCAACCAATCTTTTCAACTCCTCCAATATATTTTCTGGAGATCTAAATCGAACATAGCTGCCAGATTGCAACTTACGCAGTGCATGGTTGCAGCAATAAGTACAAAGGTAGGGACAGCCACGGCCAAGGAGAATAGAATGTTTTGTTTGCGATGCGGGATATATCCATTTTTGCCACATATCGCGGTCTGGAAATGGAATTAGATCTAAATCTTTGAGAAATGAGCCTGTAGGATTCTTCTCAACCCCTGCTCTATGCTTAATCCAAAGATTAGCAATAGTTGACGGCTCTTTGCGTTTTGCCAGTTGATTGACTAATTCAAGCGTTGGATACTCTCCTTCCCCGATACAAACAGCATCGAATGCATCTGAGATAGCTTGTTCTGGATTTAGAGATACATGACATCCTCCAGCAATAAGGTAGATAGAGGGATGGTTTTCCTTAATTTTTCTGGCTATGCCGGCAATAAACGGATACTCACTGGCCACCGCAGTAAAGCAAACCAAAGAAGGCTGAAATTCCTCAATAAATTTATCTACAGTGTTAGCGGTTTCCCTTGATAATACAAGTAATCGAGTGTGGTGGCCATGAATCTTTAAGACTGCAGATATATATGAAATACCAAATTGTATCTGCAACTGGCTTTCCAACGGGTTGCGAGGGGTATATGAATCTATTAATGAAAAGATAAAGGCAATTCTCACAACTATGCCTATTCTAAGAAATTTAGACAAAAGAAATTGTTCATAGAGAATAGTTTTAGACCAACTATATGGCTATAAGAAAATAAAGATTCCGATATGACACCGCCGAAGTCAGACCGATTAATGTTAAGATTGTTTATACCAATTTGCAGTGAACTGCCTATTCTCAATCACCAATTTAGCAGATGTCTTGAGCATTCCGATTAAAATCCATATTAATGGATTTATAAAATTCTGCCCATAGTAAATCCAAATAACAAGAAATGACATTACACCCGCAGCAAGCGCTAAGATGATTACCTTATTTTCTTCTTGTGGCGTTTCTTTTATGGCCCTTACACTATAAATTAAACTACCAGAAAAAAACCAAAGAAACGCTAACAAGCCAAAGACGCCAGTTTCACTTAATAATCTCACGTATGTGCCAGTTACATCTACATAATATCTGACATCAATATAAAAACTGGAGTTGCCTAATCCTACGCCCAAAATCAAATTGTTCGCCGCAACTTTCAGGGTTTCTATTAGAAAGATGTTTTCGATATAATCCTCCGTTAAAGCATTCTCAATAGATACAAACCTTTCAAATACTATGCTGCCCAGAAAAAAATTCCAGTAAACCAGGATTTTGCCTAAAACTACAAAGAGCGCAGGGAATAATACAAGCATGGCAAGAATCCTCTGCCACTTTTTACCAGACCCTTCTTTAGGCTTGTGATTTTTGGCGATAGGATAAAAGTTCATTAGAAACAAAAACACTAAGAAAGAAGGAATAAAAAAAATCCAGCCGCTTCTTGAAAATGTAAAAATAAAAGCGACAAAAATGGCAAAAATGAATATAGAAGGCTGAACCTTGGTTTTAAATATATGCGACTTATAAAGCAAGAACGGCAAGAGTATAAAGATGCATGGTAAGAGATTGTAAGCCAAATGACGCGGCTCACCTGCAACAGAGCCTACTCTGGGAAGTCCCCCTATCAGATCTGTGGCTACCACCGCTTCAAGAGCTGGATAGTACCAAGAATTAGTAAGAGGAAATCCAAAAAAATACCCAATAAATTGATAGAATGCAAAAACAGCGGTGATGAACGTGCTCCAGAGAAAAATCTTTAGGGCCTTGTTTAATTTTTGCCGTGTTGTCAGGATGTTTATAGTCAGAAAGTATATGCCTATCATAAGGCCTAACCCAACAAGCTGGGCAACGCTTCTGCCTGCTGTGTTCCGAAATACTCCACCCCAAATCTCAATATCTACTGAAAGAATCTTTGGGTAATTTATAAGGGAGGTAATAATGGCTATTGCGAAAAAGACAAAAAGCGCTCTATCATGCTTCGTAAATTTAAGTCGCTTCCCACTCAGGAGATATCCAATCAGAGTTAGGATTCCCAAAAATTGCGACGGAATAATCTGTACTGGGATTTGTGCGCCTGTTATCCAATTAAAATAGATGCCTGAAAAGGGAAGTGAAAAAATTGTGGCCAGGAAACCATGCCAAGGTTTAGAGACTGCGTAGCATGCTGCAAATACAAAAAAGATAAATAATAAGGCAGAAAAGCCAAAGACATTAATGGCTATCCCCATACCCGATGTAAACGCCAAAAAGAACAAAAGTGCGCTTATATTTTTGAGGGATATATCATCTGCTGTCCTTATGTGCATATAGTTTTCTTAAGCGGGCTTAGCGCGTGCCTGTCCAAGTATTCATTGTATGAATCTGAAACAACCTCTAATGCCTCTCAAAAGTATTACCAGAGGGAGCGAAAAAGGATAAAGGGTTTCTACTAAAAGGATAATTAGAAAGTACCTCAATCTAATCCAATGGGCGCCAAGATGTCTTAATAGAGAAGCCTTGGTTATATTTGTTGAGAGCACGTGCGTTGAATCCCATATATTAAATATCCTGCTGTAATACCCGCCTTGCAACTCCCAATTCCGTTTCATCTCTATGCCTTTTCTTAAACCCTCTTCCCCACCTGGGATGTGAGAATAATCGTGGTTTTGATGTATGACCGTGATCGTTGGTGTCATATCGATGATGCGAATGCCTCTGGAATAAACATCATATACAAGCCAATTATCCCAGTGACAGCGCCCTAATGTGAAAGGGGGTATATTTTTATAGAGGCCCACCGGAAAAAGAAAGTAGTCTATGGCCCACGGCGATGCAAGTTTTCCGTGTGATCTTTGATAAGCCAGTAGATTAGATTCCCAATTCATGCAATTGAAATCCAAAGGCTCATTCAAATCCATGTTACACCTTCGCCCTACAACAAGGAAATAACGTCCCTCTGGCTGGTTAAAACCGGGATACTTCACTTCTTTCTTTAGCGACAACTTGCCGATGTCAGCATTTACGGAGTATCCGTCGCAAGAATCTCTACTCATAAGTTTCATCAGTCTTTGAATGGCTTCCATGAACTCATTGAGCAGAATAATATCTGCATTAACGTAGCATGCATAGGGATTACTTGCAAGAGATTGACCAATGCCAAATACTGCGCTGACCAAGGGAGTCCCGCTCTCATTCCGTTGGACTTCAGGGATGTGACGAAGACCAAATTCCTGACAGGCTTCAGCAGTGCCTTCCTCATCGCCGATGAGAATAATCTCAGGTCTTGGCTTAAGCAATGTCCAGCTTTTAATGGCATTACGCTGGATAATGCCAGCATGATCTTTAAACGGTTTTGGGGTGGTAAATATGGTTAACACGAGATGTCTCCTTTTTGTGGTTTTCTTAATACAAATAATCCTAATCCATAGCAATATTCTAATGCCTCTTTATTCAGGGCTGGTGATTCATCTGCCATAACCCATTTATTATCTGAGCCTTTAGTCCAATATTCTTTCTTAAGGATTTCCCATTTTTGTAATAATGACGGTAAGCGCTTTTCTCCATACACACGATGCAAATGAGAAAATGCCTTATCCCGGCCAACAGGTATAGTAAGAAGCATAATTCCTGCTGGTTTCAAGATGGAATTAAAGATCTCCATTGCCTTAAGGTCTCCATCCTGGCAGAGTTCTGTTTCACTGTATCTTCCGACCAAACCAACGTGTTCTATGGTTGAACAATTTATGATTAAATCAAAACTGTCCGGGGGAAACGACAGTTTTAAAATATTTCCTTTCATAAATTTAAGCTTGGAATGTTCATAATGCCAAAGTGCTGGTTCAAGATCTATACCTGTAACTTTAAATCCTCTTCTTGCCGTCAACAACCCCATCCAGCCTACACTGCATCCAAAGTCTATCGCCTCTCCAGGACCATTTGGAATATTAGCCGCAACCCAAGAATATTCAATATCTCTATCACCTTTTAAGTTTGGAACAGGAGGTTTGACAATTCGGGTATATATTTTTTTGAGAATTGGTTCTACCCTTTCAGCATAGCGCCAGAACATCTGATACCCTCCTTAAATTTTGCCACCACCATCGTATGCCATCCCAGATATTTTTCCAGAATTCTAAAAAACGGTTTTGGCATCCATCGTAAATACCAGACCCATTTATATTGGTAGTTTATGTATTTATCTATTATATATGGGAAGATATGGTCTTTATACATCTGGACGATCTGATAATCCTTCATCAGCCGGCTGATATCGCGGAAAGAGTAGTAGTATGTCACCGGACATCCCGTCTGCGCCTCTGAATATGTTCTGACCAGCTCGTTGGCTCGCCAAAATGCTCCCTGGCCATAAGTTGAGATAATCCAAAGTACCTTCCAACTCCATTTGGAATATAACATCACTCGGATTTCAGTATCTGGGCTGCAATATTTTTTAATTTCTGTAAATACCCTTTCTGGATGTGGAGTATGCTGGATAACACCAAAAGAGTAAATAAAGTCATAGGGCTCTACAGGAACAAAGGCACTTAATTCCTCCGCATTTCCACTGTAAAATCGTGCCTTAAGTCCATAAATTTCAAACCTTTTTTTACAAACATCAAGGCTTTTCTCCGAAAGTTCAACTACTGTGAGGTCTGCGCCGGCTTTCGCGAAGTTTACTGAATCAGTCCCGATGCCACAGCCAATTTCAAGGACTTTTTTGCCATTCCACCTATTAAACTGTGCAAAACCGGGAATGTGGGGCTCTACGAAGTATTTTCGAGTTTCGACCTCATCAAAATACTCACGCGTTCCAACAGTCCTGGATGAATGCCGGATATTACAAGGCCTGCGGTTCCAGTATTCGCACACCTGTTCTAAAAGGCTCACCCCTGGTTCCTCCCAAGTGCAATATATTTCACCTTTTCTCCAAACCTTGATGGTTCTATTATTCTCCAGCAATCAATTATAGTGGTGGGATTATGAACAATGTGATTTTTATCTATTGCTTTAAATTCTTCGGCTTGGGTCGTAATGATACAAATAGAGGAAGGTGAAAAGCAATCTTTTACAGACGAGGCATAGAGGATGTTGTCGCCGAAGTGTGCCCTTGCGTTGTCTAATGCCAATGGGTCATATACTATTACCTCTATGCTCTTCTTTAGAAGTTCTTCAATGAGTTTTATTGAGGGAGACTCTTCTATTACTGGTGTATTGAGTTTGTAAGCAAGTCCCAAAACAGAAACAACTTTATTATTGGTTTCACAGACGTGTTTGAAAACCAATTCAGTGAGATTGATTATCTGATACTGATTTACTTCATCAGCCGACTCTGCAAGCTTCGCATCTACCCCATATTCTTGAGCAAAAGCAGCAAATGCCCTGTTATCCCTAGGGAAACAAGGTCCGCCAAAACTTAAACCACCTTTGAGGTAGTAGGGAGATATCCTCTTGTCAGCGCCTAATGCCCTTGTAATATCATCTACATTTGCACCAGGGATTACCCCACAGATATTGGCAAGGGTATTAGCAAAACTAATCTTCATTGTAATATATGAATTAAGGCTTATTTTTGCAATCTCAGCGCTTATAATTGACATCCGTGCAATATAAGGTTTATTTTCACAAGCAGTATTGTAAATTTCTACAAGTAGGTCACCTGCAGACCTATTGCTTTCGCCGACCAAAACCAAATCCGGATTTAGAAAATCGGTTATCACACTGCCAAGAGCAATAAATCCCGGGTTATAACAAACCCCAAAATCTTCATTCAGTTTCTTTCCAGAAATAGACTCTATAAGAGGTATAAGATTTCTTTCTGTTGTTGCAGGAGAAACTGTGGAGCTAATCACGAACAAGTGATATCCCTTTCCGGTATTTTTTAATGCCATAGAGAGATGCTTAAGAGCGTCCTGTAAATATCTATCTGAGAAATGCCCGTCCTCCCTGCTTGGCGTAGGAACTATCAAAAAGGTTATATCTGACCCCCTTACAGCCTCTTCATAATCCTGCGTAGCCATTAGTTTGCCTCTGGATGAAGTTATAAACTCCTGAAGCCTCGGCTCATACAAAGGAGCTTTTCCATTGTTAATAGAATCCACGAAATCTTTGTTAATATCTACACCAATAACATCAAATCCCTTTGAGGCAAGGCATGCTGCCGAACAAACACCCAGCTTACCCAGCCCAATAACCGAAAGCTTCATCATATTAATCTTCCTACTTAGAATTTCCTTTTAGAGGCAATGGGCATTCTCCAGCCTGTGCCAAAGGCACGGTCAGTTATCTTCAGCCCAGGCGCCGCGGACTAATGCGCCGTCTTTATCCTCTTGTGCCATCAGGAGGTTACCCTTGATACGGGATTGAATATTCTCCTCTGTTATGTCCTGTGCATATCCATTAAATGGTTCTTTTAAGGTGCTGTCAAAGGCATCCATTATATTATTTATTGGGAATATCAATGTCTTGATACCAAGCCTCTTTGAAAGCTCTAAAGAGTCTTCTATACTTCCCTTACTTGAGTATGGAGAGGGCATAAGGACGCCCATTACATTATCTTTACCTATTGCATATACCGCTATAGCTGCTGTGAGGGCAGAATCAATTCCACCTGATAGCCCCAATAGAGCCCTTTTAAAACCACATTTATTAATATAATCCCTTGTGCCAAGAACCAGGGCATTCCATATAGAGGCTATTTTACTTTTTGGCTTTTTTAACCTGCTCCTCTATCCATGTGTATGTCTTTTCTAATCCCTTTCTTAATGGATAAGATGGCGCCCATCCTAACATTTTTTTTATCAGTTTATTATCAGAATTCCTGCCCCTTACACCCAGAGGACCGGATATATTTTTAATGGACAGATTTTTGCCTGATATCTTGATTATCATCTCCGCCAATTGATTTATAGTAACCATCTCTTCTGAGCCGATATTAAGCGGTGTTGTGCAGTCTGATCTCAACAGTTTCAATGTCCCTTCAATACATTCGTCAATATACAAGAATGAACGGGTCTGCTTACCGTCTCCCCAGACCTCTATCTGACCTCCATCTTTTGCCTCAGATGCCTTTCTGCACAATGCTGCTGGTGACTTCTCCCTTCCACCCTGCCAAGTGCCTTCTGGACCGAAGATATTATGATACCTTGCAATCCTTACCTCCATACCATAGTTCCTGTGAAATGCCAGATATAACCTTTCGCTAAATAATTTCTCCCAGCCATATTCACTATCAGGAGCGGCAGGATATGCTGAATCTTCAGAGCATTTTGGATTGTCAGGGTCTAACTGGTTATATTCAGGATACATACAGGCAGAGGAAGAATAAAAGATTCTCTTGATATTTCGCTTGTGGCAGACATCAAGCAAATTCAAGTTAATAGTTGCAGAATTGTGCATAATGTCAGCATCATTTTCACCTGTAAAAACAAATCCGGCACCACCCATATCAGCGGCCAATTGATAAACCTCATCAAATTTCTGGTCAATTGCATGTTTACAAGTGTGCGGGTCTCTTAAATCTCCTATAATAAAGTCATCTGCATCAGTTGGAGAAAATTCAGGATATTTTAAATCAACGCCTCTAACCCAGAAACCTTCTTTTTTCAATCTCTTTACAAGATGGCTTCCAATAAAACCACCAGCGCCTGTTACTACTGCCCTTTTACCTATTCGCATAATTTTACCTCCTCGACAAGGCAAGTCTATGTACTTGCTCATAAAATGTGATTAAACGCCCAATATGTTTGTCCATAGACAACTCCTTTCGAGCCTTTTTAACATTGTCTCTTAACTTCCCTATATCATAGCTGTTGATAATCTCATGGAGATTGTCTAAATCCTTCCTGCTAATCACGATCCCAATTTCATACTCTTTAACTAACATAGCGACATACTGAAACTCTTCGCTAATAAGGATGGGAAGGCCCGCTTCTAAGTATGTAAAAACCTTTGTAGGCAGCCTAGTCTGATTATGCTCTTCTAAACTTGTTCCTCTATCAAATAAATATATCATTGCCCCAAAATCATATTTACTAAACTCTTTTGGAGCCTCATCAGGCGAAAGCCCTCTTTTGAAATTAAAGAGAGGATTCTTTTTTGCCATAAGCATATAATCTCCGAATAACTGCTTGACTCTCAAAGCGTTATATTGAGGAGTAAGATAAATATCAAAATAAATCCCCTGCTTTATAATTGTTTCTATCAGGCGGTGAAACTGGGTATCTCCAAAACATTTTTCGGGTATATGGGATGGGGCAACCATCCCTCCATAAACAATATGAATCCTTCCATCCACATCGGAATAGTTACTATTATCGCCACTTGTGAATTTATCACAGACATAAGAATGAAATTCCAGCATTGGAATCCTTATGTCGTAACGATTTCTAAGTATCTCCGCTGCTTCAGGAGAATAACCAAGGACAAGACCATCACTCCTTCCACAGGCAAATCTTTCTGAAAAAAATCCCAGCTCAGCATCCGCCTTCCCCCATATTTCTCCAGCATCTTCTTTAGACACGCAAAGACTTGCAACATCATAAAATTCAGAGACTACTACTGATTTGCTTAAAAGCCTTGCTAAAATAACAAAATACTCAGTATGGCATATGGATCCAAGGACATGAATTAGATATGGTTGAACCTCTTTCAGAATATTAGATAGTGTATAGTAGGAGTCATAAACATATACAGTATCAAAATATTTCTCTGTAAAATCTCCAAGCCAGGGAGTTTCCGTGATGAGGACTGTTTCAAATTTCTCCGTCCTCCTTAAATAAATACTCTGGCGCACCAGATTAAAGGTGGGCGAATAGCAAATATAAATAATTTTTTTCTTATGGGAAGGTTGATTAATGTAAGAGATAAGCCCTTTGACGCTCATCCTCTTTCTATATTCTGCTATTCCTCCTGCAAGATACCTCTTTATCATCTGCCTGCTCATCTTTTTGAGTCTCTGCATCTTATTAAACTCTATCTTATTCAGAAGATGTCCATAGGTATTATCATCAAGCTCTTTAAGCGCCGACAGTTTTTCTTTAATCTCCCTCTCATTAAAACTTGCCTTAAACATCTATGTGCTCCTTATATTCATTGCAGACTTTTTAACCAACCTGATAATATCAACGCCCTTACATTCAATTGGGAATGTCCAAAAACCCAATTTCCTTCTAATCGCAAAAGTCCCGTTCAAAATGCTATATGTCACCTTTCTTATATAATCCCACCAAAGAGACACATTAGACTCCCATTTCCTCCCATTGTCCCAAAAAAGCAAAGTCGTTACATACCGTATGACAACAGCTTTTTTATTATCATTTCTCAGCCAGGGAAGGTATTCGGGCTTTATAAAGCCGCCGATTTCCTGGAGCTTTCCGGTAGTCCACCCTCTGATATCACGGGGGGCATCAAACCCAAGCTTTACACTCTCATTGAACAACTCACCACCTGGATACGGTCGGTAAAGCTGCACATTTTGGGTCATCACATATTCCCCTATTTTCTTGAGTTTTTTAATAAAATCAACAGTTTTAAGCATGTCTTCAATAGATTCTTGAGGCAGTCCTATCATAAAAGAGAATTCACTAACTATCTTATTATCATTGGTTATCTTTGCTGCATGCTCAACCTGTTCAATGGTTATATCTTTTTTTAAATAATTCAAAATCTTTTGCGAACCTGATTCCGCGCCAAAACCCAGGATTACACACCCCAAATTTCTCATTCTTTTTATGACATCTTTTGAAAGGTAAGTGTCTTTTATATAATGCACCTTCCCACCAGTAGACCATGAAAACTTAAGCCCTCTTTCTTCTATTCCATCTAACAATTGGAAGAGCCGTTTCTTATCTACAAGAAAACATTCATCCACAAAGCTGATATGTTCTACCTTATATCTTTCAATTAGCATCTGAATTTCATCAAGAATTTTTGTTGCAGATTTTCCACGGTAAAGACTCTTTTGATAATATTTCCCATCCCGGTAAACCGTAGTATTAATACAAAAGGTGCATCTAAAAGGACATCCCATGCCTGTATGGAGATGCAATAACTTTGTCGTCTTACCTCTCCTCGGGCCATCTCCGGAGATCATGGGTCTATGTAAATAGTCGTCTATATTGAGCAGTTCATACCGAGGAAAAGGTAAATCATTTAAGTTAGTGGGGGCGCGCGGTCCAGTGAAAACAACCTTTCTGTCGGCATCTTTGAACATGATACCTTTTATAGTTGAAAGAGGCATTGAACCTGAAAATGCCTCCGCTAATTCTAAACAAGCGTATTCTCCCTCTCCGATAACAACCACATCCACTAATGGGTCGGTACATGTCTCTTCCGGAAAGAGGGTGGGATGTGTCCCACCCCATACGAGGGGCATATCTGGAAAGTCTTTACGAATTATAGCTGCCGCTTTAACGGCTGACGGCAGTTGCGTTGTCCTGGCCGAAATACCCACGAACAAAACTTTTTCCCGACTCATCTGTTTCAGCGCCTGATCTAATTCGGCAGATAGGTCAACCTTCCCCAAAAAGCCATCCAATATTTTAACATGGTAACCATTTTCCATTAAGATACTGCCGATAGATAAAAGACCTATCGGCAACCCGGGGCTTGCCGGGCTTATATCCCGCGGTGTCCAATCGGTAGTTACCATCGGCGGCGATATTAATATAATATTTCGACTATTTTCCCTGTTAAAATTTTGATTCATTTTTGCCTTCCACAACCTGTCCATAGAAGTCAATTAATCGCCCGATATGTCTTTTCATAGACAGCTCCTCTCTTGCCCTCTTAACATTTGCCTTTAATTTCTCCTTATCATAACTGTTGATAACCTCAGTAAGGTTATTTAACTCATTCCTGCCCACCACGATACCAATACCGTATTGTTTAACCAATTTGGCAACATAGAGCAAATCATCCCGCACAAGTATGGGCAATCCAGCTTCAAGGTATGTAAAAAACCTGTCGGGAAGCTTCATCCCTTTATGTTCTTCAATGTAGACCTTTCTCTGATATACAGCCTCTTGCTTATCATTGTAGGTCGTAATTAAGGAGCCGAAATCATATTTACTGAATGCTTTTGTAGCCTGATCTAATAGCAACCCCTCGTGAAATCCAAAAAGAGGTTTTTCTGCCGAGAGGCGTATATAGTCGCCATAATCCCGCTTTATTTTTCTTGCCGGCACATATATATCAAAATAAATGCCCTGTCCTGTAAGCGTTTCTATGAGGTCATGATATCTGGAATCACGGGTGTCTTTTTCAGGCAAATTGGACGGGGCAACCTGCCCTCCCTGCACAATATGGATTTTATCATCCCGGTCAGAATACTTACTGCCATTCTCACTCATGAATTCATCACATGGATAAGAATGAAATTCCAGCATCGGGCTGTTTATGGAATAACGGCTCTTAAGCCTTTTCTCCACTTCCCGGGAGTAGCTAAATATCAGACCATCACACCTCTCGCATGCAAATTTTTCTGAAAAGAAATCTAATTTAACATCTTTTTTATTCCAGAGAGATTCAATGTCTTCCTGCGCGATGGCGGTGCTCGGGATATCATTGAAATTAAAGATAACTTTTGATGTGCTGAAAAGTTTTGCGAGAATTCCGAAATGATTGGAACTGGGTGTTGCGCCCTGAACGTGCACAACATAAGGCATAGCCTCTTTAAGAATATAGGATAGTTCATAGATAGAATTGAACACATATATAATATCAAAATATTTTTCCAAAAAATTTATGAATGATATGCTTGATTCCATGAGAAGAATAGTTTGGTATCCTTCTTTCCTCAAATAAATGCTCTGGCGAACCAGATTATACATAGGCGCGCTTGTAACATATAGTATCTTTTTTTGGGGAGAGGGAACGTTGATAGCGTTAATGAGATCATTGACGCTCATTCTTTTTTTATATTCTTCAATAAATTTAATCAGATAGTCTTTCAAAGCTACTCTTTGATACCCCATAATCCTTGCCAGATATCTCTTGATTATCTGCTTAACGGTTCTTTCTAATACTTTAAATTTATTAAACTCTATCTTTTCGTTTAGAAGATACTCATACACATCCTTATCTATTTCTTTAAGTTCTGATAGTTTTTCCTTAATCTCTTTTTCTAAAAAAATACCTTCAAACATTCCCTTCACTCCATTTTTCAATATACTCAATAATATCTGATTCTTTCTTATTTTAAGTGGGTAAAATAGCCACGGACTTTCACAGACTAAAAAACCCTTCTTTTAAATTCCAGCTTTTCTCCAAAATTAACCAACAGCCCTACCTTTAGGCCTGTTGCTTTCAGATAGTTTATAAGCTGTGCTTCATGTTGCGGAGCCAATCTGCTTACGGCCTTTATCTCAATTACTATCTTGTCTTCAATCACAATATCAGCCTTGAAATCGCCAACCAGTCGACCTTTATAATGCACATTAAGACTTCTCTGGCTCTCTGTCTTAATGCCCGCATCCTCCAATTCAATCATTAAGGCTTTTTCATACACGGATTCGAGAAACCCTTCTCCTAATGCATCATAGACCTTGTAAAAACACTTGATGATCTTTTCTGTCAAATCCTCGTATAGCAGCTTCTCATTCATAAGTAGGTCCGTGTCAGTCAGTGGCTAAATCAGTTTTTTGCCTCATAAGAAGGGTCATTTTATCCCTGCCCCAGAGAGATTTCTACCCACTCAATATGAGAAAGAGCCTAATATCTTTATGTGCTAAAAATACCGAACTTTTAATGCCTATCTACATCAGCCCTCACAGGTAGAAAATAGAAAGGGGCCGCCTTATGAAATCTCTCATTCTCCCGTACTCAGGGTTTTTATATGCAAGCGAGATATAAGTAATGGGAAACAAAATTGCAGCAGAGAGTAGTCCGACATGAGAATTTCCTATATATCTGCCCATAAAAGTGAGGATTAAAAGAATACTCATGCTTGTTAAAAGCGGTGATTTCAGATATTTTAATATATTCATGTCAGGACTAACTAATCTTTTTTGAAGGTAATAGAAGAAATAAATAGAAGTGATAGTAACTGCCATAAGGTTGCTGATTATGATCCCTGCAAGACCAAATTTAACTACCAGGATCAAACTTAATACAACACTTATTACACCATTCGCTATGCCGCAATAAAAGGGTACCTCAAGCAGCCCTATTCCCGTTAGAATCGAGGCGCCAGGTCCTCCCAATACATTTATTAAATATGCAATGGATAAAAATCTTAATACAAATGCCGCTTCTTCGTATCCCGGACCAAGCCAGGCAAAAATAATCCGGTCTGCCATAACCGAAGTAAATAAAAACACAGGGGTCGCTATCAGGGCGATGTATTTAAAGGTAGTCTGGAAGACCTCTTTTATTTTCTCTATTCCCATGCTTGCGTAACCAGCCGATGCCGCAGGCATAACAGAAATTGCTAAAGAACTAAAAAGGACCATCATAGCCATAATAAGCCTGTGACCTAAATCATAGTACGCTAAGTATGTTATACCTAAAAAATAGCTGATAATAAGTTTGGCGAGTTGAAAATATGCCATAGATGTTATTCCACCGAGAGCCCCATATGTGATAAATTTATAGACTTCGGGTACCACGCCAAAGTTAAAAGCAAGCGGATTGAGTTTCATGTAAGGAGCTACTTTTGCACAGACTCTCAGATAGATGGAGCCTGTTATCAAAGTTGATAGACCGCTTGCAATCGCTAACCCTTTAATCCCCCATCCAATGTATAGAAAGAAGATGGAAAAGATAAAATTGTTGATTACAGAGAGCATCTCCACCTTATTGGTTAAATCCATCCTCTCCAATCCATTAAGAAAAGATGAATACACCTTAAATACCATATTTATTCCAAAAACCGCTGTATAGAGCACTAAGGCGAAGGAGATATCTTCCCTTGAGAACTTGTCTGTCTTTATAAAGACGTCTATTATCCAATCCCGATAAATAAAAACAGCGAAGAAGAATATAACAAAAAGGAAAAGATAAAAAACAAATAAGGTATTGAATAGCCGGGAGATTTTCGGGTGATTTTCCTGGGATTTGTATTCTGCGGTATATTTTGTCATGGCATCGCTGCCCATATCCAGTATCATGGAATAAGCCACCAGAGCCTGTATCAATGCCCACACCCCATACCCCTCAACCCCTATATAGCTGAGGACAACAGGAGGCAATATCAACCCAACCGGGAAAGCCAGGAATCTCCGCAATAGATTGTAAAGGGAATTTTTCGCTATCCTGTTATAAATCTCGTGGGCCACTTTTGGATTTTCTCCTTCCTCATCCTTTCACTATAGCCTGGGAAATGCGTAAAAAAGCGGTGAGAGTCCGCTTAAGGGCAATTTAAAAAAAGGTTCTTAACTTAATGGCAGTGACGCAGAGCATGGGAACTATCCTATGATGACATGAACTGGTTTATATCATATCTCTTCAAACAACTCTCTCCGTAGGATTCCCTGGTGTTTCACCAAAAAGTCAATTGAGCCATCAAAAAAACCCAAACAACACGGAAAGGGTATGTCGTCTTTACTGTCGCGTAATTGCAAAAGTACTTTGCTGTCAGCATGTGAAAGAATAATTACCAACTTCGTTTGAGTTCATATCTTTGTCATTACTCAGTCAGTTCTCTCAGCCAGATTTAGGTATTCAGCAGTGATAAAGTGATAATCACCTGTATATCCGGCCTCCTTTAAAACTTCAACCCATTGGTCTACATGTAGAATGGTTGCCCCTAATAATGTCCAATACTTAAAGAGTCTCGCCCCCCGGTCGTCTCGATATGCGCCTAATGTGATAAAACTTTTTCCCTTGCCAACCCGCTGAATCTGTTTGAGACACAAAATCGCATCCCTTAAATTCAGGGTATACACCACCCCAATGGCAATAACGAAATCAAATTCTCTGTCCTCAAACGGCAGCTTGGTAAAATCGCTTTTTACTATATACGGCTTAACCAAAGGCATTGACTTAGCAATAGCATAATCGGATATCTCAACTCCACGAACTTTCATGGAAGAAAAATATTCTTTAAAATCATGCAATAGAAACCCCTTTTCACAACCGATTTGCAGCAATGCAGAGTTTTCAGTTAAACCATAATCCTCTTGCATCGATTTTACTATTATCTTCCATCGGCCATCATATTTAAATCCTCCATATCCATCATTTCTGTCGCCATCATAGTATCTTTTGTCGCGATATGAAGCTATTATTCTATTTCTGATTGTCCTGATGTGAGGGCCTACATAACGTGGCTCTTTTGGTTGTGGGTAATATCTTAAGGCATTAAATTCTCTCATATTATGTATCTCCCCGTATTAATATTGTGCCTCCCTACTTTAAAGGTACCGGAGGAAATACTAAGTTTCCTTCCTCGTCAAAAATTTGGTTAAAGACTGGTTCACCTCTAATATCAAAGTGATATTTAAAAAATTTTTCCGTATCTCCATCACATGGATTTGGATCTACTATTTTAAATTTTTTTTGCACGGGTTTTAATTCTCCTTCTCTCAGCCCAAACGTAAATAAAAAATAGTTAATCCAATCATACTTTAAATTTAATGTCTCTGCTATTGGCCCATTGGGATGAGCCATAACCGTTTTTTGAAAAACGAACAAATCTTGCAGCATTGGTTTATCATAATTTATATTATGGGATTTAAGAAACGACTCAACTATAAATAAAAATTCATCATAAAATTTTGTTCTCTCATATAACAATTCAAGGTATATGGCGTCAGGTGGATCATAGCAGATTCCACCATAATGTTCAGGTTCAATCAGATAAGTTTTTCCTTGTTGAACACCCCTGGCACAATCCTCTAATCTTACAAAAGATTTTCTTAATATGGGGAGTTGGTACTTGAGACACTCTTTTCTTGTAAACTGGATAATATCCGTAATTTTAATGCCATAACTTTTCTTCAAATAATTTAATATAAAAAAGGCAAGTCGGTCATCATGCAAAGCCAAAGTATGAAATCCCATTACGAATGAATCAACCCACTTTTCTTTGGGCATCGCCGAAGTACCTATAATTATCTCAACGTCCTCGTTCATTTTATGGGAATTTTTACTTTTTGTATAACCCCCTTTAACCATTTTACCTTCTATTCCATACTTTTTTCTACTTTCCAACCTAGCCATTTCTGTCTGTGGAAGTAGAAAACATAAATAAATATAAAGTTGATTAAAAACGCTTTCACTTAGACCAGCCTCAATGCCAGACAAATAAGACTCATAGGTTTCTAGTGGAAGCACTAAAATTAGTTCGGTATAAGCGTAATGGTTTTCCTTGTTATAAGCCTCTCTTATCTTCATATACTCACTCACTTGGATATTAGACCTTTTAACTGCTTTTAAAACATTGCTATTAAAACTTTGTAAGGACAATGTTATCCTAAACTTAATTCCACATTCGTGTAAAGTTTTTGCTATCGGCAAAACTTTACTGGACGAATTTTTTACCCAACTCACAGAAATAAAATTTGGAAAACCATATTTTTTTTTACAGTCCGCTAACAATTCGGCAATCTCTAAATCTCTCTTTCTAATACCAAAATTACCGTCAGCCATGGCAACATATTTAATTTTATTCTTCCCAATCCATTCAACTTCCGCCTTTACTTGATCCATCGGTTTTTCTCTAATTTTTTTTGAGGTATAATTTCCCCAGGTACAAAAAGTACATTGATACGGACAGCCACGATTTGTTTCCCAGACAATTCCTGAAAATTCATCTCTATACATTTCGTACAAATTATCAAACGTACCATCTAAATAAGGAGAAGGTAATGTATCCATTGAAAGAATTTTTTCTGGGATATTGCTGTGAATGTTACCGGTTTCCCTATCTCGATAAATGGTTCCAGGAATATCAGCAAAACTTTCTCCCTGTGCATAACTATTGCATAGTGCGGCAAAGACCTCTTCACCTTCACCTGTACAAATTACATCTATATAGGGATGTTGAAGAAAAAAATCTTCTGCTAACTCTGGATATTTAGGAATTGATGGCCCGCCTGTTACTATTAAGGCATTAGGAAATTTCTTTCGTATTTCATTTGCTATATTCATACTCATATTCGTATTCCATAGATAGCAAGAAAAAGCAACTACAAAAACATCTTTAATTTTGGAAACTAATTCTTTTGGATCTTGGCGTCTAAAAATTATTTCACAAAGATTGTATTTTTTCAGTAGTTCAGTTTCTTGTTTTAATCTGGATACCATTTGACCCGCGGCTAATGGCAATAGATTTAAATTGGTACCGGTTCCAAATTGAACCACATATATATTTTTTTTGCTCATTATAATCCCATTAGTACGGCAGTGCTAAACATCCATATTCTCAAATGTTAAATTATCTCGAGTCGCTTTACGAATCTCATTTAGTTGTTCTACTGTTATACCCATAATATCCGCTGTTTTTTCGCGCTTTTTCGGATCAGCAAAGTTAATACGATCCCATTCATAAACCCGTAAAACGCTAATATCCTTTGGGCCAAATTCAGAACTTTTTATTCTCCCATATCTCCAATCCACCTTATTGGGATCGCCCACTATAAGGTTTGACCTTTTAGCCATATCAAACAACTTTGTACCAACCAATGGATTCGCAGGATAAATCTTGCAATAATCGGCACCACAAGTTTCAGCATAATGTATGGTCTGCAGAATTTCATCCCATGTCTCTCCTGGAAAGCCTATAATAAAATTCGCGGCTACATACAGTCCGTATTTTTGAGCCATTTTAATCATTTCAGGTACCTTTTTCAGATCTACCGGTTTCCTAATAACCTGTTTTAATATTCGTTCCGATCCTGACTCAATCGCTATACCAATCATCTGACACCCAGTCTCTGCCATGAGTTTAAATATCTCTTCGTCCATCATAAACACTGCAACGCCAGCTACTTTCCATTTTAAATTTAAATTGCGTTCTTTTAACATGCGGAGCATATCTTTTGTGCGTTTTTTTTGTCCAAACGGATTGTCATCCTCAATAAAAAAGGCTTTAATACCATATTTCGCCTTAAGAAAAGTAAGTTCATCAATCACTTTTTCCGCATTTCTCGGCCTCCATTTATCCCCGGAAATGCTTTCTACCTGACAAAAAGAACACCCAACAGGGCAACCGCGAGAAGTTAATAGTCGGGCATACGGATAAATATGCACAGAATCAACTCCATACCGAAGGCTTGTATTTGCATATGCCTTATAATCAATTAAATCATAATTAGGAAGGGGTAATGCATCTAAATCTTGGATGAGATCGGGAGGTAAGGCGGTAACTGCCCCGCTTTCTTTCCTAAAAACAATCCCCTTCTCAGGAAATGCGCCCTCACCGTTTAAATAAGCAAGAAAATCCCTTAATACATATTCCCCTTCGCCTCGCACAGCATAGTCTATGTCTTTATTTTCCAAAACACGATAATATTGAGTTGTAACATGCACTCCACCGGCAATTGTTACGATATCCTTATTATTTTTTTTCACGATAGCGGCGGCTGTATCCAAAATGGAAGCATACTCTGAAGACAAAACTGAAATACCCACGCAGTCAGGTTGAAAGTCTGTGATTTCTTTCTCAAACTGTTCCACAGTCATATTATAAAACTGGGCATCAACGATTTTTACTTCATATTTATCCTGAAGCATCGCAGCAAGCAAACAAAGGATATAAGGAGACAAATTCCATGTTGTGGTTAGATCATATTTATACCAGCGCTGGTTGGGGTAAACCAGCATAATTCGATTGATAGTGGGTTTTGTATTCATTTTTTTATCTTATATCTTTAATTTCGTCTGCCTTTTGCATGAGTTTTTTAACTAAATATTCAATGTAAGGATTATCTATTACAGGAAAGTTTCTGTTATTTTTAACTGAAAAAAGTCGCTTTGAGCATATTTCTTGAAGTGTAAAAAAGGCCAAAATCAAGACCCTCACTTAATACTAATACAAACGCATTAAATAATGTGTCATTACGAGGAGCAGAGCGACGAAGTAATCCCCTCAAACTATGAGATTGCTTCGCTTTGCTCGCAATGACAATGTAACAATACTTAATGCGTTTGTATTAATTCATCAATAGCAACTCTTAAGGGACAGAAAAAAGAATAAGAAATTATAGCTAATTCTGGTATTTTATCCACAGATAAGCCATATAGTATCTTGGGTTTATAACCTATCTCTTCAAATAATTCTCTCTCTGCTGTTTCTTTTGCTTCCTCACCGCTTTCTATAGAGCCGCCAAAAAACCCCATCTTCAAGGAAAAGCGATGTTGGGATTGTGATCTCTTAGCTGCATAAGCACTTTATCACCTGCACAAGGCAACACCACTACAACTTTAGACAGGTTATTATCTCTAT
>Ga0209211_10004963_pt1 | contig 20232 bp, 18 predicted proteins | sample RifGroA2_FD_183992 | JGI IMG/M metagenome (GOLD analysis project Ga0209211, IMG submission 183992) | Groundwater microbial communities from Rifle, Colorado, USA - Groundwater A2 (SPAdes) (version 2) | ecosystem: Environmental > Aquatic > Deep subsurface > Groundwater | place: Rifle, Colorado...
GGTCGTAACAACGGTATCATCTTGATTTGGAGTGGATGATGGCGCGGTAGACGTAACTGTTTCTGCAGTTGAACTCGGAGACACCGATTCAGTTGTTGTTGTAGCAGTGGTTGTGGTTGTGGTGGTGGTGGTTGTGGTGGTTGTTGTTGTGGTCGTGGTTGACAACTCATTGTCCGCCGTCGTTGTCGCGAACGGAATGGGAGGCGAGGATTCGGATTGAGATTGAACAGGCGCAGGCGGCGACAAAATCGTTGCCGCGCTGGATTCGCCAAGATAAAATGGGCGCGCGCTAAAGACGGGCAGACTCACAGATAGCGGCGTGTTTACCACTGGAGCAGGCAAAGCAATCGGCGCGATAATTGAAGACTGGTCGCTTACATTATTATAACTAGGCCGATTCTCCGGATCATTATTCTGCGCGGGCAATCTGCTGTTCACGGTAGATACCGGCCTCACCTGCTCCACTCTCACCAACGCAGGACTCCCACCGCCCTGATCCTCGGGACGCTGACTGTCTACCATGTCTTCCCCGCCCTGTGGGGGCGGGGGTTGGGGGGCGGGGCTAAACGGAACGGATGAGAGCATATCCTCACCCTCTTGCCCGCGCGCCGGCCCAGAACTCCTGCCCACCAACCTATTCCTCAACGCGTCATAAGTGGAGCCAACTCCACTCGCCAGTGTCCGCAACGCATTGCCAGCCCCAACAATGGCTCTGTCAATTCCATTGGCCACGTCTTTGCACCCATTCCCATCATCACAAAGCTTAATAATAGTACGCTTGGGCCACTGCGCTAATGCAGTTGTAAAAGCCACCTTAGAATCCGGCACTATCGGCTCCAATAACTCCGGATTCCTCTCATACTTCTCCACCTCATCAAAAAATAACTTCACCACACTCGCGCCTACTTGCACGGCTTTGGGAAATAAGTGATCGCGGTAGGATGGGAGGACGAAATCGCTTTCATAAGTAGTGTAGCCTACACTTCCATCTTGATTAACCACAACACGAGCCAAAAAAATGTTCTCATTCTTTAAAAAAGCTTTGCTACCCCTTACTTCTACCATCCCCCTATTGCTTGGTTCTAAAAATTCTTTATCGCTAATTGTATCCTCGGAAAAAAAATTTTTATTTGTATATTCCGCTAAATACTGGAAGGCATTTTGAATGGTTGGGAAGAACACGAAGCTTGATCGGTTACGTGCCATGTCTTCTGCAACTACAAGAGACCCTCTGTCAGTTTGACTTGTAGAATATTCTTCATAAGGTGAACCGGGATCACCCTCAATGCCCGGATGAGAGTCGTCTCTTACATGGTCGGGCACGGTTAAATCTTCTATCAAATGAAGAACGTGGCCGAGTGCGATAAAAGCAGTTCTCTGATCACCATCAATATAAGCTTTGACTGCTCTCTGCCATGTTTGATTTCCAAACTGTCTTCCATAAGCCGCTTGATACTCTTGATTAGTAACCCATTGTATTGAAGGCAAGGCCGGCCTGGGTGCTATGTCTGCACCTTTTTTATACCCTTCTTCTTGGTTTAAACGGCCAAAATGTTTACCGGACCAACCCGCGTTATGAACAGGATCATAAAAATGGTTGATCCATCGCGCCGGCTCATCTTCATCAATCGCCCCCTGGCGTATCCATTGAATATCTTGGGATGACAATTTACGACTAGAAGAATTATTACGTAGATTGAAAAACTCACCAATTTCTACTGTGAGCGAAGGATGGGTAGAGTTCTGACTGTAGCTAAATGATAAATCGGAGAAAATTAATGTTAAAGCAATGACAAATAAAACTATGTTGATCCTTATTAATAATCTTAATGTTGCGTTGGCTTTTAACGCCTTTATCAAAACACCCTCCTTGATCATAATTTTTATTAAAATTATAGGACTGCTATTTTCCAAATCTTGCTGTATAAATTGAATCTGAAAATAACGGGAGAAAAAATGTAACCACTTTCAGATTTATCAAACGGCATTTTTATATAATAATAGGCCTTATCATCTTCAATACCCTTTTCAACACTAAATGTTGAATAATTGTTCAATGCGGTCTCCAAATTATCTCTTATGATGACTTCCAACCTCCCTCTCCACTCCTCCTGCTTCTCCACCACAAAATACTTACTCGCCAAATCAACGTTTCCTTCTCTCAACGCGGCCAAAAACATGGCCCATGTTTCTTCCGGGGTTTTGCCTCCGTAGGTGTCTTCGCGGTATGGGCGGCGCAGGGATTCTTGGAAGGCATCGGTTTGTTTTTGCCATTTGTATCCTTGCCAGCCCGAGTACGCGGCTGACCCGATCCAAACCGCCAGCATCAACCCGACAAATATGAGAATCCCAATAAAAATTTTCCGCCCGACTGATGACATATAAAATAAGTAACTTGAAACTTTAGAAAAACAGTCACTACTGTCATTCCCACACAAGCGGGAATCTAGGTCGCATCGTTATCCATTGATTGACTGGATCCCCGCCTGCGCGGGGATGACAGTTGAACCGCCCCCACCCCCTTACCCCCTCCTCCACGGGGAGAGTGGGATTGAATGTCCCCCTTCCTTCAATCAACACCTATCTTTTTTATAAAACAATCCCGACTAAATAATCGGGATTGTTTTTCCCCCTCCTTCTTCAATTCTTAAAATAATTATAGCACAGTTTATACTTGTCAAGAAACCTTGCCCTGTGGATAACTTTTTAAACAGACATTTTGCTGTTTCAAATATTCTCTACATCATTATCCCAATTCCACGGATTTTCTTTTATGTATTGACGGATTTGTTCTAATGATTTATCGTTGCGTATAATGTGTTCATAATAATTGCGTTGCCACAGACAACCATCGTAACCATTATTACGCCACCATTTGGTAACACCAATTTTAAACCCGCGGATAATTGAACCCAATGATTTTGGAATAATATGTTGGTATTGATTGAATCCATTGCGATCGTTGTGTAGGGGTTCAAAATTTTGAACCCCTACAATCGGTACGTCGAAAATATGTAGAATTCCATGTATGTGGTTTGGCATTATAATAAATTCATCAACTATTATATTAGGAAAATGCTTTGGTATATCCAGCCAACATTGTCTTGCTGTTATACCTAATTCATTCAATTGCATTATCCCGTCCTTAACATGGCCAAATAAAAAATTACGATCCTTCACACAAATCGTAACGAAATAATATCCTGGTAAAGAATAATTAACCTCTGGCAACCTAATTGATCTGTGATGATGTTCCCTCCGCATAAATAGATGCAACGATTAACCATGCGGCAATCATCCGCCTCTCGCATGGGTCGTTGAATTCAATCAATACATCACCCTCAACACCTCAATCGGCTCATTGCTTGTTCTTTCAAACTTTACTCTGTCCACCAATTTGTACCGTAAAAACGCTGGCTTGTCCAGCAGCTGTTGCAATTTTTGCAACAACTGAATTACGGCTCAACTCGCCTTCTTTGAACATTCAACGGCCCGCCCACTCCCCCGTCTGCCTCACTAAAAGTTCCGGCGCTTTGAGAGGTTCGGCCATCACTTCTTTGACTATTTTTTCCATGCGGGTGCTCTGCGAGCCTTTGATGAGCGCGACATCGCCTTGTTTTAATTTTTCCTGCAAAAATTTGCCGGCTGAAACACTGTCGGCAAACGAGGCGACGCGATGCTCTTCAAGGCCGGCCTCGCGCGCGGCGATCGCGGTGTGCTTGGAAGCCTCACCCACGGTTATGAGAAAATCGATGCCCAGCTCGGCCACCTTGAACCCGATTTCGCGATGCGCGTTTTCGGTTTCTCCGCCAAGCTCCAGCATATCCGCCAAAACCGCGTAGCGCTCCCCGCCGGTCTTTGGCTGGACAAGCGCCAAAGTTTCCAACGCGGCTTTAACCGCCTCGGGACTGGAATTATACGTGTCGTCAATAAGGAACGTGTCTTTTATTCCGGGTAGAATTCTCATGTGGCCCGCCAATGGCAGGAGCGAGGAAAGCGCTTGAGCGCCTTCAACCATATTGACGCCGAACACTGAACCAACGGCCAAACCGGCCATCGCGGAGTACACTCGCGCCTTGGAAACAGCTCCCGGCAAAAAAATAGGGATCAGGCTTCCTTTGTATAATACTTTGGCATTCACACCCGTCGGCCAGCCGCTATTCTCGTCAACAATCAACCTTGAGTCAGTCGCTTGCAAATCAGCTCCCTCTTTGAATCCGAACGTTATCACCTCCGCGTTCGTGACTCGCGCGCTTTGCGTTACCATTTCATTATCATGGTTCAAAATCGCGAATCCATCTTTCTTAAGATGAGATATGATTACCCGTTTTTCTTGCGCGATTTTTTTGATGGTTTTGAAAAATTCAGTGTGCGCGTGAGAGATGAAAGTGAGCACGCCGACTTTGCACGGCGCGATGCGCGTCAAATACTCAATATCCCCGGGCTTGTCCGCGCCCATTTCCAACACCAAAATCTCGGGATAATTTTTATCCTTAGCCATCAGTAACTTAAACGCCTTGACAAAAACTTCCAGCCACTTGGCGAGTGATCTGCCCGGTGCTTTCTCTATGCCAATAATCGCGAGCGGCATGCCAATTTCGTTGTTGTAATTCTTGCCGCTCGCCCGCACCGAAAATTTGCTTCCCAAAACCACCGCGATCGCCTCCTTGGTGGAAGTCTTGCCAACCGAACCGGTAATACCAACCACGTCAGGGTTGTATTTTCTTATGATACGCTTAGATAAAAATCTAAGAATGGATTGTAGAATTGATTTGAGCATAAAAAATTTCATTGTTTTCGGTCACCCGGCACGCCGTAGTACTCCAGGGCAAACTCCATCACCTCTCTGAAAACCGGCGCGGTGGTGGATTCGGCCCAGGCGCGCTTGGGTGCTTCGTACTTAACGAGCATGACGAACTTGGGATTGCTTGCCGGCGCGTATCCCAGAAACGTGTGGTTGGTTTCATCAGTGTAACCGCCGCGCCCGGGGATTTGCGCGGTGCCAGTTTTTCCGGCCGCGTAGTAATCTCGCATTCGCGCGGTAAAACTGTAGGTTTTATCAACTACCGACACCAGCATGCCGGTGATGAGTTTGTCGGCCCGCGAAGAAATGACGGTGCCGACGATAGAAGGCTCGGTTCTTTCTATTCTTCCATCCGGGTAACGGATCATCTCCACAATACGCGGTTTTGGAAGCTGGCCGTCATTGGCCAAGGCCGCGTAGGCGGTGACCAGCTGTAAAGGAGTCACTGTCAACCCCTGTCCGAACGAACCGACCGCGCCGTAGATTTGGCCGGCTTTATCCAATGACGAAATATTACCCCCCACTTCCGTATCCAAGGAAATGCCAGCTTTATCGCCAAAACCGAATCTTTCCACATATTCCTTAAATCGTTCGCGGCCGATCTGCTCCTGTACCCAAATCATACCAGTATTTATGGAATTTTCAAGTACTTTGGTCATGGTGGCGCGCCCGTATTTTTTGTTAAGCGCGTTGTGAATCGTAAAACCGTCAATCCGGCGCGATCCGGGATCGGTAAATTCAGTATCGGGTGTGACCAATCCCAAATCAAGAGCCGCGGCCATGGTCAAGGGTTTGAACACCGACCCTGGTTCATAAGGAGTAAAAATTGAGGTATTGTTAAATACACTGACATCCTCCACCTCGGCATACTCATTAGGATCATAATCCGGCATACTGCACATGGCCCTGATAGCGCCGGAATTGACATCCATTAAGATAAGCGCCGCGCTACGAACTTGAAATTCTTGGAATCCCCGGCGCAGGCGCTGGCATGCTTTGTACTGCAAAGTACGATCAATGGTCAACACAATATCCGCCCCGTCTTCCGCTGATCGCAGGGTGCGGCCGGCTAAAGAAATCCAACTTCCCCGCGCGCTACGCTCCCCGGTCATATACCCTCCTTTTCCGGCTAAAACATCTTCCCAATATCCTTCCGCTCCGTACCGGCCTCTAAGCGCTCCGCTATCGTCAAAACTGGTAAAACCGAGCACGTGGGCGCCCGACTCTTTTTCCGGGTAATAACGATAATCCTGATTGACAAGGTAAACACCCTTTAATCCGGCGGCCTTTATTCTGTCAGCCGTCTCGTCGCTTACTTTTCTTTGTATGGGTTCATACGGATCATTTTCTTTTAACAATTTTTGCGTCAGTAACTCTTTTTCCCGCTCATCATATCCCAGTATTGCCGCCAGCTTGTCCGTGGTAGAAGCTATTTCACTTCGTTCAATCTCGCGAGGCACGGCATAGATCAAGTAGTAAGCGCGGTTGATAGCCGCCGGATACTCGCGCCCCGAACGCGCGTCTTGAAAATATACGGTGCCGCGGCGCGGATAAAGCATTTTGTATATCTCGTGAGTGTCCATGGCCATGGCCGTGTAGTACTCATGCTGTACAACTTGTAAAATAAACAGCTTAACCACAATCGCGGCAACCAAAACAAGCATGAGTGATGACACTACGCGAAGTCGGGTGTCAAACAGAGAAGTTCGTTTGAACATAGATAAAAAAAATCCCAAATTACAAATCTCAAATCCCAAATAAATTCTAAATCACAATTACCAAAACACAAACACCATAATTGTCCTGCAATAACAACTAATTACGTTTGAAATTTGTGATTTGAAATTTATTTGGGATTTGAGATTTGTAATTTGGGATTTCCACTGCTATTCCATTTTCTCCAAAAAATTCACCAGCGACATTCCGGCGTTTTTTTTCTTCCAAACTACATTGTAAATCATTTCCGCGAATAGGAGACGGACGTTATGCTTTTTTCCCAAAAGATGAAGAGTCTTGCCGGCATCAATTCCTTCCACCGCCTGACCCACTTTCTTCCTAGCCTGTTCCTGGCTCATCCCTTTGGCCATGTACTCGCCAAAACGGCGATTGCGGCTGGAGAGGCATAACCCCGTGCCAACCAAATCACCCAGACCGGCCAGATCATACACTGTCTCGGCGCGGCCGCCCATTTTATTTACCAGCTCTCCGATTTCACGAAGCGCGGTAACCAGAAGCGCGGCCTTGGTGTTCATCGGCAAACCTAACCCATCGCACATTCCCATGGCAATGGCATACACGTTTTTAAACGAGCCGGTCACCTCAACGCCAATCATATCATCCGTCGCCCGAAGTTTCAGCATTTTATTTTCCATGACTTTTTTTACCAGCCGGATTGCTTCTTTATCTTTTGCCGATACATTCATGGCGGTAAATTTCCCGCGCGCCATGTCACCCGCGATTGCCGGGCCGGAGATTGTCGCCACTCGCGCGTTCAGGGCGCAAGAAATATTTTTATTAAGCATATCCGGAATAAGTCCCAAAGATTTCTCATCCATGCCTTTGGAGGCGTCCACGCATACCACATCATTGCGCAAATAATGAGCAGCCCTGCAAATCAAAGGCTCCATAAATAAACTCGGTACGACAAAAAATACCACCCGCGCGTCCTTTAACGCCAACTCCAAATTCGGTTGGGGCGATATATTCGCGGACAACGCCAACCCGGGCAAATACTTCTTATTTCGCCTTGTTTTGGCAATTTGCAAAAGCGGCTCCGGATCTCCTTCATGATTCCACAACTGCACCTGATGACCATTCTTGCCAATCACATGCGCGATAGCCGTACCCATATTGCCGGCGCCGAGGACGGCGACTTTGAATGATGAAGACATAAACAAATATATATATGAAGTTCAAAATCCAAAATCCTAATGCCAAATCAGGTTCAAATGACTAAAGTTCAAATATTGTTTAGCCATTTGGATTTTGGATTTGATTTGAAATTTGGGTTTTGAACTTTGAACTTAATATCCGGCTATTTGATTTTACTATATTATACCTTCTTTTCTCCTATGATTCAATCCATTAGAGCATTCCTCAACTGTCCGCACGCCGCCGCTATATCTTGTCCTTGCGAGTGGCGGATTGTACACACAAACCCCGCTTTCATCAGTTTGTCTTGCCAAAGTTTAATATTACCAGAGGTTGTAAGGTTGTTTTGTTCAGTATTATTGTAAGGAATGAGATTTATACGAACGCGAGGAATTCTAGAGGCAAATTTTATGAGCGCCTTAAGATGTCTCTCATCATCGTTGAAGCCGTCTAACATAATGTATTCCAGCCCGATGAAGTGGGTCCGACTGGGTATCTTGCGATGATACTCTTCTGCCCATTTTACAAAAAAATCCAAAAATCCTTTTTGGTGGACGGGCATGATACGGGTGCGAGTTTCTTCAATGGCGCTATGCAAGGACAATGCGAACCTAACTTGCGGAAATTCCTCATCCTCTACCATCCTTTCCATTCCGGCTCGCACGCCGCAGGTAGAAATAGTAATTTTAGTTGGTCCGATTTCTGTTTGGATAATAATCGTGTTCAAAGCTTGCTTTAGGTTGTCATAGTTTAATAGCGGCTCCCCTTGGCCCATGACAACGATGTTAGAGATCGTCAGCCTCCCCTCATGGAGTTTACCCCGCCCATGGCGGGGAAGGAGGGATTTAGGGGTGGTTAGATGTAAATATCTCTGCCAAAACCTGTATTGATCAACTATCTCCTCCGCGGTCAGATTGCGTCTAAAGCCTACCAATCCGGTAGCGCAAAACGCGCATCGCATCGCGCAACCTGCCTGCGAAGAGACGCAGATTGTATAACGCTCGGCAGATTGTCGCGTGCCCTTCTTGTTTTCTCTGCCCATGAGCACTGTTTCAATCAATTGTCCGTCACTCAAACGCAGAAGCGCTTTTTTGGTGCTATCAACTTTGCTTTCCGCCAAAGTGTTTGGCTCAACCGAAAGCCATGGTAAATCCTTTAACTTATCGCGTAGCGCCAAAGGGAGTGTGGTGATTTCTCCGTAACCGTTTACGTTTACATCAAAACGAGCCTTCTTGATCTGCTCTAAACGATAAACCGGTTCATCAGCGAGAATCGCATCAATCTTCTTAAATTCTTTCATAAATCTGTGCTAATAAAAAGACTCCGCCTGTGATACGGAGCCTCTATTGTAGCAAATGTTCTTAATCTGTAAACCTGGAATATTCAAAAATCACTTCACGCTTGCCAAACCAATGTTCAATCTCATGTTTGGCTTCCTCCGGAGTCTCTGACGCGTGCACTAAATTCATGACCGCGCGCTTTTCCATGTTGGCCACTGCCGGAGAATCAGCTGAATAATCGCCGCGAATGGTTCCCATGTCGGCTAAAACCGGCAAGGTGGCTCCGCAGATCTTCCGAACCATATCCACAGCGTGAATCCCCTCCACCACCATGCGCACCAGCGGCGCGGATACCATATAATCTAACAGCCATTTGCGCACCATCTTGCCTATCTCCAAATCATCATTGGTCCCCAATTCTTTCGTGGCGTCCATCCCATATTTCTCGTATGTTGAAAGTGTTTTCTGCCCCAGCCGGCGGATCCATTCTTCTTTCTTTGGATAGTGATTGTCCATCTGCTCCCTGGTTGGCTGGAACATCTCCAAAGCCACAACCTTCAAATCCCGCTGTTCAAAACGGCGGATGATCTCGCCAATCAAACCTTTCTTTACGCCATCCGGCTTAACCATCACATAGGTACGCTCTTGTTTAAAGTTCATACTGTTGCATTTAAAACTTAGATTTTATGTATTTGCCAATATTATAACGTTTAAACTCAATTTAGTCAATATAACACCACAAACCGAAACGATGCTGTTTTGGCCCAAGTATCGACCGCGATAATAATGCCGGCCAAAATAAGAGAACAGTCTCCGCCAACGTTTCTGCGATAACAATAGTGTCGCACGGTTTTTTGCAGTTTATGTTTTTTAAAAGAAGTAATGGAAAGATCGTTGGCCAATTCTTCGGCGTGTCTGGTTTTTACCTCCACAAAATAATAATCGCCGCCTTTTTCGGCGACGATATCAATTTCACCAGTTGTGGCATGATAATTACGCTCCACCACCCTGAAGCCGTGCCTCTCTAAAAAACCGCAAGCTTTTTCCTCGCCCCAATCGCCAAGATTTTTATTCCTCCTTGACATAGAAATTTACTACCTTTGCTCTTTGGGCAAATATTTCGCCATCCTGGCCTTCTCCGCTTGTTCAAACCTGATTTGAGGAACGCGTTTTACCAGATATTTGACTACTGCCGCGGCCCACCAAACCAAACCCAAAAGCCACACTAAAAGCCACAGCCTCCAGGCAAACACTGGGACGACCTGCTGTCGGAAAAATAACCACGCCATACCCAAAAGCCCTATGACAATTACCAGTTTGCTCGCGCGGCGAATAACTTCTCTATTTATACTGTCATCCATCTGATGCATCGCGACTCTTCCGGCAATCCCGGCGCACACAAAAAGAGAAAAGAAACCGATAAACAACCACAACAGCCAGCCATGAGCCGGATCAGGCTGGTTGAACCAGTAAGAAACATTGAATATGTTAGATAACTGCATAATAATTTATCGATAGCGAGTTATTTTTTATTTTCCACATTCTAGCCGCAATAGCTACTAAATTTATAACTGTGAATCACAACCCCCAAGGGGGCGACCGTAGGGAGTTTAAACAGTCAGAAATTAGTAGCTATGGAGGCGGAGATTAGAACAAATAGCTATGATTTCTTTTGCAATATCACGCAATAATGATAATCTCCGGCCTCGCATGTTTCTTTGACGGCTAAGCCGCGTGGTTCGGCGAGCGACAGCACCGTCTCCGGACTAATCATTTTCTCGGGCATCGGGCCAAGAGGTCCCAGTTTTTTCGCCCAATCCACAATAACTAAAAATCCTTGGTCTTTGAGCAATCGCGCCGCTTCTTTAAAAGCAGACTCTTTATCTCGCATCAAAAAAAGCGCGTTGACAAAAAAACAGGCATCCAAACTTTTATTTGGAATCGGCGCCCGGCCCGGCAGTTCCACGTCAGACCAAATCGCCTGCACATTATCAAATCCCTCGAAACGGGCTCTGCTTTTGACGTTCTCCAACACATCTTTCATCACATCCACGGCATACACGATTCCATTGTCTCCTATCACATGCGCGGCCGGAAAAACAAAATGCCCTGTTCGGCCACACCCCAAATCAGCCACCCGCATTCCCTCTTTGAGGGAAATTTTTTCAAAAATCTTATACGGATCAACTAACGCCGTACCGACGTGAGACATAAAAATTTAAAATGTAAAAGTCAAAATGGAAAATTATGGTATCCGCTACGCGGATGATCTATTATAAATTATCCCGAAGGGATTCATTAATTTTACATTTTGAGATTTACATTTTACATTCCTATCGTATAAATATCTTCCCCACCGTAGCCATCAAAAACGCTTGGTGCAAGTTGGTAACGGCGAGGAAACCGACCAAAATCATGGCCAGACCAATGAATTTGTACATGATCCTGGTGCCGCCGCTCGTGCCCAACTTTTCCTCGGCCCAGGCGCTGGCGCCAAAATTCTGTATAAACCACTCGGTTTTGATAATCAACGTGGCGCCAATCAGCACCAACAAAATCCCAATGAAAAAACGCATAAACGGAGTTATAAAGTTATAAAGTTCATAAAGTTATAAAGTACGTATTCCATAACTTTATGAACTTTCAACTAATCACGTGGTGCCGGAGAGAGGACTCGAACCTCCACGCCTTACGGCACATGCACCTCAAGCATGCGTGTATACCAATTTCACCACCCCGGCGTAAATAATGTAAAATGTAAATCTCAAAATGGAAAATTATGGTATCCGCTACGCGGATAATCTATTATATCCCGAAGGGATACATTAATTTTTCATTTTGAGATTTACATTTTACATTTCAAAATTTACGATTCCTGCCCACTATCATCTCCACTTTATTCCTGGCTAACTTAATTTTCACTTTTATCTCTTTGGATGTCTTTCCATCAGCCTCCACGGTAAAAGGTTCTTTGGCATATATTTCCATTTCCTCAAACGGAAAAATGCTGGGGTCTTCGTATTTATACCCCCACCAGCGCTTTCTTGTCAATGGCCGCAGAAACGCTTCCAACTTCCCGTCCTGCGGATGCACCACGCGTGAAACCTTATCTTTCGGATCACTTTTCCAATAAAACGGCTTCAGGTTGCAAACAATTACTTCCATCTTATCCTGCGCGCTTACCTTGAATCGTTCGTCATAAATCACCTCCACCTTAGACGGCAAAACATGCAATTGTGAAACAAAATACCGGCTATTCATCCAACCCACATCCAGCCTCTCTTTTCTCCTCTTGGAGAGAACGTCACACGCCTCAACTCCGATAGGAATACCCAAAACCTCGGCTATGGAATTGTCCGGACCCACCGGCAAAAAGCCAAAAATGCAATCACACGTAGCTCCGCGCGAAAGAACCTGGCCAAGCGTGGCGTCATTGCCCACGATAACCACGGTTTTGGCGCCGCGTTTTATCTCATCGTCTATGATGGGCTTGGCATCGGTATAGTTGTTGAAACGCAATATTTTACCCGCGATTCCGTAATCTGTCAATCGCACTTCCATGGCCTTAACCACAGACGCGTGTTTTGGCTGACGAAGAAAATTGTCGTAAATGTAGACATACATAATCAGTGAAATGACCAATGACCAATTACTAATGACCAACCACCGTCAGGGCAGAATCAAGCGCCGATTATTCAATGACCTTCGTTTATTCTTAAACAACTGCCACACCACTCACTTCCTCTGCTTTTCTCCCCGCTCCTCTGCCTGATCTCATCGCCTTAACTTCTCCAAGGTCTACCCCGGGCATGGTTAATTTTCCGTACAAAGCGGCGCCGGGTTCCACGGTTAAAATTTTAACGTCAATGTCGCCAAGGATTTTGGCGGTGGAAGTGAGCTCCAAGGATTCTTTCACTTTCATATTTCCCTTCACTTCGCCCGCGATTCTGGCGCTGCCGGCTTTGACATTGGCCGTGATCTTGGCGCCCTGCTCCACAGTCAAATGACGGCTGGTGGTAACGCTTCCGGAAACAGATCCTTTTACCACGATATTGCCTTGAGACGCGAAATCGCCTTCCACGTGCACTGACGGACCCACTATTGTTTCCACCTCATCATCCGTAAAATTCGGCGCTTCCGCCACCCCATCCATTAAATCTTCGCTATTTCCCAAAGCAATGCGAGGAGAAGCTTTTTGAAAAATCATATTAACAAGTTAAAATTTAAAAAGTTAACGTTAATGTAAATATATATTACACTATTTATATCAAACAGGGAAGAGATTGAAACAACTAACGCTAAAGCGGATTGCCGGCGGATGTTAACCGGTTAACAGTCGGCGTCAGCGGCACCCAAAATCCAAACTCCCCGCCCTTGCCAAGCCCGGGACTTTTGGCCCAGATTTTACCTCCGTGCGCTTCAATAAATTTTTTGCAGACATACAAACCCAGCCCGGTGCCGGTGACATTTGTCCCCTTAACATTATCGCCTCTATAAAATTTCTGAAAAAAATTCGCTTCATCAATTTTATTAAATCCCAACCCATGATCTAATACTCTCACCGCCAAGCCATTATTCTCCTCATTAGCCAAAATCTTGATTGTACCGGATTCGCTGTACTTAATAGCGTTATCAATAAAATTAAAAACCACATGACGCATTTTTTCCTCATCGTATACAGCTTCCGGGACAACTTGCTTTTCCATGTGTATATGAAGTCCCTTTTGTTCGGCCCTCTCGGCAAGCTCCTTAACTATGCCATCAATTGTTTCAGCCATATTTTTTTTCTGGAAATCAAACTTTGTCCTGCCCTGCTCAATGCGCGATATGTCCAAAAATTCGTCCACCAACTTAATCAGATGCTCATTACTTTCATCCATATTGTCCAACACTTCAAGTACTTTATTGCCCACCTTTCCATACCCGCCGTCTTTTATCAATTCAATATACCCCTTCAAAATTGACAATGGGGTGCGTAATTGGTGGGAAGCGATGGAAAGAAAGTCGGTTTTCTGTTGATCAAGTTCTTTCAAGCGTGTGTTAGCCTTCTCAAGAGATCGAGTAAGTTTTGTTAACTCTTCACGTTGCTTCACCTCATTAAAAACACTTTTTACCAATAGAAGACCAATGCCCAATACTAACAAGAAAATACTAAAACGCAGGAAAAGAGAAAAAACGTTGTTAGACAACAGAACCTCAAAAAGGGTAGCGATTGCCAAAATAAATGACAGTACCTCTGTACCGATTATTTTGGCATCTAATAGTTTATGCTTTATTATCGCGTAGGAAGTGAAGGCTATAAAGGGAAAAATGAATACCGCGCCCAGTGGTATAAATCGCTCGATGTAAAAAAAGACTGGCAGAACGAAGTTAAAACAAATGATCAACGCAAACATTAATACCATCCCAGTTACAAAAAAATAGAACGGCTTCCGTTCTGCTCTTTTAGTATTACACACTCTACGGACCAACAAACTTATCCCAGCAATTATTAAACCTACTGAAAAAAACCCAAATACAGGTAATGCTGGGCCTTGCGATGCGATCGGGACACCTTCTGCTCCGGACAAGATAATTCCGTTAAAAATTAATGGCGTAAATGTTAAAGCCGATATTATTATGGCCGGAGGTAACACATACAGCATTAACCATGGTGGATATTTTTTGTCAGTACTGGGGAAAACACTAGTTAACTGAAAAAATGTAAAGGCCTGCCAAACAGCAAAAAACATCACAAGTCTCACCAGCCAAAGAGTAATAACCGGGTTACTGGATTTATAAAATAAATAGTTCACTATCCCCCAACAAGAACTGACTATTGTAAAAATTAAAAGCGACTTACTGGTGTAACTTTTTAAATTTTGGAAATAGACTACAAAACCGAGGATTAAACTCGCTGCGATTACTATCCCCACAAAAAGAAGATCAACGTTCTCTAACATGATGGAATTAAACATGTAAAATTTCAATTATTTGTTACCACTTTTTCTAAGGGGAGTCTAAAAGATCTAGCACTTGGCGAATCGGTTTTGCCAACTCGAAAAACAAACGGAATAATATCTTTTTCCACTTTAAAGGCATTCATAATTGAACCATATGCGGACATAATCATTTTTTTTTCAATCTCTTTTAAATTCTTGCCGCCTTCCGAGGTAATATTATACGCAAGTAATGTTACGCCTGCCATAGCATTAAAACCCAACCCGAGTTTGGTGGCCGTTAACCAGACTCGCTCAATCATCCTCCCAGCAGCCAAAAAGCTTTTTGGACTGTCATCTTCTATTATAATCGCTCCAAATTCACCGCTCCGCCTATAAACCATTTCGTTCTGTTTAGAAACTAAATTAGGTAACCCAACCAGATTAAGCAACTTCATAATCGGCCATTTACTGCATAATTTAAAAATTATTTCGCCCGGTTTTGGCATTTCCAATGTTTTTACGTATATACCCCACCCCTTATCGCGCGCCTCCTCCTCCGACCACATCACATGACTGAAAAAAAAATGATGCAAATATTTATTTGCTAAAACAACTTTTTCATTACTACTGCCGGCAACCGCAATGCTATTTTTTAGTATGGGTGTATCCGCCAACTTTAACTCCGCGCCTTTAGTATTACTTGCGGCATCAAAAAATTCTTTACGCTCAATTTTACTAAGGGGCGTCTCAGCATAAGACTTTCTATTATTTGACCTTTCGTTGATGCAGGTGAAAAGCGGCTCATATGAAGATGCTCCTTTCGTTAATTTTATTGTAGCAACATGATCATTCGCGAACCCCGAGGGGAAAAAACTGGCTTCTGCTTGATAACCTAACGCCTTTGAGGCTATAAGCATATTCTCAATAAGAGCTCCATGTGCGATATGCGAAGCTGCCTGTTTACAATTATAAAGGGACGTGTCTTTCGCGGGATCATTATAGATATCTATTATACTACCCTTTACAATAATTTTCCATGGTTGACAATTATCTCCGGAAGGCGCTTTCGTGCCCGATTCAATAATTTTTTTGATTTCTTCTCTCATAAATTATTTTCTTTTGGCATTAATTCGCGCAACAGCTTTGTTTTTTTTTCTTCTCTTTTTTTCTTTGATGTCTTACTATGATAATCATTCTCAAATATAGCGTTCATATTTACTTCATATCTACCGGATACAATATTTTTTTGTTTCAATATCAATCTGCGACATAAGTTGGCAAGCACCGATCCGCACAAAGTAGCCGCGGTTCCAAGTTGCGGCCAAGAATAAAGTGTTTTACCTACCTCAAGCACCGACTCCAGCATTGTTGTAGTGGCCAAATCTGCGCCAGCAATCTTGGCAATTACGCGCGGCAAATCTTTTGGATCCAATTTTTTTATTGACGCACCCGACCCCCACTCATCAATTAAACCGTGCAGAACAGGCTGATTCCGGTTGATATCATAACGTTCTACATCAACAATTACCCCATCTTCATTATCCGCGGCCATAATAACGGGGACACCCTTACTTCGCGCTTCATACCTGACCCTTAACTTCATATACGGATTATCCATTTCTTCAATTATAATATCCACTTTCCTGCGCCCGGTAAAAAGACTTCCGAGGTTGCGATCGGTTAATCCCTGAGGCAATATTTCAATTACGCTGTATGGATTTATCTCACTAATCTTACGAGCGACTGAAAGCACTTTTTTTAAGCCTACCTCGTTAAAACCTGTTCTTATTCGGTTGAGGTTGGATCCAGAAATTATGTCTGGATCAGCTAATTTAAGATACTTCGCGCCGCCGGTCATTGCGATAGTTATAGCGGCGTGACTACCTACGCTCATACCCAACACACTCACTACTGCGTTGTAATATATTGATTGTTCTTTGAGCGTTATAAGTTGCCGGTTCCTACCAGTACGTAATTCTAGATGTTCATTCTCCGGCAAAAAATGAACCACTTGTTTTAACCAAGGAAAATAAAACCAAACGCCTTGTAGCTGCGGCCCTCTTTTTTTGAGATATCTTTTTTTAAAAATTTTATATTCTGCATTACAATCTTTCTCAAAGTGGCGACGCGGATTACGCAATAAAAATAATTCTTCAAGCATGTCTGCGAATTGGTCTACCGCAGTTACTTGTGGATTATTTTTAAAAAAAAATTTGAGTTTGTGAAAGGGTACCAAAATCGGTTGCCAAGAAGTAAAATCTACATCTCTGATTAACATACGTTCCTATCATTATTTATTAACTGATAACCCATTTTTGTTTTCCACCCACCTTAAAAAAGTTAACGCTTTCATACGGCCAAAACTCCAATCGCGGTATAGCCCGCTCTTGTTTTTGGTCCAGATACACCGACCGATACTCGGAATTTTCCTTAAGCAACGTGTCCACCATTCTTTGCGAGAGATGTTTTCGTAATTTCGGACTCGGCGAGAGGACTCTATCTTTCAATTCTAAATTAATTTCCAAAAAAGGGTCTTGGTTCCAATCTCTTTTTACTAATAACGTGAACTTGCCGGTAAACGTTTGGCTAAAATCCAACTCCTGCAATAATCGTTTAATGGTTTCGGGATATATGTTGGCTCCGCAAAAACTGACGCTCAAATCTTTACGTTCGTAAACGTAAACAAAAGGTATCGTCCAAACTTTATGCATTATACCACTTTTTTTCGCTTCTTTGAATAAGTCAATTCCAAAATCACTGAAAATTTCCTTCATTTTTTCAAAACCAATAACCCCGCCGTGATCCTTTAAATCATAACGCACCAAAGGCAAACCGCTATTGGAAGAGCATAAAAGCCCACCCGCTTCTATTTCAAAGAAAAACATTTCTGGTATGTATTGCGCTAGGGTGGGCTGCTTGTTCAAACCTGAACCAAAAACAGAAGTAAACAATTTCTCATTCTTTAAGGCTAAGCGGCGTATTAGAATAGATAAAGGTGTTTCATGCGCCAAAGTACCCTGATCTACCGTTCCATAATGATTCAAAGAATCTAAATAAATGTTCCGTTGTCCTATCTTCTTGTATAAATAGTCCCGAAAATCTTCACTAAACGCTTCGGCGGAAAAAATCAACTTAATCCTATAATCCGGCCAATTCAACCCCTTGCCGATGCCATCATCAATAACATCCTTAACAAAGGGTGGATAACCTCCGATTACTACTTGATCATAATATGGTCCTAAATTTTTAACAACCTTTATTATTTCTTCTTTATTCAAGCCCGGATTAACAATTGTTAAATCATACTTTCCTCTCTCCGCCACTAGTTTAAGAGCTTCGTAAGTAAATAGTCCTCCAATCCAGACCCCCAAAGCAAAACAATTTACGTATAAAGTCGTTCTTTTATCAATGTCAAAATTATTCCTCAAATATAATTCCGCCGTTAAAGCGTACTGAAGATTTTGCTCCCTGCGGCGAGGGAAATAAAACGGTTCTCCGGTTGATCCGGATGTTGAAGATATATCCCAATGCGCTTCTGGAAAAATGCCACCCCGACTCAATTTATCCAGTGGATATTGGCGCAAATAACTTTCTTTACTGATGATAGGTACGCCGCGGAAATCTTCAATAGTCTTTACCTTTAAATGGCGCACCCCGTGTTTCTTCAAAAAATCTTTGTAAGCGAGCACGTGCTCAGCCGCTTCATGAAACAAACATAGAACCATCCGCTGGCCACGTTTTATCCAATGCTGTTCTGGCTCTGTATGCAATTGACTAAGCAATTTAACTGGATCTTTATAACCTCTAGACAGATATGGGATGCTCATATTGCTTGGATAATAAATGGGCTCGTTGTTTGGCAAGTTCAGTCGCAATAATATTCGTAGCTACCTGCTCTTTTTTACTTTTTTCAAAAATCAAAGCCAATCGTTCTTTGATGCCTTCTAATTTTTGTATTATCCTTTTTTCTGAATGACGACGGTTGTGTTCAAACTGGTCCACCACACTGATGAGGCCGCCGGCGTTAATCACCGCGTCCGGCGCGTATAATATGCCTAGACCGCGCAACATTTCACCTATACTTGCGCTCTCCAATTGATTATTGGCCGAACCTGCCACAATGGAACATCGCAACTCGGGAACTGTAACCACATTAAGCGAACGGCTTAAAGCGCAAGGGCAAAATACATCTACATCTTGTTTATGTATAACCGTGGGATCAACCACTTCCACGGCCGGATAAAAAAACTTAACGTATTTAGTTCGTTTCGGGTTGATGTCGCTTATGTAAATTTTGAAAGACTTTTTGTAAAGCGATTTTAAAAGCGCGTACCCGGTTTTTCCTACACCCTGAATGGCGAAACTGCGTTTCGAAGTATCTGCAGACCCAAATACTTCTTCCAAAGCAACCTGTATGCCCAATGAAACGCCAATGGCGGTATAATAAGCCGAATCAACTCCATGGCCGATAATATAATGACTTTCCCTGCCCATTATTTTAAGATCGTGATTATCCACACCCACATCTGTACCGGTGACGAACTTGCCTTGAAGCTCGTTGACTTTTCTGGCGTAAGTTTTGAACAATTGTTTGCGATTCCCGAGAGCTTTTGGGTTGGCCATAAGCACTCCCTTGGCTCCCGTATAAGGCAACCCCGCTAAGGCGGATTTATATGCCATAAGCTTGGACAGACGCAGAGCGTCTCTCAAGGCTTCTGTCTCTGATAAATATTCCCATAATCTCGTTGCCCCCAAGGCCGGATATTGCGTGTCTATTCTATGTATGGCTATAAAGCCGTGCAAACCAACCTCGGGTTCATTTAGCTTTACCACCAATTCATGGGAGTCAAATTCGGATAAATCTTCAATTTTTATATCCTCTTTTTCTAGAATCATATTTCCAGTTAAACACGAAAAAGATTTGGCCAAGGCCCCATATGAAGCCATGGCTAGACAAAATAATCATGAACCATCCCGAAACCTCCCCAGCGTGATATCCAGCGCCCTAAAAATTTCATTGACTTTTTCTTTTCCGATATTGCTCTTTTTCTCTATGCAAATTTTTTTCGAAATTGTAACCACCTTATGCGGCATGCAAATGCCGTCTGAATCCAACCCGGCTTCAGAGCTCTTTAACATTACCTCATTAATAAGAGTTTCCTCGCCCTTTTTTACCGATTCAATGGGAGCGCAGACAACCGTGGACAATTCATCATTAAGTATATTATCCTGCAACACCACCATCACCTTCTCTTTCCCGTCAGCTTCGCAAATCACAACATCACCCCTGCTAATAGCGCCACAGTACATTTTATCCAAATCGAAAGACATAGGTTGAGAATGACAAATTTCCAAT
>Ga0209211_10004966_pt1 | contig 20216 bp, 19 predicted proteins | sample RifGroA2_FD_183992 | JGI IMG/M metagenome (GOLD analysis project Ga0209211, IMG submission 183992) | Groundwater microbial communities from Rifle, Colorado, USA - Groundwater A2 (SPAdes) (version 2) | ecosystem: Environmental > Aquatic > Deep subsurface > Groundwater | place: Rifle, Colorado...
GATAAATCGGGATTCCGTTTTGCCAATTCATTAAGCAAAATAGGAAAACCAATTTCTGCTTCACTAACAAATCCATAATCAGCATGATAGAGACTCTTAAGAACTCCATCTGGATCTCCTGAAGGATGATAACCACCAACAATAGTAACTGAATCAGGGTAACATCTCTTAATAATTTCCAAATGTCTTTTTACTGGCTTTAGGTCATAGCTAAACATTTGGAATGCATAAACATCATACTTATTCCTTTTTACATACTCTGTAAATGAATTGAACGTAAATCTTTCTTTAATGCAGTTAAGGATCTTAACTTCATGATTATTTTCTCTCAATACAGAGGCAATATAACCAAGACCCAAACTAGGCATTACAACATAACTTCGATTAATAGGAGATATTAACAATACTTTCATAAGCACCCAGAATCGCGCAAGAAATCCTATTCTTCATTCCTTTCTTTAAATATAATTCACTTAGCAAAAAAGACTGGTTTATAACCATATTAATCCTTAACTTCCTATACGATCCTTTTTGCATTTTTATTAGGAACTCTCTCCGCTGGCATTGCCCTCATCTTCCTTCAATCCATTAATCTATACTTAACAAGCGCAAACAATGCGCCAAAACCATGACGCCAGCTGATCTTTTTACCTTCTGCATACGTCCTCCCATAATAAGATATTGGCATCTCAAAGATTCTAAGTTTCTTTTTAAGTAATTTGGCAGTAATTTCTGCCTCTATTGTAAAATCATTTGACTTCAAATTTAATTCTTTTAGCAAATTTGATCTGAAAACTTTATAGCAAGTCTCTATATCAGTTAAGGTAGTGTTGAATAAAATATTGGTTATTAAAGTCAGAAAGATATTTCCAACCTTATGCCAAAACAAATAAACCCTTTGGAGTTTGCCTCCAGAGAGACGCGACCCATATACTACATCCGCATCTCCTCTAACTATAGGCTCTACCAACTCATTAAGCTCTCTTGGGTCATATTCTAGATCAGCGTCCTGTATTGCTACGATATCTCCAGAAACATGTTCAAATGCAGTTCGAAGCGCCGCACCCTTTCCCAAATTTTTAGTGTGATACAATACCTTAACGATATCATCTTTGATAGATGCCAGTTTTTCTATTGTACCATCGTCAGAACCATCATCTACTATAATAATCTCTTTGTCTCTATTCAACATTTTCACCTTACCAATGATACTCAAAATCGTGTCGCATTCATTATAAACAGGTATTACAATTGATAGTTTCAAAAACTTTCCTTTCTTAAAAGATATTTATATTCTCAAAGATACATCTTGTTTCTTCTTTGAATAGATTCGATAATTGATATACTAAAAGATTAACTATAAACAAACCACTAATCACAAAAGTTAAGGTCAATCTATGTTATGTTGCCGCCTGAACACGGACACGATTTGTAAGATTGCGTACGCTGCAAAAACAATTAAAAAAGGTTCTAAAGGCATCCTATATCTTACAGTAGCAAGAAAAACAAGGTGAATTAATGTATAATAAATAATTATCATAATTAGCAGTAATGTCTTTCGCCAATACCTTAATGATAAAGCTACTCCAAGGATGAAAAACAGTAAGATAACACCATAGGACATAATGCTTCCTAAATTCTTAGCCAATGACACTCTATAAGAAGTAATTTTCCAAAATTCCAAGAATCTTATTCCTGCAAGACAAAAAAATCTTTTAGGATGCTCTTTGATATAATTTAACGCTAGATTCTGATAATAACTATTTAGATCATCTTCCGATTCGAATAATTCATTGCTGTCCCATTCCATCAAATAACCCATAGTCTTTCCCTTAGCCTGTGGATTATTAGCTTGCCATAAAACGGACCCTAATGACGATGTTACAGGAACAAAGGCATGTTGGACTTTGTAATTTCTTATTGTCCAGGGAGCAATTGTTAAAATCATTGCCAGTATAATGACAACAAACCTTTTTAGTGAATCTTGTATCCTATATCTTTGTACGATTATTAACCAAAGTAAAATAAAAGGCGGTATCGTAAGAAAAATAGGTTTGCAAAGACAAGCCAAACCTAATAGTATACCTGCCATAATAAAATATCGGTAAGCACCCTTTTCACGAGCCAGAATAAGAGAAAGAGTAAACATGCATACCAACATAACAAAGGGTGTTTCACTGAGTAGATAACCTGTGTAATAAATAAAAAACGGATAAATACATGAAATTAATGCAGACAGTAGGCCAACCTTTCTATCAAAGGTATGTTTGCCTATAAAATAGATAACGATACATGTAAATGCCCCTAATATAGACAGCATTATTTTAGCAACAGGATAGCTATGGCCAAAGACTGCGTATACTCCAGCCAGAAGAAAAGGTAGAAAGGGTGCCCGATAGGAAGTGATTTTACTATTAACACCCATTACTGGTTCATCCAGCATAAAGCCATTACCTTTTGCCAGATTATACCCAATTGCATCATATTGAGTGGCATCATTTGTCGGTGGTGTATCAAGTCCTACTATAAAAATATTAGAAGAAAGCTTGCTTCTCTGTCTAAATTAATGGATTTTTTAATCATTTCCGAACTCCTAACTTTTCAGTTCTTAATACTTCCTTGGCTTTCTAAAAGTAATAGATTCCATAATAATAGCTTATGATCCTTCGTGCCCTGGATATGTTCCTGTATTTTTTTATGCAGAAAGTTGTGGTTTAATTTGTATAATAGCGGAGTATTGCGAATTTTCAGACTACCATCCTGAAACCATTTCCCAATAGGCACGCCAAAACCTTTTTTGTGACGATACAAAATATTATGAGGTAAAACTGGCTCAAGGGCTTTTTTCAATATATACTTAGTTTGACCATTCCGAAATTTATATTCACTGGGAATCTTCCGAACAAAATCTACCAATTCAATATCCAGGTAAGGGGCACGAACTTCCAACGAATGCATCATACTGGCCCTGTCAACCTTGGCTAAAATGTCATCTTGTAAATAAAGCTTTGTATAAAACTGTAGTGTTTTATCAACCAAATTATCCTGCAAACATGATTCCCAATACTCTATCGCCTCGGAGTAAACATCTTCAATATCAATTGGTTCCAGGAAAAGCTCGTTCAGTTCTTTTGGTTCCAAAGGTCCAAGCCAAACAGGATTCCATAATTGTTTTGGGTAAGACATTCCCCTAATCGTACGTTTGAGTTTAAAATCCAGACTTATGTTGCGATGAGAAACAGGTAATTTATTAATTACTATGCTTATGGCTCTATGAAGGGGACGGGGTATAATTTTACTATAAAGATTGCTCAACCGTAATGCATGGAATGGATCATACCCGGCAAAAAGCTCGTCACTACCATCTCCTCCGAGAGCAACTGTTACATGTTTTTTTGTTTCTCTGCAAAGCAGATAAGTAGGCAAAATTGAACTATCTCCTATAGGCTCATCAATCTTGCTTATAATTTCTGGTAAAAACTCCCTGGCATTTTCCATGGATAGCATTTCCAGATAATGTTCCGTATGGAAGGTGTTCGCAATTTCTTGTGCATATCTGGATTCGTCAAAACTTTCCTCCTGAAAACCGACAGAAAAAGTCTTCAGTTTTTTTATACCCAAGATCTTTGAAGCAAAAGCAGTTAGTGCTGACGAATCTATGCCACCACTCAAAAAAACCCCTATGGGCACATCAGACATGAGCCTTCGTTTTATTGACCTTTCAAGTAAATCCCGAAGTCTTTCTCCCCATTCTATAATGGGATTTTTAGGGATATGTTCAAAGGGTTCTAAGACGAAATCCCAATATTTCCAAGCCTTTAATGTTAAATTATCTATGTTAAAGAAAAGATTATATCCACCAGGAAGTTTGTGAACGTTCCTATACAGTGAGTTAGGAGCAGGAATAAAGCCGTATGCAAAATATTTCTTCAAACTTCTTGAGGAAACAGAGGTTATTATGGAAGAATGTTTAATTAAGGCGCTCAGTTCAGAAGCAAAGGCAAATGTCCCATTTTGTAATGTATAATAAAGCGGTTTTTCCCCAAAACGATCACGGCTTAAAAAGAGGTTTTTCTTACTTTTATCATAGATAACAAACGCCCACATCCCATTAAGCTTGTTCGGCAATTCACTCCCCCACTCACGAAACCCATATAATAACACTTCTGTATCCGAATGATCGGTTTTAAAAATATGGCCTTTATTTTCAAGCTCCTGACGCAATTCTATGTGATTATAAATTTCCCCATTAAACGAAACAACCAGTTCGCCGTCCATTGTCAGCATAGGTTGGATACCATCCGAAAGATCAATAATGGAAAGCCTTCTGTGGCCAAGATAAACCTTTACATCGTGGTCATACCAGTAACCTTCAGCATCCGGTCCACGATGTATCATTGCCTGATTCATCTTCTGCAAATCTGGCAGTTCTCCCTGACCCACAAATCCGCAAATCCCACACATTGATTTATTTGTCCTTAGAAATTAAATGTTAATCTAATCAATTTATTTTGTAACAGCGCTTATGCTTTTTAACGTAACTGGTAAAGGTCGACCGCTCCTCCATTGCCCATTCGCTTGAAGCCGTGCCCCTTTGTTAGATTTTGATTTGATTGAATTCACTTTAGCTCTTCCCTTTTCAAGAATTTACGACAACCCCAAATGGAAAGGGCCTTTGCGCAGCTGGGCACGGGGCAAACTTCCCCAGAAAATATTGGATAGACCAAAAAAAGGTTTTAGCATACCATTAACCCATTGGTTGAGCGGCCCCCCCTGTCTTCATCTTACAGTTGGACAATTTTTGGCTGGAAAAAATGACCATAATCGGATTAATAAGCCTTCAAAAGAGCTTATTTTGCAGGATTTTCGCAGATTTCTTTTGCCAATCATGGCTTTTGGCTCCCAACACTTGGACAAAACCAAATGCTATGACAAGACGTTTCCAGTGGAGTATACGCCAAAACCCTTGAATAATAAGGCATCTCCTGTCTTCGACTTGTCCAGCCAAAAATTGTCCAACAGTAAGCTGTCTTCATGGGTAATAGAAACCGTGACAGAAACCACCTTGAAGGAAATAGGGCTTAACACTGAACTCGCCTTTAAAATTCGCAATTCACACCTTCAGAAAAAAAGAGATTATCGAAAAGAACTTTGGACCTTGGCCATTCTTTGCTATTGGTGGTCAAGAAGATATCAATTCCCTTTGATCAACTTGGAAGCACCCTGTATCAATTTATTATCAATCGTCTTGGTCAACACCGCATTCACTTGGGCCGTACCACACCAACACAGGCATTTATTCTGTTTGTTTTTCACCTTATGGCGCCATTGATTAAACTTTTCATTTTTCCAAACGTTCATTATTCCAGATTCGTTAACATTGCCCACTTCATTAAATAGAAATTGACAGGGAAATGTTTTTCCGTAAGGATCGAGTTGTAAATAATAATAGCCGGCGTAGCACTTATATTCATCCCACATACTATCTTTATCAAAGATAAATTTCACCATGTTTCTATTGAATAAAGTATTCATCCATTTGTACTTTTTAAAATAGTTTTTAAATTTTTCTGAAAATAATTGACGATCCTCAATTTGAAATTGATACGGATCCTTATCTGTATCAGCCAAATTAAGCAAACCTGTATGGGTAATGGAATCTTGTTTTTCTAAAAACTTAGGGACACCCACACCATCGTGAATAGGCTGAAACATAATTTTATCAGCAACATCCTTATATTTTTCAATATACAGGTCTATCTCATCATAGTTTTGTTTTGAAACAACCAAACGAATCATAACGGTCGGTTTGTAACCTTTTCGTATTTTTTTCACCTCCTCAATACCTTTAACAATACTTTCAGTGAGGCGCGGAATTTTTCTGGCCTCGTCATGAACTTCATTTTTATGCGAATCAATACTAATGGTGAAAGAATCCACGCCACTCTCAACAAGATTCGTTGCATGTTTTAGCAACAAAAACCCATTTGTATTGACATTTACAATAATGCCATACTTTTTTGCTTCTCGAATAATTTCAATAAGATCTTTGCGAACCAGAGTTTCGCCACCCGTTAAGCTCAAATGCCAAACACCTGCCTCCCCCATTTCTTTAACTAACTTCAGAGCTTCTTCTGTTGTCATATCGCGGGGAGTTGCCTTGTCTAATTCATGGGTATTGCAAAAGGAGCATCTGGCATTGCACCTGAAGGTAACGTCCCAGGCAACAAACATAGGCCCACGACTAGGTTTTTTATTAGTGAAATAAACCAAAGTATTATCGAGAAAGGTTAGACCACCTCGAATCAATGCAAAAGAATAATCTCTGATTGTTTTCATATCTAAAACCTACGAATAAATTTACTTTAGAAACAGAGTATAAAGTGACTTTATTCAAAGTTGTTTCTCACCTTAACAATACTAAAGTTACATATTTCTTAAGCTAATTATTATTTTCAGATATAACTTACTCGTAGTTAATATTAGTTTTTCAATCAAAATTTATATACATTAAAATTACATATTTGGAATTTATTATATGGTGTCTTTTTCCTCCATTTGATCGAAATTTACAGTTTCGCGGATACGATATGGCTTTCTTTCTTCCGAATCAAAGTAAATTCTCGTGAGCATTTCAGCCAGTAGCCCCATTAGGAAAAAAAGCATGCTTGCAATAGAAAAAAGAATCCAAAGAAAAACCATAGGTGTAGCTTCCAGGCTTTTCAAGATTAATACCCTATAAGAAACAATGCAAAATGTCAAAATTGAAAGGAATCCAGATAAAAATCCGAAAGCACCGAACACATAATTAGGTTTCGTATAATAGTTAGACAAAAAATTGTGTGTTATCATATCCAGTATAACCTTGAAAGTTCGCATCAAATTATATTTAGATTTACCACTGTGTCGTCCATGGTGAGTGATGATAATTTCCGTGATTGATGCCCCGTTCCAGTAAATGAGCAGAGGAATAAAGCGATGGATTTCTCCGTATAGTCGCAACCCCTCAAAATTCTCCCTTCGATAAGCCTTTAGCGAACAACCATGGTCATGTAGATTCAAACCGGAAATTCGAGAAATGAGACAGTTGGCAACACGCGACAACAAAGTTCGAACAAAGCCATCCTTGCGGTCTTTTCTCCAACCACTTACCACGTCAAAACCTTCCCTTAATTTTTTAATAAGTGCTTGAATATCCGATGGGTCGTTTTGTAAATCAGCATCCATAGGAATAATAATTTCCCCGATAGATTTTTCAATCCCCGCCTGAAGCGCCGCGGTTTGACCATAGTTTCGTCGCAATTGGATAAGCTTAATAGCGTTGTTGCTCAAAGCAATATTTTTAGCAACTTCGAAAGAACCATCTTTACTTCCATCGTCAACAAAAATAACCTCATAGCCTTCATCAAAAAAATTCAGAGTTTCTTGTAGACGTCGGTAAAGTAGTTCAATATTTCCTACCTCATTATAAAAAGGAATGATAATAGAAATCATTGTTATTTTTCCTCACGCAAGAATCTAAAGAGCAGAAGTAGTAATATATTAATATTTTACATGACCAACAAGTATCATTAAGAGTGACCTGAAAAAAGATGAAAGAATCGGATTTCCTCATAAAGTTGATAACCAAACCTAAATAATCAATAATCCATATAATCCTTATCAAAAAAATAAAGTAAATTCTCCTTTTCATCTTCGTGCGTAAATACTTTTACCATCGATACTAGTCTTCCATTCATATAAATCATCTATACCTTTACTCAACCATGCTGGGGAAGAAGACAATAAAACAATGTATTTTGTGTCATTCTCAAATATTTGCCTTTGTAATTGAGCCTGTTTCTTATTGTCAAGGTATTCCATAGAAATAGGCCAAACATGTTTTATAGGACATTTTGTCTCCGAAAGATAGTAAATATACGGCTCATATCCCCAGACGTAAATATAGTCATTTTCTTTAGTGTTCATTTTTATGTATTCGGCAATTCGATTAGTAGTCAGGGGTGAATCTACAAAAGAACCCAAGAATACCTCTTTAGACCTTTTGCCTGTTTTATACTCAAAATAATTCTTATAATATGCATAATTAACAGCAAAAAAAAGGATTGGGGTTGAAGCAAGTATGAAAACAATGAACAAACTGCCTATGTTATCTAATAGTTTGCCCTCTTGTTTTACTAACTTCAGTATTTTGACGATCCCATCACCAGCAAATATTGACATAGGGGGGATTAGTAATAAAAAATAGTGCTGAAAAAAATAGCCGCTAAAGCTCACTTCAATGATGGTAAATAAAAGCCACAACAACATCAGTTGATTTGAACGAAGATGCCATTGCCTTTTTCGGAAGAGAATGATGATGTTAGCTACAGTCAAGACCCACAATATAGAATTTTCTCTGAATTCGATGAGAGTTCTCGTAAATCCTTTATATAGAAATCTGGTTATGCTTAATGATTCACCTGAGTATGAAGCGCCTAATGTAAAAACAGTAACCAGATCTGAAAACAATCCGTTGAAGTAGAAGTACATGGTAACGGGAATTAAGGCCATCACAAAACCAGAGTAGATTAGGAGGTTTTTATTAACAAACCTCCTAAAGCTGTTTATGTTCATACTACGGAACAATTCCCACAAAAGGTAACACGTTACCGACAAAAGAACCAGGACATATACCGCTTTAAAGAGAAATGCAATTGCCCCAAAAACTCCGACAAGCGGCAAAAAACATCTACTGTTTTTGCTCTCAGAAAGGTAAAATGCAAGCATGGTAGCAATAATTGGCAGATTAGCAAAGAGTTCTATCTGAGCCGAAGTCCCTTCGGTTGTGACGCCGGCTGAAAAAAGGCCAAAGAGTGATGCTGAGATTAGCCCGGTTGAACTCCCATACAGTTTTTCTCCCAGCATATAGATCAGGAATGTAGCCATTACAGTCCAGAATGCTAAAAATATCTTCACTTGCTTATGACCATTTCCAAAAGATTTAAAAACAAAAGCATAAGTGTAATACACGGCAGGCATGTGATGGCCCGGATGAAACGTGCTATACAGTGGTTCACCTTGAGTTATGAGTTTCGCTCCATATGCATTTCCACCAGTATCTGTTGTAACTGGCTCCTCAAAAGAAGGTATACGAACGAGGAATGACATAAGCAAGATGATTGTGAGCAACGGAATAGTATATGATACTCTATGTTTCAACTAAGTTCTCCCTATCAAAAAACAGGTAATTGTTCTGAAAAAACGTTAAAGACATTACAATGATTGGTTTCCAAAATCTCCGCTCATCTTCTGATTCCGTAGATTCATAAAACCTTAAATTATTTAACAAAAGGAAAAACAATGTTAAGTAAATGTATGTCTTTTGTGTTTATTTGAAAGTGGAATGGGAATATCTTATACGTTTTGAAAGGTTTTTTATATAATAAGGCATCTTCTTAACGAAAAAAATTGGATCACGCCTAAATTGTTTTAGTTTGTTCTTAAGATATGCAATATCTAATCTATTGTTTAACCTATCAGCGATAGCAACCAGCTCAGAACGAAGTTTTTCAAAATCCTCTAGTGAAATATCTTTTGAAAAATTATTATAGTTGCTAAAATGTGAGTATTTTAGATAATCAATTTCTGAAGAAACCAAACCTAATTCCACTGCTCTGTCATACATCTGACTGCCCGGATATGGTGTATAAGTGCAAACACCAACAGAATCCGGTTTTAATTTTTTCAGAAAACTTATAGTTTGCTTCAAGTCTTCTTTCGTTTCATCCGGAGTTCCAACTAAAACAGTACAGGCAAAATCAATACCGTTTTTTCCAAGAAGGTTCCTTGCATTTAATACCTGGTCCAATGAGATCTTCTTATTCATTAGTTTGAGCATTCTTTCGCTGCCGCTTTCTACTCCAAATGTTAATGCGATAGCTCCAGAGCGTTTCATTAAAGACAGATTCTCCTGGTTAATTATTTCAACCCTTGAAAAGGATGTCCAATTAACTTTCAGATTCTCCTTGATTAAAAGACTACACAAATTAAAAAGTCTTTTCTGATTAAATGTTAAAGTATCATCCTGAAAAGCTATGGTTTTGATACCATACTGATTTTTCAATAATTTGATTTCCGATACCATATTTTCCGGTGATCGGCTGCGGACATTTCTTGACCATAAACTATTTGAATTACAGAATGTACAATTAAAAGGACAGCCTCTTCCGAATATTACAGAACCAAACTCATTATTGTTATAAAGATGAGGATTTATTACTAAATTCCTTGCAGGAAAAAGAATATCGTCCAGATCAGGAATAAAATCTCTTTTCTTTGTCTGTTTGATTGTTCCATTGTCCTTATAGTATATTCCATCGATATCATGGAAGAAATTGTTACCTATTCTTATAGATTTTACAAGTTCGAGCATGGTTATCTCTCCCTCACCAACCACAACAAAGTCTATATTGGGATCTGCTATAACTCTTTCAGGTTGGATTGTTGCATGAATTCCCCCAACAATAACAGGACATTTACTGTTATATTCTTTACATACTTTTGATACTACCTGGACAGAAGGAAAAGTAGAACTCATTGCCTGAATTCCAACAATATCAGGTTCAAAATCCTGTAATAATTTTTTAATTTCAATCCAAACATAATGTCCAGGGGTATTAATTGCTTTAATTAAATTATCTTGTCCACTCATTCTTATTCTAAGATTATGTGGCGCTGTAAAATCCTTTATCTCTTCCCCATTGTCGGCATTGTATATTTTGACAAAATGACCATCATCAGCCAAAACAGCAGCAACATATCCCAAGCCTAACGGAAAATAAGGATTAAAAACCTTTTTTAATCTCTCGAAAGGTGGATTAATCAATAAAATTTTCATAAATTTTTCTGTCCTCCTCCGAAGATAGTGGCATTTGGGACGTATACACTCCCTTGTTATGCTCTGTTAGTATATCCATATATATTTTTTGGGTCTCTTTTACATTCTTTTCAATATTAAACATTTTTTCAACCCGTTTTCTACCTGCCTTTCCCATTCTTTTTCCGTTTTCCTCATTTTCAATCATCCAGATTATGGCTTTGGCCAGATTAGTTGCGTCACCCGGCTCAACTAGCAATCCCGTCACACCGTCTTCTACAACCTCAACTATCCCCCCAGTAGCAGTGGCCACTACTGGCTTTTCCATTGCCATTGCCTCAATAAGCACCCGACCAAATGATTCTCCCTGCGATGACAGCACCAGCAAATCTAAACATGCGTATAGCTCCTGCATGTCCTGCACGAAGTCTGTGAAAATTACATTATCTCTCAGCTCCATATCCCCTACCATTCTATGCAGGTCTCTCAAATAATCCTCGCTACGTTCGGCTTTAGCATCCCCCACTATAAGAGTACAAACATTAGGACAAACTTTAACTACTTCAGCTATGGCCTTGATAAAAATATCCTGTCTTTTTTGGAGGCTTATTCGACTAACCATTCCAATGAGAAATTTATTATCATCGATCCCATATCTTTTTCTGACCAGGCTACCATTCATAGAAGGTGAGTATTCTTGAATATCAACACCATTATAGACCACCTCAACCTTCTGATGTTTTCCAATATAATGACTATAGCTCTCAGCAGTAGCCTTTGAATTTGCAATAAGAACATCTGGGAAATGCAAGAAAGTACGCCAGAACGACCGAAAGTTTGGAATAAGGTTTCTCGTATGGCAAACTATAGGAATACGATTCAACTTCGCGGCTGGAAGGCTGTACTGGTTACAAAGTTGATGAGTACAGACTAGAAGATCAATCTCATTTTTTTTAATAAATTTAGATAAATTCCAAACCGTTTTAAAATACGAATATGGAAATGGAAGTTTTATTTGTTCTAGTGTCATTACAACATATTTAACACCCAAATTTTTTAGCCGATCTGATAATATACCTAAATCAGGAATGATACAAATAGGATTTAACTTTTCCCTATCAAGATATTTTAATAAAAGAAGTGTGCTTATTTCCGCTCCACCAATAAACGGGATAGCACTGACAAATGCAATATTATAAGGCTTTCGATATTGGTCTAGGAACATGACTTTTATATTTTAGAAGCAGCAAATAGTGCGTCATTTATTCTAAAATGTACTAACCATATCATTTCAAAATATTAATACCTTCTCCCGTATAGAGGCTCTAATAAGAACGTATTTTTGGGTAACGAATTTAAACCAACGTAGAGGCAGTAATATTAAGTGATGGGGACGACTTATACGAAAATAAAGAAGCAATAAAAGAGGAAAAAATATACAACACCATACCAAAGGATTTATTATTCTCAGTTTTCCTAATTTTATACCTGTTTGATATTCAGGGTAGCGTTTCAAAAATAATACTTCTGAATCGGAATAAAGATCACTATACCCAATATTTCTGGAAAACTTCCAGGGACGTTTCCGATGAAGCACTATCATATCACCCGAGTATGTTATTTTACCAATTTTCAAAAGCTTCATTGCAACATCTGTATCTTCCCTTCCATACTTCAATAAAGGATCAAAATTTCCTATAGCTTCCAGGTGTTTTCTGATATACGCAATATTACAAGTTGCATAATGATTCGACATTTTATCAAATATTGTTACTCTATCGGCAATGGTTGGAAAGGCATGCTCATATATTGTATGTCCTCTAACCCCTATTACACCTTCCATTTGCAATGTCCTTAGCCCTTCTTCAAGCCAATAACGGTTAACAACACAATCGGCATCTGTAAAAAAAACATATTCCCCTTTTACTGCTTTCATTGCTATATTACGATTTCCAGATATAAAATTACGCTTTTCATTTTCTATTAATTTTATCCTCTTATCTTTAAACGACTTTATTATTTCCTTAGTCCTGTCATTTGAATTATCATCGGAAATGATAATCTCAAAGTTTTGATAGGATTGATTTAGTACGGAGCTGATACAATTTTCTATAAATGGCTCTGCATTATAAACAACAATAGCAACAGATATTTTAGGAACGTAATTCATGGTAAATAACTACGTAGAAATTTCAGTGGATAATAAGGAAGGCTGGATCCCAGAAAACAGGCATGAGTACATGTACATTTGCCTAGGTTTGATTTCTGCTCCATTGCTTTTGGTGTTTTTAGAACTCTTAACAAATCATAATCCATGTTTCTAACATTCCCAATAACAGGAGTCAGCTCGCATAGCCTTATCCTACCATCCCATTCAAGAACAGCAATTCTCTCACCAGCTAAACATTTGAATGGTTGACTGTTGTTTTTGAGTATTTTCCCTATTAACCTATTATGATAACGCCAGGTATTAGATGCTAAGATGTTTTTCCATCCTGAGGATCTTTTTTCCAGATAACCATGATAATATTTTTCCATTTCACAACAAAGTTCTGTCCATTCTTTATAATCAGGTGGCTGCACTTCACTATTACGGGGAACACCTCTTACTGGTGAAAAGCTATGCATATCTACACCGAGTTCATTAAATACATATTCTCGCAGAGGTAAGAATGATTTAATGTTTTTGTTTGAAATCACGGTATTTACGGCCACCGAGATTTTTGGATATAGTTTTTTTAATTCGTTAAGTTTCTTTATTGACTCAAGTGTACACTCAAAGGCCCCATTGACTCCCCTGATAGAATCGTTAATTTTGGGCTTACCTTCGAGTGGTAATAGAACACTAATTGAAGTGCTTGGGCATAATTGAGCAATTTCTCGAATAACCCGGACTATTTGATTAGGATTTAATCCATTTGTTGGTAAAAAAATACTTGAAATATTATTTTTTTCTCGGAAGATACTACAAATCTCAGGAAGATCTTCTCGGAGGGTAGTTTCTCCACCTGTTAGAAAAAGAATAAAGAATCTTCCTAGTTTTTTTGCAATTTGAGTAATCTCGTCAATACTAAGTTCTTGCTCTTTACTACTTTCATCAATTTCCTGCCAATAATAACACATTAAACACTTTGAGTTGCAACGCCCGGTAACGCTGAATATTAAAGAATATAATCCCTTTTTAAAATGGATTTTTAGGCAATTTGGAATCTTGATCATTTAAATATTTATTGAAAGTCTTATTAATCAGAATTGTGTTTTAGTTTCTTCCATATTTGTTATCAATATCATGGATTAATAACCTCTAAATATCATCATCTCATTCAGAACAAAAAGAAAGAACACACCACCTAGTGCACATACCCTTCTTTTACTAATTTCAATTTTTTTACCCCTCAAATATTCCATTATTCTCGTAACCGTTAGTGCAGAAAGTAAAATATATGCAGGGCGTGCCGCTATCCAGTATCTAGCCTCATAATGTGTAATGAATCCCATCGTTAGTCCCGTACCTAAGACAATTATCACAGGAATCCATTTTCTATCTACTAAAAAGATCAATGCACTAAATGTCAGTATCCACTGGCTATAACACTCAAGTGACCATAACACACATGCAAAAAACCAGTAGGTATTTCTCTTTTGCATATCTTCAAGCGTGTACAAAGGCATTTTGTTTTTTGGGATTAATCCAACTAAATGCACACTGAAATCACGCGAATAAACAGAAAAACATCTCCTAAGATTTCTAAACCTATCTTCCAATACCTTCTTCGGATGAGAACGAACAAATTGAGATAGTTCTTGTTTCATTCGGCTATTCTGTTTCAAGTACTCCTTCCAGCAGGGTTCTTTGAGGGGGAGAGGATGATACTTGTCAACAATCCTTTGATTGTAACCACCATCATTCTCAGGATGCCATCCCATCCACACGTCTGTGTAGCCCCTGATACAGACAAAAACAAACCTATTGAAGTGCATGCTTGATATAAGGCACCACGGAGATATTACCATAATAGAAGAAAATATAAGAGGGATCAATATATTCAACTTATTGTTTCTCCAATTTGAGAGAAAGTATCTTATGAACATGAATACTACAACACACAGCATAATTAAGATAGATAACGGTTTTATGAGTATAAGCAACCCGAAAACAACCCCTAAATACGAATAATTCTTCCAGTTCCAGTTTTCAGATTCCTCCTTTAACAACAGCAAAACAATGTATGAAACCATCAAAACGAATATGGACTCGGTGAGCAGTACTACCGCATATATAACAAGATCAAAAGATAGTATCGCTATAAAGCCTGCAATTATTCCACATGTTTCATTTCTTAGTTTTCTACCTATAAGAGCAATGATTACAGGAGTAAGGCTGGTCACTATAATTTGCAGAAATACAAAAAAATTGATACTGTCTATTATCAAAAATGATGCAGCCATAAGATACGGGTAAAGGGGTGCTTTCCAAATCCAATAGTATTCACTTGGCAAACCACCGTTTGCCAAGTGAATACTATGAGCATAATCATAATAGACGCCCATATCACTAACTACCATTGGCAGTCCCCTGAAACAAATGGCTAGGCACTTCACCACAACAGAGGCAATGAAGATTATTATACACCAGGTTTTAAAATTTATTTTGATCACTGTAAATCTTCTTTACACACTTCTGGCAGGAATAACTGAACAATACCAGTCGACATATTTATGGCTGAAGTAGAAATCATTTCTCACATCCAGAATAGCATTACAAATGAACAGACTCATTATCGTCATGGCAGGCCATAAAGAGTATTACCAATAAACATCTAGAAAGATTCATTAAAATTGACCCATCAAATATATTCTAAACATAATAATTATCCGTCTTTCACCTACTACTAGTTACATAAAATCATAAACATTATTATCCATACGATTTAAACAGGTATGCTTGCCTTTTTATTTCTTGTTGATACTATTCCTTCAAGAAGGCCCTCTTTGATTGAATCTAAGATTCCCTGAAATTCCCACCTCCCATATCGTCCTATCATGATTATATTGTTTTCCTTTAACAACTCTAAAGCCTTTACCTTCCATCCAGAATCTGGGTAAGACCAAGTATACGCAATATCAATCCAAGTAGTATCCAACACTTCAACGTCTTTAATGAATTTGCATGAAAGTAACTCATTTACTACTGCGCTGGCATAGACCTTTATTTCTTGCTCAGTAGGTTTACATCCTCCTCGATATGATTTCTCTATATAAAGGCTTACATGGGTGCCTTCCGATTGATATGACTTTGGAAGAAATGACACGTCCACATTGTTATAAAAACCTATCCGATGGAAACCAGCCTTACTGTCTGGAACATAAAGCCAATGATGATCAGGACAATCTGAACCCTTAATTGCCCCTATATTTAAAACTAGCACTGAAGAATATGGCGCCGGCTTTTCATCAATTTCTAAACGCGTCATTTCTAGCATTCTGTTCAATGGAAATGTTGAAATCAGTGTTTCATATCGAATACCAGAACCGTCAGCAAAAAAAACTTCTTTTCGACTTACATCAATCTGGACTACCTTTTTCCCATAGTTAATCTTACATTGTGCTGCAAGCCTTTGAGCAAGTACATTTAAACCTTCTTCAGGATAGACAAAAACAGCATTATATCCAACTTGTGGAGTGCCACCAAAAGCTCCACGTAAAATAAGAGACAGATCTAATGGCGACTTATAAGAATCCTGTGATGCAATATCTTTCCATAATCCCCCAGTATACAACTCGTGAAAAGGTCCAAAAAAAAGCTCTGTTAGTGTCTGCCCGAAATTGTTTTCCATTGCATTAGCCATTGTCTTTGAATTTCCTTTGGTCTTAGCAACTATTTCGGACAACGAGTTAATTCTAATTTCCTCGTTAAAATAGCTTAGGTGGTTTTGCAAAGGATAAGGAACATAAAGATTTTGGTTGAAGAAATATATGCCAGACTTACGCTTATAACACTTCAGCGGTATATGTGAACGGATAAATCTCAAGATCGCAGGATCAACACCAAAAATCCAATGTCCTCCACCAATCTCAAAGCGGTATGCGTCCCCATCTTCTGGTACAATTTGAAGTCTTTTTCTGGTTCCTGGACGTATAAAATATGATGAACAAATACCTCCAGGAAATTCTTCTGCTTCGTAAATCGGTAGACCTGATGTAAAGCCCGCCGCAAGTCCTGTCATTCCAGAACCCAATATACACGTTTTTTCTTCCATCTAAAATTGCTCCTTTTTGATATACATAATTGAAATCCCTAGATCTTCACTAATTATTAATTTGCCTGAATTAGCTTTTACTATTTATGAAATACATTTAGCAAAGAGTTATGAAGTCGATAAAAACTATTCTTTTTCTTTATTGCTGGTTTATAAATATTGATAAACATAGTAATACTTTATTCGTCCATTACAAATATTTATTTTTTCACGTTAAGCAGTATTTACCCAATTCAGCTTTTTCCTATTAATCTATAATCTTTTAATCTTTTAACAAGAAATTTTATTTGTTTAATCTTTATTAGTCTCACAAGCCGACCTAACACACTTAATCTTAGATAAAACTGTCGAAAAGCCTTTTCTTGTGCTTTTATTAGAAATTCTTTAGACAAACCGGCAGGTATCCATTCAGGCTCTCTATAACTATTTTTTCCCCAATTAGGTTTAAATTTACCTTTTAAGTTATCCCATAATTCAGATCCCGGTAATACATCAAGTATCATAAATTGTGCTCTCTGCAATTTAGACTTTATTGCAAAGTCTATACTCTCTTTTACTGTCTCTTTTGTTTCTCCTGGTAATCCAAAAATAAAAAACCTTGACAGGATATCCCAACCTTACGGGCAATCTCGATAGAATCCCTCATTACATCGATTGTGTCATTCTTTTTGATATTCTGTAATATTGTAGGATTGGCAGATTCTATGCCATATGCAACAAAGTAACATCCACTTACTTTCATCAATTTCAACAATTCTTCGTCTACATTATCAGCTCTAATACCATTTGGGCATGCCCAGCTAACTCTGGATCTATTTTCAATCAACAGATTACATATTTCTATCGTATGCTTTCTTTTAAGCGTCAAATTATCATCTTCAAATGTATTTCCTTGATACCAAAATTGTCTATTAAATATTGAATCTCATCAAAAACATTCTTAGGTGTTCTAAATCTTATCTTACGATCGTAAAACTTTGGACTAGCACAATAAGTACATTCGTATGGACATCCACGCGTTGTAATTATTACACCTATAGGAAAGTTTTTCACAAAGAAACCGTGCGGCGCTTTGCTATATAAGTTTGGATCCATTTGCTCCCAATAAGGAAATGGAATTTCGTCAAGGTTTTCAATTATCTCAGCTTTCTTTATTGGTATTTTCATATTCTCAATATTGCCTTTAGAATATACACCTTGAATATCGTTATTTATATAATTGTTTCCTACTAGTTTTAATAAAGCAATTTCACCTTCTCCACAAATCACGTAGTCTGCCTTTGAATCCACAAGTGTCTCACAAGGTAAAAAAGTTGGATGAACCCCTCCAATTATACATCGTATGTGGTTCTTCTTAACAAGATTTGACAAATCAATAACCTCATTATAAAAAGCAGTAAGACAAGTAATGCCTACTGCATCGGGCTTCTCAGACAAGATTCTTTGTATGAGATGATTATTACTTAAATTATCTCTTAACCCATCTATAATGACCGTTTCTATACTATGCTTCTTTAAATAAGCTGATAAGTACCCCAACCCCAATGGTGGTGTTATAATATGTCCATTATATTTAGGTCGGACGAGCACTATTTTATTCTTACCCATTTGCAATATCCCCTATACCCTGTAAGTCATATCTATCTATTAACATCCTTGTCTTTTATGATCTACAGCCCCCTTGGCTTCCATAACTTTATAAAGAGTTTAATATGTCATCTCCCTTTTCATTCTTAAATACATCTTCATAACAGTCCTTAAAACTACAGTAAATCTAATACCAAGAGAAAAGTCTTCTATATTCTTTGATAGGTCCTTTGTGTATTATTTCTGGCAAGTATAAAACAAGTACATACACTTACACAATGGCAGATTAAAGGAATTCTTTGATTTACAACACTCGATTGCTCATCAGCCAGAATTAATATTATTTCTGAAAAGCCACATTGGCTGTTTTATGATGTATAAGATTTCTTTGTGAAATTTGCATATTTAAATCTCAGCAGCTCTTTCAAGATCTACATTTGTTGTCTGACTCGAAACGAAACCTTATAGTTTGAATGAGAGATTTCAGTGCACCCTTTAGTAGCGCCATGCTTCTTATCGACGTTACGCCGGTAGTTCTTTCATGCTGTTTAACAGGAATCTCATACACATCCATATTCTTAAGAGAAGCAACACCAGAAATAACGAGGTTTGGTGCAAACATATTGTCTGGTAAGGCATGAAAAATATTCCTGAATCTTTCAGTTCTAATTAACCGATAGGGTGAATTGACATCATAGACTTTGTTCCCATAAAACGTTCTAACTACAAGCCTGGAAACAAAACTGATAAGTTTTCTTGTAAATGGTTGATGTGGTCGATTTCTTCTACCAATTAATAAATCGTATTCGCACCTTTTCGCCCAAAGATTCTCAAATGATTCTGGAGCAATTTCGTCATCAGAATCCATTTGAAAAATCCACTTTTTTACGGAATTCTCACGATAACCCTGAATTATAGTCGGTCCATGCCCACTATTTAACTTGTTATGCACAATAATATTCTGGTTTTCACATGATATACGCTTGAGGATTTGCAGGGTGTTATCTTTTGATCCATCATCATATACATGAATTTGATAATCAATTTTAAGCCTTTGCAGTTCTTTCGTCCATTTATTTAAAACATCCGTAATAATAGCTTCTTCGTTATAAACCGGTGTCACAATTGCTAACTGAATATCTCAATAATATTTCAAAATGCAGATAGTCATGGCGCTTTCATCATTACGCTTTTTCAATTCTTATATTGTCAAATACATTGCCATGTCATAACTTATGTGGAAATCTACGACATTTACAGTTAAACTATCACTATTATTAGCTTCCATATTGTCGTATGCATATACAAACTGTTTGTACTAACCTTTTATTAATCTTCGATTTTAAATGGATTAATAGCAGCATTAAATACGCTTGATATATAAGGTGTACCCCATTGTCTAGACAATTATTTAATAAAAACTAAGGGACTTGAAAAATACTAAAATACCGTTTATAATGTCTTCGAACTTTACAATAGGAGACATTGAAGATGAAGACATCAATACAGAT
>Ga0209211_10004967_pt1 | contig 20216 bp, 16 predicted proteins | sample RifGroA2_FD_183992 | JGI IMG/M metagenome (GOLD analysis project Ga0209211, IMG submission 183992) | Groundwater microbial communities from Rifle, Colorado, USA - Groundwater A2 (SPAdes) (version 2) | ecosystem: Environmental > Aquatic > Deep subsurface > Groundwater | place: Rifle, Colorado...
AATATTCGAATGGAATATTTATTTCTCTATTTTCAAGTTCAGATTTAAGAATTAGGTCAAATTTTTCGGGAACTATCCTTGCACTAATATCATTGTTTGAAGTGTCATATTCAATTACTAATTTTTGAATTACATTTTGGAGTTTATCGGCTTTTTTTGTGATATTTTCTATTTTTGAATTAATCATTACTGTTATTGAATCAGCACCATTACGGCTACTTAAAACAATATTGCCTTCATCATCTTCTGAATCTAAAATAGTACTAATTGTTTTAGTTTCTTTCATAACGCCGTTAGTAATCTTTTTTTTAATAGTTTTCTTATTTTTATTTTTTGTTGTGTCTGAGTCATTTATACAAGTTGTCCAACTAAAACTTGAATCATTATCACATGCCGAAATGCTAACTGATTTAGTCCCTTTATTAATAAAAATATTACCTATTGAATCAGTAAAAATTGTGCTGATTTTAGATGTAATAAATTTAGTTGCCTGATTAGTTTCCAATTTGTCGGCAAGTGAAACCATTGCTTCGTTAACACTTCTATCGAATTGTGCTTCTTTAACCGAAATAGCATTTTTTATCCAGTATAATTGAACTGCTATAATTCCAATTAAAGCTGTGCTCATTAATAAAATCAGGAGTATTAGAAGTTGCTTTTTCATATTCGTTTATTTTTTTGCCACTTATTCTTTTTTGCCACAGATTATACAAATTTACGCAGATTTGTTTCACAGATTTTTTTACTAAAGCTAACATAACACTAAGAAAAATCAAACCCCTAGCACCTACTTCGACAAGCTCAGCACATCGCTTTTTTAAGGGGAATAATTGTTAATCGGTGCTAATATGTAAAATCTGTAGCATTTTTCTTTTTATGTAATCAAAAATAGTCAATATTTAAGTGCAATTTAAAACATTAACCTAACCTTAACCTTTTTTAACCAGATGTTAACCCATTTAATGACCTGTGCTGATGTAGTTTTGTAGCAAATAAATTTATAAACTAAAAAATAGGAGATTTAATTATGAAAACATTTAAAAGTATTTTAGCAATCGTTGGTCTTTTAGGACTGATGGCTTTAACACAATCATTAGTTGGCATTTATGGTCCAGAGCCAATATATTCAAGTCATAAACCCGATAACGATAAAGTAATAAAAATCAAAGTAATAAAAAATATTGATGGAGTAGAAATGCTTATTGATACAACTATTACTATTACCGAAGGAATAGATGTAAATGAGATTCTTGCAAACCTAAACATTGAGTTACCCGGTGGTTTTAATTTTACAATGAACGGCGAAGACTCTGTTACATATAATGTTATTGTTAACGATGATGATATTGAGACAGAAGGTAATCATGTGAAATGTATTAAAAAAGTATTTATTAATGATGCTGAAAACGGAGAAGAAATTGAAAAAACAGTAAATATTAGCATTTGTGATGGGGAGAAAGATGGAAAATACAAAATGGTATTTATAGGAGATGAGAGTGGCGATTCAGCGTTATATTCTAAGGAAAATATTATTATAAATAATGATGGGAAAACAGTGAAATGCGTTGTCATTGGCGATGGTGATAAAAACGTTAAATACATGAAATCCAACGATGAAAAATCAAAAGAAGTAGTTGTAAAAATGCAGGTTAGCGATGATGGTGAAATAACCAAGCAAATGTGGATTTCTGACAATGGTGAAACAACAGAATTTGATGGAAATGTTGATGTAGAAGTAATTAAGGGCGACGACAATATGGTAATTGTAATGGCAAAAGTAATGATTAATGAGCTTGACGAATCGGATAAAAAAGCTTTAGCAAAATCAGGAATTAAGTCATCGGAAGAAAAATTAGAATTAAACGACCTTAAATTTTCACCAAACCCTAATAATGGCAAATTCAATTTAACTTTTGGACTTGAAAATAAAGGCGATGTTAATATTCAAATATTTGATATAAACGGAAAATCTGTTTATCAGGAAAATAAGAAAAACTTCAAAGGAAAATACACTAACGAAATTGATATTTCTGAAAACGAAAAAGGAGTTTACTTTTTGAATATAACTCAGGGAAAAAATTCAACAACAAAGAAAGTTGTTTTGCAATAACGATTTATTATTTTAAATATAATAGAATTTATACCGAATAAGTTTTTATGTCAGGGCTAAAGCCCCTTCTTTCAGTCTTATTATAACCCCGACCTTAAGGTCGGGGTTAATAGACATGAAATTATTTGGGCTTTAGCCCTGAATCTTGTCAAAGTTTTAAAAAAATTTTATTCGGTATAATGTCTAATGGGGCATGATTTATTTCGTGTCCCATTTTTTTTTAAAGCTTCTTATACAACTCAGATATTCCATCAACCATTGCTTCCCATGAAAAGCGGTGTTTTTCAGAAGCAGTATTTTTTGCAAATTCTTCTTCTCTACTGTTTGCAAAAAAGTCGTTAATTGAGTTTTTAATATCTTCCGGATTTGGCTCACACACATAACCAACTTTATTGTGAGCTACAATTTCGGCAAGTCCTCCAACATTGGTTACAAGCATTGGACGCTCAAAATGATATGCTATTTGTGTAACTCCACTTTGGGTTGCAGTTCGGTAAGGTTGAACAATTAAATCTGAGGCACAGAAATAATTTTTAACTTTATCGCTTTCAATAAAACTTTTTGTAAAAATTACAGAATCATTTAATTCATATTTCTGAATTATTTCATCATAATTTGATTCGTCTTCGTAAAACTCGCCTGCAACAATTAATTTAACGCCTTTTGATTTAAAATCTCCTTGTCCAAAAGCTTCCAGAAGCAAATCTAAACCTTTGTATTTTCGTACAATTCCGAAAAACAAAAGATATTTATATTTATGGTCAAGATTTAATGATTGCTTGGCTTCAAATTTCGAAACTTTTTCACCAAAAATATCATAAACCGGATGCGGAATAAATACAGAATTTGGATTAGAAGTATAAACCTTTAAATCGTCAAGTACAGATTGTGCAAGAGTAATATATCCATCGCACGATTTTACAAAATAGTTGGTAAGTTGTTTATCTCCAATTCGTTTTTCGTGTGGAATAACATTATGTGTAATAGCAATAATTTTTGTATTTGTCCCTTTTTGAACTCGTCGTGCAATTGTTCCAAGTGCAGGAGCCATAAATGGCATCCAGTAGTTAATAATTAAATAATCGGGTTTTTCTTTGCGAATTTGATTAGCTGTTGAAATCCACGAAAGGGGATTAACAGAATTAATCATTCTTTCGATTTTAATATTTTCTGGTGCAGAACCACTATCAAATTGAGTTGTTCCGGGAAATAAAAAGCTAGGATATTGCATTGTAAATGTTACAATTGATGAATCTATTGCGTTTTTATTAAATGCTATGCAAAGAGATTCTCCAAAATTTGCAATTCCGCCTCTGAATGGATGTGCAGGTCCAAGAATTATATTTTTCAATTCAAATTGATTTTTTTGTCAACCAAATACACATTTCTGTCGTGCGAACTTCTTGATACTAATTCGCCAATAAATCCTGACAAAAATAACTGAGTTCCAATAATCATACTTGTAAGAGCAATATAAAAATACGGACTATCAGTAACCAGCGGTGCTTTTATGCTGTGAAAAACATAATATAATTTCTGAACTCCTAACCAAAGTGCAGCAATAAATCCAATTGCAAACATAAATGTTCCCCAAAGTCCAAAAAAGTGCATTGGTTTTTTGCCAAATCGGGTAATGAAAGTTACTGAAAGTAAGTCGAGTGGTCCTCTTATAAATCGTTCTAGGCCAAATTTTGTAACACCATATTTTCGTTCTTGATGATGAACTACTTTTTCACCAATTATTTTGTATCCAGCCCATTTTGCAAGTACAGGAATATAGCGGTGCATATCGCCATAAAGTTCAATACTTTTTACAACTTTAAGTCGGTATGCTTTAAGTCCGCAGTTGAAATCATGAAGTTTAATTCCACTGATTTTACGAACTGTCCAATTATAAAATTTGCTTGGAATATTTTTGCTTAAAACAGGGTCGTATCGTTTTTTCTTCCATCCCGAAACTAAATCGTAACCTTTTTCCTTTATCATTTTATAAAGTTCTGGAATTTCGTCGGGCGAATCCTGAAGGTCGGCATCCATTGTGATTACAACATCGCCTTTTACATGCTGAAAACCAACTTGTAATGCAGGAGATTTGCCATAATTTCGAGTAAATTGAATACCTTTGATACTTGGATTTTCGTTAGATAATTTTTCAATTACTTCCCATGAATTATCCGAACTTCCATCATCAATCATAATAACTTCATAAGAGAAATTATTAGCATCCATTACCTTCTTAATCCAAGAACTTAGCTCCGGAAGCGATTCTTCTTCGTTGTATAAAGGTATTACAATTGATATGTCCATTTTATTTACGATTTACGATTTTTTTAGACAGGATTAACAAGATTAACAGGATTTAGGATTTCTACATTCTATATTCATAATTTGATATTCTACATTTTTTTAATTTTGGATTTAACTGTGCCAACAACTTCAAACTTCAAACAATTTAGCAATGTAACCATATAGCTATTTAACAATTATTCTTTAACTTCTCTCATTGCATCATCAAATGAATCGTTTTTCTTTTTAACGAAAATTGAAATAATTAATGAAAACAAAAATCCCCAAAATGTAAATCCAAAAAAAGTACTAACCATTAAAAACCCAGGTGTCATAAAGCTTTTCGACATTTCCATTGCTCTTTCAATTGCATCTTCATCAAGACCTTGTTGCAACATTCTTTCTTCCATCATTTCGTACATTTTATTCTGAAAGTCGGGATCAATAAATTTCATAAAAACGTACATGTAAAAACCCAAAATAATTGATGCAAAAAAACTAATCAAAACTCCTGAACCTAAAGATCTTGCATAAGAAATTGAACCGCCTTCAAGTTTATCTCTAAGATTTTTAGTCCCCATAACGAGTCCTATAATCATCAAAGCATAGTTAAAGGCTGCTCCAATCATATTGTCTGTAATATTTAAAAAATAAAACAATACAGTAACAATTATTAACGAAAACCCAACCATTGCACCATAGTTCATTGAGTTTTTCCAGATATTCCCTCTTGAAGTTGACATATATATAGTTAAAAGAACAAACCTACATGATTTTTTTAAAATTTACAATTACTAATTGAATTTTCGCTTCAACTAGCGAAGTAGTGTTTATGACAAAACTTCAAAAAACAAAAAAACAAATGTCAAAAAAATTCCAATTTTCAAAACTCCAATATTTTGGTTTTTTATATTGATTAAACCTATTCTTTTCTTAAAGAATCAATAAGGCTTTGCCTCAAAACACTTCTGATTGGAATGTAAATCCAAAACAAACAATTAATCAAAATGCTTAATATCAATATTATCAGATACGAAAATGGAATATCAAACGATTTTGAAATTAACGATGGTAAAATTGCAAAAACTGAAGAAATAAGTCCAATTAATAAACTGGCAAAAACAATAACTGTGTTTTCTTTTAGAAGCAATCTTAACAAGTTTTTCTTTGTAAAACCCATTGAGATTAGTAGAGCAAATTCGTTTTTTCGTTCGTTGTAATTTCTATAAAAGATAATTCCTGCTCCTACAGTTCCAATAATTACTCCTAAAGCTCCTAAAATCATAAAAACCGACAAGTAAGTATTTGTAACTGAATTAAATTGAGCCAGCTTGTCGCTTGTATTTTCTATATTAATTCCATAATCCTGAAGCTGATTATTAAGAATTGTCGAAACTGAATCAATGCTTTTGTTTGGTATATCAGCCAAAAACAATTTCGGGCTTCCCGATGATGGAAAATTGTCTTTAAAATGCTTTTCAGAAATCAATATATTTCCTTGAAAAATCGAAGAACTTAAGCCTCCACAAATAACCAAATAAAGGTTTTCGCCAAGCTCGTTTTTATAAACCAAAGTGTCGCCAATTTTTCGCATTATTCCCCAATCAATAACAGTTTGATCGGCAAAAGCAGGAATAATATTTTTTCCTAAAGATTGATTTAAGCTTTGCCATGGATTCTCTTTATCAATTAGTTCCGAAAGATTATCAAATGAAAAAGACTTACGTTTATCTAAATTTTCGTTGCTAACGCCTAATATTTTAGGATTTATTATTTTGTTCAGATTCAGACAACTTGCATCGTCGCCATCTTTTGAAAACACTTGGGAAATTTCAATATTTTTCTGATTTTGAATCCCAAAAGTTTTATAAATTTCTGTTGAATCGCCAGTAATTGGAATCGGAACACTTGTTTCTATCCATAATTTATATCCACCTGTTCCTGAGCTGTTTATTTCGTTATCGCCAACAAATGTTTTTCGGTTTGCACCAGTAATTACAACAATAAAAATTCCCAGCGACAACATAATTATTATCGACATATTTCGACTCAAATTTCTGCGAGTATTCAAAATTGCAAGATGATTCAGTCTTGAAAATTTCGATTGTTTAGAAGAATATTTATTGAGATAAATAACTACAAACGAAACACATCCAAACAAAAATAAAGCTCCGGAAATCAAATACAGCGAAGGATTCATATTTTCTGAATTCGACAACGAATATGCAGTTATAAAAATCGCAAGACCTGTCAAAAAAAATGAAAGTATAAAATACAACAAATTACGCTTTTTGTTAACAGAAAAAATTTGCTGGTTAGTCTTTGACAACAACAGATTTAGCGATTTTTTTAATTTAAAACGAGAGAATAAATATATTGTCAAAAACGAAACTATGAAACTCGAAAAGCCACTTATTAATAAAGTTTTGGAATCAATCAGAATTGAAATCATGTTTGTTCTTACAATGTCGTTCCAAACTGAGTTTATTGCATAAATAATTAAGTAATTGAAGGTTATACCTACAAAAACGCCAATTATTGTTCCCAGAATTATCGAAAGTAAATTCTCGAAAAGAATCATTTTAAATATTTGATTTTTCGAAAATCCTAATTGTGCTAAAATTCCAAATTCGGTTTTTCTGGATTCAACGTTCAGCGAAAACAATAAAACTGTAAGTAATAATCCCGAAAGAATTACAAAAAAACTAAGACTGATAAATAATTCGCCAAAGTCAACTCCGCTTTGCGAAGCCAATGTTCCCTCTTCTCGAATATTTACAAAACGTAGGTTCAAATCTTCTGGAATGAAGCAGTTAATTATCTCTTTTTCAGGCTTATTTGTTGCAAATTCAGATTTTGCGATTCTCATTGCAGTGAAGCAACCAAATTTATTTTCCCACAATTTCATTCCATCATTTAATGAGATAATTGCCTTTGGAGTTCCTCGAAACTGTTTCCAATAATCCTCATCTTTATCACGGATTTTTTTCATATCAATTGGCATGTTTGAGTTCCACTCAACACAGCTTACAGCATTGCCAATTCCAGGAAAATCGGGCATTAGCGACTTGTTTACTATAGAATCCGAATTTGAAATTATTTTACTAACAATGAAAGTTGAACTATCATTTTTAAGCATTTGAAGTGAATCAATTACATAGTATTTTAGATTAATTGTATCGCCAATTTTTGCCACCAAATCTTCGGCAAGCCACTCATTAATAGCTATTTCGCCAAAGTTTATTTTAGAATTTATAAAATCATCAGAAACTGCTGATACAAAAGAATATGGTGTGCTTTTTTCGCTTATCTCTAATGAATTAACTAAATATGATAAAATGGGCTTACAATTGCTAAACTTCGACTGAATTATATCGGAAATATTTTTATTGATAAATATATTGCTCGACGAAATTTCAAAATCATTCCCTACTTCTTTAAGTTTTAAGCCTACGTCTTTTGATTGCCAAACATCACTAAAAGTTGAATTTAAAAGCTCTGAATTAATGATTTGCTGACTATTTGAACTCACAAGAATTAGATTTGCCAAATCATTCAAATCAAGTTTTTCGCTTAATAAAGATCTGGAAATAAAAACATTATACGGAGCTACCTGATTTTTCTTTAAATTAAAATTTCCTAAGTTTTCGTTGGACATTATTTGTTTTACTTTCAATCTTAAACTAATGTATGGTGCATCGTTGGTGTTGTATGGCGAATTCAGCGGAATAACTGAAAGCTTTTCGAACTTTATAATAATTTCATCATCAATAGAAAGCTTTAATTTATTGGCAGTATTTTCACTAATAAATACATCTTCGTCAGAGATTTCGGGCATTTCAATATCAGATAAATTCCAAAACGCACTATCTATTCCAAGAATTTGAATTTTGTTAAGCAAAGAATTATTTTCCGGATTTTTTATAACTCCATTTGCAATTATCAATGAACTTGCTTTAATATTTAACGTTTGAGAAATTTCTTTTGCAAGTTGACTTCTAACGAATTTTTCACCTGTTGATAATGAATATTCTGTTTTACCAAGTCTGTGATTTACAATATTTTTAAGGCTATATTTAACCGAATCGCCAACTATTAATGAGCCAGTAATTACGGCAGTGCTTATAATTACACCAATAATTACAGCCAAATGCTTGAATTTGAAGTGTAGAAAGGATTTTAATATGTAGTTTTTAATTGTCATTTATTTTTATTAAATATCACTAACCCTCCCAACTTGTCGCATTGGCGTTTACCCTGATAGATAATTCTTTCATTTTTTTTCGTTCTTTTAAATTAGCTATCTAATAGGGTTCACCACGTTGGATAACAAATTTTAATAAAAGTACAATATTTATTATTATCTATCCAACGGGGTTAACTTAACTTGTCCCGCTAGGGACAAAATATTGGTAGAAAGAAATTTAGCCCCACATAAAAGTGCCGTAGGTACTTGTTTTAAATTGTTGTATATCTTTAAAATTCAGCATTATAGTATAAATTTAATTATTAAGTTAACGCCAATGCGACTTGTCGGGACAAGCTCTTTTAAAAGGGGGAATAGCACAGTTAATCTGTGTGAATTTGTGTAATCTGTGGCAAAAATCCTTCATTGTGATTATTTAAAATGAGATAAGCTTTCCATTGACCAATTTATAACTTTTGTTCATTTTTCCTGCTAACTCAACTGAGTGAGTAACAACAATTAAAGTTGTGTTTTGCAATTTGTTTACCGATGCGAGTAAATTTCCAACATTATCAGCCGATTCGTTATCTAACGAACCTGTTGGCTCATCGGCAAGAAGCAAATCTGGTTTATTAATTAAAGCTCTTATAACCGCAGTTCGCTGACACTCGCCTCCCGATAATTGTCCGGGATATTGCTTTATTTTATCAAACAATCCTACTGAATTTATCAATTCTAAAGCTCTAGTTTCAGATTGTTTTTTAAGATTTTTATCTTTCAAAATCAGTGTCGGAAGCAATATATTTTCCAATAAATTAAGCTGAGGTAGCAAATGATGCGTTTGAAAAATAAAACCAATTTTTTTGTTTCTGAACTTAGCAAGTTTTTGCTCGTTCAGAGTTTTTATGTTTTCATTATCGAACTTTAAAATTCCAGTGTAATCAGTATCTAAAGTTCCGAGAATATTTAAAAGTGTAGATTTGCCACTTCCCGAAGGACCAACAATGGCAACAGATTCAGAAGATTCAATGCTCAATGTAATATTGCTTAAAACATTTAACGATGAAGCTCCGTTTTGGTATGTTTTTGATATGTTTTCGAGAGTTAAAATCATATTTTGATTAGATATTATTTTTATAAATCTCAACCCACTTTTCTGATGAGTTTTTTATATTAAAACTTTCCTCAACTGCTTTTCTTCCATTTTTACTCATTTGTATCAATTTATCAGAATCGGATAATATTTCTGAAAGTTTTTCGGCTAAAGCTTCACTTGAATTAGGAAAATATGTAAGTCCTCCTTCGGTTTTTTCAATAATTTCGGGAAACGCACCAAGAGCAGGCTGAACAATTGGAATTCCGGCTGCCAGAGATTCTAACAAATACAAACCAAAAGCTTCTCCCTTCAAAACTGGAACAGATAAAACAGTGAGTTTTTCAAAGAATTTATCTAATTCTGATGTTCTGAAATCTTCAATAAAAGTAATTGATTCTGCTATATTTTCTTTTTCAAGCTTTTTTAATTGCTTGTTTATAAACGCATTATTGTCTTCGGTTTTTCCGCCTGTGGCATAAAGCTTCAAGTTTTTAAACTTCTGATTTTTCTTTAATTTAATAAATGCATCTATTAAAATTTCAAAACCACATTCTTCGCTCATCCTTGATAAATAGCCAATTGCCAATGAATCAGTTTTCGGAATCTGTATTTTATAAGCAAAAGGGTCAATTCCTAGATGAACAACCTGAATTTTATTGTCAGGAATTTTCATATTCCTTTTCATAACAACTGCAAAGTAATCGCTCACAGCAATAAAGCCATCAACATCTTTTGCTTTTTCGCTCATTAATTTCCATAAAATTGGTTTGTAACTTTCGCTCATTGCATTAATCCAAACGTCCTCGTCTTGAAGTGTGCAAAAAACCGGAATTTTAAGTTCATCTTTAATTCTAGCTGCAAGTCCAATTAGTAAAGCATTTGAAAGATGTACAACATCGGGCTTTTCGTGATGCTTCAAAAAATCAATCAACTGATTTAGTTCTTCGTTTTGAAAACCTTCAGCTCCTTTAAGCATCGAAATAGTCATTTCTTCAAGTCCGATGGCTCTTGTAGAACCAGATTTTTTTGCTGCATATCTCAAAATAAATTCCGAGTTGAAAAAGTTGTAAAGCCATTTTGGCATTTTTCTGAAAAGCTTGAAATTTTGCTTTAGGTAAATATTTACTGCACCATAAAAAACAGGCACATCTGATTGATTTACAAATTCTTCGATAGAATGTGGCAGATATAGTGGAAGCGTGATTGAGTCATGCCCCAAATCTTTTAACGATTTTGCAAAAGCCTTGTCTCTAAGGCAATTTCCGCAATAGAATGTTCCGCCAAATCCGGGAACGATATATGTGATTTTCATGAAAGCAAAACTACTTAATTACACCGAAAATATAAACTTTTCCATCATCTGCACCAACAATTATGAAATCTCTTGTAACGCAAGGAGAAGACTTTATTGGACTTCCAATTTCGTAAGACCAAACTTTGTTTCCAGTTACTAAATCCAAAATATAAAGTCTTCCATCGTTTGAGGTTACAACAACTGTGTTGATTGCAATAACAGGCGAGCTATCAATCTTTTGCAAGGTTGAAAAAATCCAAATTGATTTTCCTGTTAATTTATCAAAACAATAAACTTTTTTATCCTGAGAATTAATTATCACATAATTACCAGAAATTGCAGGAGATGAAATAAATGTTCCATATCCAGTATTTTGCCAGACAATTTTTTTAGAAATTAAGTCTAAACAAAAGAAATCTCCGTCGTAGTTTCCAAAAAATGCTTTATTGCCATCAATTGCAACAGACGATGCTATGTAATTGTTTATGTTGATTTTATCTTTTGCTTTGCCAGTATTTACATCAACCAAATGCAAAAAACCATCGCAACCACCAAAAACAGCAGTATTATTATTTATAGCAGCACTTCCGTTTATGTAATTATTGGATTCGTATTTCCATACTGTTTTTCCTGTTAATGCATTTATACAATGAAGGTTGTAATCGTAACTTCCCACCAAAATATTTTTCTGTTTTTTATCTGAAGCTAAGTTCCAGTTTGCAGAACCTGAAATTTGTCCATCGGTTTTGTATTTCCATTTTAGTTCGCCTGTTTTATAATCAATTGCATAAAAATTCCCTTCCAATGAACCAACGTAAACTACATTGTCAAGCAACAATGGTGACGCTTCTATTGATGTTCCAGCCGAGAATTTCCAGTTTTGTTTCCCTGTAGTTGTAATTGAATAAATATTTCCATCGTTTGAACCAATTACTACATTCCCGTTACAAAATATTGGTGATGACTTTATTGCATCAGTTGTTTTAAATGTTGTAAGAAGTTTGTACGATTTTGCTGTATTGACTTTTGTAAAACCAGTCAAAGCCTGATTGTTCCTGAAAGACGACCAGCAATCCTGAGCTAAAACAAGATTTATGTTTAGACAAACTAAAATAAAAGATATGTAAATAAGTATTTTGAGTTGCATCAGGCAAAATTAGCAAAATTGTGAAGCTTTTTTACCACATAGGCACATTAGACACATAGAATTTCACATAGAAAAATATAAATCAACTCATCAATGAATAAACCAATCAACTATTCCAAAACCACATAGGCACATTAGACACATAGAATTTCACATAGAAAAATAGAAATCAACTCATCAACGAATAAACCAATCAACTATTCCACAACCAAATTATGCGAAGCGTTTCGTCCAAACATTTCCCAGCCTGTAAGGCTTTTGTCGTTGGTTTTAATTGTAACCAATTTTCCTGATGTAGTTCCTGCGAAAATAGTTCCATTATGAACTGCCGGTTGCGACCAGTATTTTTGTTCAGATTTATATTCATTAATAACATTTCCATCAGAAATTTTTAGAATTTTTATATTTCCTTCGTGAGTTGCAATAATTATTTTATCGGCTGTAACAACCGGAATGCTTGATGTAAAGCCTGTTTCTGGCTCTGTTGTTGCAATATTCGATGACCATATAATTGAGCCATCATCTGCATCGGAGCAAACAAGTTTTTTCCCGACAACTTGATAGTTTTTATTGTTGCTATAAACCAACTGATTATGATTGTAATTCATTTTTTCTGTCGGTTGTAAGTCATTAATTTTTTTTGCTTTCATTATAGATGCTAAGGCTGTAAAACGTTTTACTAGTTTCATATCTTTAACAGAATATTTCGCAACCTCTTGTTTATTTGAATCTTTCGACTTTACAGGCAAATAAAAGTTGTCTTGCAAAACTGTTGGCTGACCAAGTGCAAAATCATTTAAAGTTCCGGCACTTTTACCGTCAGTTTTATTAAATCTGTACATTTTGCCGGTAGTTGTAGATGCATAAATATAATCACCTGCTACAACCGGAGAAGCAATTGCTTCCTGATTGATACGGTTTTGCCATACAATATCTCCCGATTTTAAATCGAAGCAAACCATTACATAGTCTTCGCTACTCTTGTTACTTACACCATTTATATCATTCGGATAAACTGCATAAACTTTTCCTTCGTAAACCGATGGTGCAGAATAAATTACCGGGCCCAGCCATTTCGACCATTTCAATTCTCCAGTGCTAGCAATTACGCCATAAAGTGTACAAGAATATGTATTTACAAGAATCATATCGTCGTCGTAAACGGCTGAAGAAATTCCACTTTCGCTCAACTTTAAACCCCATATAAACGTTCCAGTGTTATAATCAAATGAAAATAAATCAGGTGAATAATATCCTCCACCAATTACCATATTATTATTGAAAATTGCAGGAGTAGAAGCTGGCGATTCCGATTCAAAATTAATATTATATCCATCTTTTGTTTGCTCTAAATAACCTGAATTTATTTGGCATGGCTCTGCTCCAACGTGCATAAACTCAGTCATAAAACCATTCATATCACGTTTTGCTTCTTTGTAAAATTGTTCAATATTTTGAGAACCTCTGTACGAATATGTTCCAGTTTCACGAACCATTCCATATTTTGTAGTAATATCAATTAGTTTTGCTCCACGTTCGTATTTAAAATTAACTACATAACTTTTGCCTTTGGGTAGTAAAAAGTCAATTTTGCCATTTTTATTGGTAAATCCGGCATAAACATTTTTGCTTCCTTGTTCATCGAGTGTAACAATCTCTCCTACAAGTTTTTCACGATCATAGTTTTGAAGATTTACAGAAATCAAAGCTCTTTGTGATGTTGGAGTTTGAAAAGCCTCCAGCTTTTGCCAAATTGTATCGTTTTTAACAGTTTCAACTATTTCTGTTGGCTTGTATGTAATACTTGGACGCATAAAAACCCCCTGACCTTTAGGCATTTTAAAAATATCGTATCCTTCAATTCCATCAACATCTAGCTCATATTCTTTTCCATTTTCGAGAAAAAATCGTGCTTCACCGCTATTATCGGTTTTGGTAATATACTTTTTTAATCCCTGAATATCAACCATACAAACTTCAATATTTCTGACAGGACTATCGCCGTTTGTTAAAACCTTTAGCCTTATTATTGATTTTGTTCCTTCTGGAAATTTCGACATCGAAATATTTTCATGAATATCTTCAAATTTAAGATTTGTTCTATCGGCTAATAGTTTTTCAAGATTCTCGCTATCAGGAATATAAATAAGTGTTGCACTTTGTGTTGAATTGCCTGACGCAGGAACACAGGCTCCGCCGGAACAGATTTTGTTTTCGTTTTTTGAATTAAACTATCGCCTGAACCTGTTTCAACTAATTTTATTTTTGTGAAAGATAATGGCGACATCTTCATGTCTTTCAATGTAAGTTTCAGCTTTACAGTTCCTTGGGCTGATAAATTTGACATTGCAAACACTAGAAACAAAACTAAAATTGTATTTTTCATAGACAAGATTTTATGATTTGATAACAAGCAATTTTATATAAAACTAAATAATTTTGCATAATATTGTATATTAATTTTAAGAAAAAAAAGTGGCTAAGAAAAATAAGAAGATTATAAAAATTCCATTAGAGATTATTGAAATGGATGGTGATGGTTATCATTTACTTGTACAGTGTAAAATTAATAAATTGAAAAATTGCAATCTTGTAATCGACACAGGTGCTTCTAAAACTGTTTTCGATAAATCGACACTTTTCGATTCGGTTGAAATATTGGAAAATGATGAAGAACTTAAATCTGCTGGTATAAATGCCGATTTTATGGAAAGTTATTTCTGTAACATCAAGAGTTTCACGATTATGGATTTTAAGGTCAAAAATTTTCAATCGGTTTTAATTGATTTGTCAAACATTAACGAATTGTATCAAAATACTATCAATAAAAGGCTCACTGGATTGATTGGCGGTGATTTTTTGATGGAATATAACGCAGTTATTGATTATAAAAAGAAAACATTAAAGCTTTGTTATTAATGTTAAGTTTAGAATCAAATGGCTTAGAGATTGCTTCGACGTTCCTCCTCGCAATGACGGGCTATATTTGTCGTCATTGCGAGGAACGAAGCAATCTTATTAGATGTATTTAAGGTGAAATTTAACAACAAACATAAAACGACAAACAACGAACAATAAATGATTCATACTTCTTCAAAGAAAATATCATTAATTATTGCATTATTAACAGTCTGTTTTATTGTTTTTTGCGGACTTTTAATAATTAATTTTGCCGAATATAAATGGATAATTATTTCTTCAGCAATTTTTATTGTTTTTGTTTGTATTTATATAACATCTAATACTCTTATTTCCAGATTTATAGTTTCCAAAGTTGTGCCTTTATATAAAACAATCCTTAACAAAGACTTAACTGTTGCAAATTTGAGTGAAAGCATAAACGAAAAAGAATTATTAAGCAACACAAAGGATTTAGTAAACGATTTAAACAGCAATCAATTAAAAGAAATTTCAGATTTAAAAAAACTAGAAGTTTATCGACGAGAGTTTATTGGAAACGTATCGCACGAACTTAAAACTCCAATTTTTAATATTCAAGGATATATTCTGACTTTGCTAGAAGGCGGACTTGAAGATCCTACAATCAATTTAAAATATCTTGAAAGAACCGAAAAAAGCATAAATAGATTAATTACAATTGTTGATGATTTGGAAGCTATTTCTCGTCTCGAATCTGGCGAATTAAAGCTTGAGTACGAAAAATTCAATTTATATCAACTTATTGCTGATGTATTTGAATCGCTTGAAATTGCGTCATCTCAAAAGAAAATCAAATTGCTTTTTGGAAAAAACTTAGATAAATCGACTAATGTTTTGGCCGACCGAAAAAGGATTACCCAAGTTTTGACAAATCTAATTTCAAACTCTATTTTTTATGGTAGTAGCGAAGGCTCCACAATTGTAAGTTTTTTTGTTATTCACGAAAATGTAATGGTTGAAGTTAGTGATAATGGAATTGGAATAGCCGAAAAACATTTAAACAGAATTTTCGATAGATTCTACAGAGTTGATAAAAGCCGCTCACGCGAACAAGGAGGAACAGGTTTGGGATTATCAATTGTTAAGCATATTATTGAAGCACATAATCAGTCAATTAGCGTGAGAAGCAAAGCTGGTGAAGGAACTTCGTTTACTTTTACTTTACAGAAAGCATAGTATTGAAATTTTAGGCAGTTTCAAATTCAAAACCAAGTGTAATTTTGGTTCCCATTCCAGGAAGGCTGTCTATTTTAATTTCGCCATTCATTAAATCAACAAACTTTTTTACGATTGTTAATCCAATTCCAGTTCCCTTGTATTTTTTTGACATACTAATATCGCCCTGAACAAACGGAACAAAAATATTTTCAAGAACTTCTTCTGTAATACCTATTCCTGAATCTGATATTTTTACTTCAATTTTGTATTTAGAATCTGTTGATTCAATCAATTTTGACTCAATTTCAATGGAACCGTATTCGGTAAATTTTATAGCATTTCCTAAAAGATTAAAGAATATTTGATTAAGCTTTTTTTCATCAGCACTTACCTCTTTAATAATTTCATTATCAATATTAACTGATAGATTAAGATTTTTTGAATTTATTATTGGTTTTAAACTATTTACAACATTTTGTAAAATTTCGTTAAAAATAATTGAGGATTTATCTAAACGTAAAATTCCTTTTTCAATTTTTACAATGTCAAGAATTTCTTCAACAATTTTAAGCAAATGATGCCCAGAGTAATCAATATTTTTAACATAATCCTTCTGAGTTTCATTGAGAGTTTCTTCTTGCAAAAGCTGAACATTCCCTAAAATACCATTCAATGGTGTTCGCAATTCGTGATTCATGTTGGCTATAAACTCATTTCTCGATTTGGCAAGCATTTCTGCTTTATCAGACTTAATTCTTTCAGTAATTAATTTAGATTCAAGTTTTGACTTTAATACATTAACATAAATTGAAATTATCATGAAAAACAAGAATGAAGTAAATAAAAATTCATTTTTGAAATAGATATTTTCTGAATATAAAGTTGCAAAAAAAATCACTATCAACATTATAGAGTTATAAACTATTGATAACTTAAGTCTTAAATATGACCCTGCTAAAAAAATCACTACGGTAAGCATCAATAAGTTTTCTAAAGAAACTTTCATTTTTTCAAAAAATGTAAAATAAGCTACTGATATTGAGCCAAGCAGGAAAAATGCAAATAGAAATATTAAAACATTCCTTTTTACAAATGAGGATTTAAAAGAAAGAATGAAAATAGCTAGACAAATTAAAACTGATGAAATATTAACTATTAAGCCAAGTAAAAAATTATCGAAAGTGTGATGCCAAAAATAAAAAACCAGTGGAGTAACCAATATTAACAAGCCAAGTAGAAATCTAGTAAAAACTAAATCAATATTTGTAGATTGACTTTCAGCTATTAATGACTTGAAAAAATTCATCGAATAAAGATAAAAATATTTAGCTAATTAAATGTGAATAACTTGCTTCAAAACATCAATAAAATCACTATTAGTAACAACTCTAACAGTATTAATATTTAGTTCTCTAGCTGCACTTAAATTTTCTGCAAAGTCGTCAATAAATAATGTTTCTTTAGCGTCAAGATTGTTTTCATTTAAAACCATTTCAAAAATCTCCACATCTGGTTTTCGGATTTTAATTTGATGAGAGAAATATGCTTTTTCGAAAAAATCTTCTAATCCGGATAGTCCGAATTGTTTTGCAAAATCGGCATTATAAAAATCGTAATGAATTATATTTGTGTTGCTTAACAAAAACAAACGGTGACTTTTACTCAATTCCTTTAATGCTTCGATTCTATGTATTGGAATATCTAAAATCATGGCATTCCAAGCAAAGTCAAAATCTTTATCTGAAACACCTGCTTTTGACATACTTCTGATTTTAGCCCTAAAATCTTCAGGTGAAATTAAGCCCTTTTCGAATTCATGGAAAAAATCGTTAAGCCAGTAATTATCAAGTATATTCCCAAATTCATTAAAGCCTATTTCTTTAAACGCATCAACAGATTTTTGAAAATCAATATTCAGCAATATTCCTCCAAGGTCGAAAATCAGGTTTTTTATATTTTTTTCAGTTGTCATATTTTTTACATTTGCAAATTACATTAAACTTGTTGGTGAAAACACCAACAATAGGCATTAGTGTTAATTTGTGAAATTAGTGTCAAAAGCAATATTTGCAAAAATAATTATAAATGAATGTAAACAATAAAAATTGCACTTCAATTTGGATTAATTCTGAGGGGAATATAGAAGTTATTGACCAGAGGCTTTTGCCATTTGAATTTAAGACTCTTGAATTAAATACCGTTAATGAAGTCTGCTTTGCAATTAAAGAAATGATTATAAGAGGTGCACCACTAATTGGCGTTGTTGCATCGTATGGAATGTATCTGGCTGCAAAAGAATCTGACAACAATACAAAATTAAATGCTCTAGCAAATCAATTAAAGCAAACTCGCCCAACTGCTGTAAATCTGCAATTTGCAGTTGATAATCAACTTAACGAACTTTTAAAAATTTCAGATAAAACTCAACAAATAAAAAAGTCATTTGAAATAGCAGAAAATTTCAGAAAAGAAGAAATTCTGAATTGCTTCAATATTGGCAAACATGGATTGGAGATTATTAAGGAAATATCCAAAAGAAAAAATGGCGAAACTGTAAATATTCTTACTCACTGCAACGCAGGATGGCTGGCTTGCGTCGATTATGGAACTGCCACAGCACCAATATATATGGCATTTGAAAACAACATTAAAATCCATGTTTGGGTTGACGAAACTCGCCCAAGAAATCAAGGAGCAAGGCTTACAGCATGGGAACTCGGACAGCATGGAATTGACTTTACGCTTATTCCTGATAACACAGGCGGTCATTTGATGCAACACGGAATGGTCGATATGGTAATTGTAGGCTCCGATCGTACAACTTCAAACGGCGATGTTGCAAACAAAATTGGAACTTACCTGAAAGCTCTTGCAGCTCACGACAATAATATTCCATTTTATGTTGCTCTTCCTGCCTCAACAATAGATTGGAATCTGACAGATGGAGTTAAGCAAATTCCGATTGAAACCCGAAACGAAGACGAAGTTAAATACATGGAAGGATTTGTAAACAACCAGCATACAAAAACATTGATTTGCAACGAAAACGTGAAAGTTGCCAATTATGGATTTGATGTGACTCCTGCAAAATATGTAACTGGTTTAATTACCGAAAAAGGTATTTGTAAAGCAAATAAAGAAGATATTTACAAACTATTTGAAAAGTAAGGAGATTGCTTCAGTTTCGTTCCTCAACTTCGCAATGACGTCATTGCGAGGAAGTATGACGAAGCAATCTAATAATGATTGATTAAAAAAATGAGTATTCACGACGAAGGCTATATAAAATTCAATTGCAAATTATCTGAAAAAAAGATATTTGTGCCGGATGATATATTAATTAAAATAAATTACTGGCGTAACAGATTCAAGCTTTTTCGAATGATTGGCGTTTTAGATAACGGAATTGGTTTTGGAAATATCAGTTACAATATTAATGGCGAAAAATTCTATATTTCAGGTTCTTCCACAGGTGATGTTTCGGAATTAACAAATTATCATATTGCCAAAGTAACTTTTTGCAATGTTGAAAAAAACTTAGTTGAATGTGAAGGAAAAATCAATGCTTCATCAGAATCGTTATCACATTATTCAATTTACAAATCGTCAATTGGAGCAAAGGCTGTTATTCATATTCATTGTAAGCATTTATGGAATAAATACATGAATAAACTTCCAACAACTGCTCCCGATGCTTATTTCGGCTCTGTTGAACTTGCAAACGAATTAAAACGCCTTTCAAAAAACACAACTTCAAATATCATTATTGCTGCTGGGCACGAAGACGGAATTTTCTCGTATGCAGAAAGTATTGATAAAGCTGCTGAAAATTTGTTGAGGCTTTATTAGCAATTTTATTAAAACTCGAAATGATAACCAATTGATATTTGATTAAATAAGCCCAGTTTTTCTTTATAATCAGTTTTACTTGCAGGAATAGCCAAATCTATATCAATACCATGATTCTTTTTTCGATTAAATCTTGTTTCAAACCCAACA
>Ga0209211_10004969_pt1 | contig 20214 bp, 18 predicted proteins | sample RifGroA2_FD_183992 | JGI IMG/M metagenome (GOLD analysis project Ga0209211, IMG submission 183992) | Groundwater microbial communities from Rifle, Colorado, USA - Groundwater A2 (SPAdes) (version 2) | ecosystem: Environmental > Aquatic > Deep subsurface > Groundwater | place: Rifle, Colorado...
CGGGTGAGTCCCTTCACGGCGTTGACGGCCGTTGAGAGGCTGGCGGTAAGCAGGAGCGCGCCAACTTGCGCCGCTGCGTCGTTCCCGTTATTGAGGTCAATGATCTGTGCGTGCGCTGAGGAGTTCACGTCCCAGAGATCCTTGGCGATGACGTCCCGCATCTCGGATATCTCGGCGATCTTCTCCCGGACTTCGGGTATGGAAAGGTCGAAGTGCTGGGGGCCGATCAGGTGGACGTCGTTGTCCTTGCGCTCCCAGACCGACTTGAGGAGGCGCGATGTAAGCTCCATCAATCCTCGGGTCTGCTTGAACTTCTCGTTCTCCTTGAACAGGGCGACGAGGTTCTTCAGGCGGGGATGGAACGGATAGGTAGAGGCGATTTCATCTGCAATGGCCTCTGCGCTGCGGCTGATGACCTTAGCCTTCGTGGCTTCGGAAAGAGACTTGCCGTAGGCGGAGGACACGTCGCCGATCACGGCGTCGGCGGGTAGTTTCTTGAATAGCCGCTTTCGGAGGATGTCGTATATCTCGTTTCCGGCGAGGTCGACCGGCGTGATGTTCCGCTCAGCGCGTCCGAGTTCCGCCGTCGCATCTCGTAGCGCCCTGTTGATGAGGTTCAGACCGGTGTCGTAGGTAGTGGTCAGGTCAGAGACCACAATACAGACGTTCTTCTTTTTCCCGGCTGCCGTGAGCAGGCCGGCGAAGGCGCGCGTCGCGACGTCTGCCACGGTGCCACCGCCGATCTTCTGTGTATCAAGGTAGTGGAAGTAGGGCGGCATCTCGTCGAGAAGGATCAGGACCGGCTCGGGGACGTCGAATAATGCCAGCCAGGCTTTCTCGTCCGGAGCCTTTGGGCCGGACTCCCAGAACTTTTTGAAGACCTCCGGGCGATCGAGTTGGTGGGCAATCTCCCCCCAGAAGTAGTGATCCGGCGTATTCCTACCGTTGAAGGCCGCGACCCTCGCCGTCTTGAAATCCTTCTGACAAGGAACGTCGGAGCAGTAGGCAGTGCGGAGTTTTTCGTGCCGGGCAAGCAGTCCGAATCCCACCATGAGGTGGGTCTTGCCGCCACCCATCGCCTGCTTTAGGTGGAAGACCGCTTGCGTTGATTTTCCGGCGAGGCGGGCAAACCCCTCGTGGATGAGGGCCCGCATGCCTTGGGTGATGTGGGTCTTGTCGAAGAACGCCCGCCCGTCGCCCTCTTCCGCGATGATCTGGTCCAACTGCTCGATCTGGTCGCTGACCCGGATCTCGAGGGCATTGGGCTGCAGGACGCATGCGTCACGGACGGTTTTCATGGGGGGACCCCTATCTGTTGAGGATATATGGTCAGCGTCAGGAAGTCTTTCATATGGTCGTCTTCCCGAGGGAAGGTTTCGATAATTCCGAAATGACTTCAGGCTCGTGACGCTTCGTGTACTCCAAGATCATCACATCGACCATGTTGGCAGCATTAGGCGTTTCCGCTCGGCAGTGGCACGTAACATCTTCTGGCCCCAGGATCCAGCCTGATCGTCAACGTTTCGACCTTGAGCGGCACCGGAGAAAAGGCTCGGTGGAGATATTAGGTGAATGTACTGCGGTCAGAAATCATATGCAAACTGATTTCCGAGAGAAAAGATGGAAAACATAGACGAAAATCTCAGACCACCAATCGCCAGATCTCCCAATCATAGCGTAACGAGAAGGGACAGCGTGCAATGCGTCGGCTCCTCCGGTGAGTCGTAATTAGCGTTTACCCCCGTTTACGTGCAAATTCCTTCGCTACGCGGAATGCCTTGCATTTGAGATCAGCCCCCGCGCCGAACCAAACCCTGGAAAAGCGACGATCTGGTCCGATCGGTTGGGTGCCAATTGTCTTCATCGCGGATCACCGCATTATTAGCGGCCCAAGAGTACCGCGACTCCCATTGAGGCCGGGATCGCCCTTCTCAAATAGGTCCGTTACGCGATCCCCCCGCTCATGGCATTTATTCCAATGGATGAATATACCTGATACACATCAAGCAGAAATAACAGCTTTAATATTAAAAGGAATAAACTGTTCATACATGCCAATCTGCGGATTACCCATTACAGCATGTATCCCAACATAAAATATCTCTGGAAAATCTATCGTGTGGGGTGGCTTTAAACCTTTCTTCAATCCAGCCTGAAACGCAGATATGACATTATCCTGAGCCAATTCCATTATCTTCCATAAGAAATATTCATCAAAATCAAATGTTACCGCATATTCCTTACCTTCTATTTTAATCACTGACGACATAGAGAACATATTTATGTCCAATATAGATATATGGTCTACTGGTACGGAATAAAAATAATGTGCCGAATTTATTAACACTCCTGAGTTTGCCAAGTAACACCCATAATCCTTTTTCAAAATATCATCCCTATTCTCCTCGAATCGCAATTGAGTACCCCGAGACGCAGATGACTCCTCTCCGAGGTCTCCGTCCTCTTTCTCGTCGTCCTCCGGTTCGTCGATCTCTCGAAGAAACAGACTGTCGATCACCAGTTCCACCACCTGATCCTCGTCGAGGCCGTCTTTTTTCAAGCGCTTCGCCATTTCGATCGCCTGATCTTCCTTCGTCTCGAGGTACTGCTCCAACGTCCCCTTCGCCTTCAATAATGCCAGGAGATCCGGACGGCACTCCTCCAAGTTGTCCAGAAGTTGATCCCTCCAGGACTGGAGCATGGGATCCTCCCTTCTCTGAACTTCTTACTCCTTCAAACTCATCCCCTTCTCCCCCCCATGCTGCGATCGCCTCTCGCAGGAGAATCCGCGCCATCTTTCCAGCCGGGTGTTATTCTTCCTCGGCTTGCGTTCGAGATGTATCGTCTGAGGCAAATATATGCGGATCCTTGGGAACGAGCGTAGCACCCCGGAAATATATTGTCACTGATAGCATGTAGACCGATAAGCAGCACGTCCGCAAGATGCCCCTATGCGGAAAGAGAAGGCCGACGGCCGTGATCCTGTCCTGATGGCATTTGGGCTTGCCATTCAGAAGCGACGACGGGAAATGGGGATATCGCAGGAGGAAGCGGCCGCGCGAGTCGGAATTCACCGGACCTACTTCGCGGATGTGGAACGAGGGGCGAGGAACGTCGGCCTCAAGAACGTGGTCTCTATAGCAAGAGGGTTGGATGTAACGCCGTCAGAACTCTTGAAGAAAATCCGGTAGGGAGCTCCTTTTATATTGGGAGCCAAGATCAGATCCTTGTTTGCTCCATAGAAATAGGCCGGATCTCATTGGTAGGAAACCCGACCTTCGTGTGAGTCGTCTCCCGGCAGTTCAACAAGTGTAATTCGAAATTACACCGTGCGAGGGGGGATCAGGAAGGGGCCAAAATGGGCCACGGACCTCTCTGCCCGTCTACAAGCTAGGCACTGGGATTTGGTCGATTGGGAATTTTTTATCACCATACTGGTAATAACCGTTTTTCTCTATTTCCTTTATTACCTCTGTTGATTCCTTGTCGCATTGTTTCACGACATAATTCAAGAGGTTTTGGTTCGGCCCATCACCCCTCCCATAAATTAGTATAAAATTGTCCGGCAAGTGGAAGTCCCTGAAAATTGGTATTTTTTTTCTGTTATATGACGTATGGTTGTCCAAGTCGTGATCTGTTACTATAGCAATCCGTTTCACTTTATTTAGCGGATTTCGATTAATTTCTTGTATCACCGTCATCCATCCGAATTTTTCAGAAGGCAACTCCCTCGGGCAGTTCCGAAACAGAATCGCCCCATGCCACGGGAAGTCCACGTAATAGCTGTCATGATCACGATTGTCGTGAACAACGCAATGGACAACACCGGTTACTGACACAGTTTCGCATCCAATGACTTTTGTATTCGTATCGACGGCAATGATCAGATCGAACGATGATGACAAATATCTCATCAGATCGGCGTCATTAGGGATAACCTTGTCTTGAACACGGCTGATGACTTTTCCCTTCCCTGATTGGCCGGTATAATGGGTTTGACTAAACGTCACTTCTGGTTCAATTAAGCGACCATCGTCGGTCAGTCCCTTGAACTCCATTTTATCTTTGTCGTAGTGAACGCCGCGAAGAGGTTCAGGCGACCCCACCATTACGATTCGTTCCCGCGGTTTCTTGTCGAAACAGCACTTCTTGAACTTCTTGTTGCTGCCGCATGGACATGGGTCATTTCTACCTATTTTGACCATATGCTCTCACGTTGTCTCTAATTGCCCACATAACGCTCAGGTTGAACTGCAGGGCTTATGCTCTCCCGCAGGGCAGCCGTCAGCTCCAGCCTATGGTTATGCTGCGCAGATTAAAATGGGATATCATCTTCTCCTGAACCCTTCACATGTTGAGTAGATTTATGCTGAAGTATCAATTTGTCTTGATTTTCCAACAACCAATCCATTCCTGTTTTTGTAATAGTATAACTAGTGTATGAATTTCCAAAATTATCTTCTATTTGTTCATGATCTAACAAGCTTTTCCTTAATAGAGTCGACAATGCAAGTGTGACCGCAATCTTTGTATAACCAGCCTTCGTCATGTCGTTCCTAATTATGTGTGCTGACACAGTATCTCCAGGGTTTTCTATGTTTGCACCAACCGCTACCAAGGCAACCATCTCATGTTGCGACAACCCTTCAACATCTGCAATTGGTGATATGTCCTTGACGTTTTCTATGCTCTCTTCTTTTACAAGAATAGCCTTTAATTTAGAAGCTATTTTATTTTCCAAATCTTTAAAATCACGTGCTGATTCAGTGCGATAAATTATAATGCTCCTATGCTGTACATCAAATGGGAATCGCCTGTCAGGATCATAAGAGCAAACCAATACGACATCTTTCCCCGCAGCTATTGCGTATCCTAGCTCAAACCAAACATTTGGATTCATGGTGGAGATATCTGCCAAGCAGGCATCAGCTTGCCGTATGCCTTCCTCTATATTTTCGATTGGAATCGCAACCGATGGATCGCGATCAACACGATATGGCTCCATTCCAGCGGCATTTATTGCAGGAATGAAAACATCATCATATCTTTTATCAAAGGCACCGCCATCGAACGGTTGTATCACGAAGCAAGTGCCCATCTTCTCCTCCTATTTATCTAAAATCTAGACGGTCTAACGATCGGCTTCACCCGCGGCGCTGCGCGACCGCGTCCAGCGCCGTCGGGTGCAAGCCGTTGTTAGCCGGCCGTATGTCACTAACTTGCCGAAGGTCGCTCACGAATTCCATGCATGTAGTCGTATTCGTCACGATCCAAGAACTTCTCCCATGGATACGGAGCGCGCCCGAGCTGTGCGCGCATTATGTTCCAGGCATTGAATGTCTCGACATAATGGTATTGAAGCGGTTCATCCGTGACGCCCATCATCCATCGCAAGCAGTCGAACTGAATGCAATCCTCGAAATCTTGACCCAAATGATTGTCTGTTGCGCCTAGGTAGTTGACTTCAGATTGGACATTCAGCCGCATCTTCTCGCTGGGCTTCACAGGAACGATTCGCAAGGCCTTCTTATCCAGCAAGGGCTCGAGGTCTGGATGCAGCAGGATTCTCAGGCCCGGGACGCCGCAGCGTTCGGTCTGGTACGCACGGACGATACCGGTTCCTAGGAACTGCGACATGTGAAAGGACACGTGAGAGGACGAGTCCGTGAGGAATCGCAGCATACGGTACGAGCCGCGGGCAAGACCCATGCGGACAGGCGTCTCGCTGGTGACGAGTTCGAACATCAGCGTGCGCGCGAGATGAATCGCATTATCGAGCGTCTCTATTCGGAAAAATGCCGAGTCGGAAAATACAATTGCGGTACCGGCGCCCATCTCCTGGAGGCGCACGCGAGCCTGGTTGAGGCAACGATGAAAATTGATAAAGCGGTATCCAAGCAGGCTTTCCGCAGGGGATGGCGAATACAGTTCAACGCCGGTAAAGATCGGATTAAGTTCGTTGAGCTCGTCACCTTCCCTCTCGACGAGAGCGGCAAAGCCCAGCATGTCCGCAAACAGAATGAACGTCGTCTCGAATGGTTGCGTCATCGCATCCTCCATAGAGGAGCTTTTCCAGTTCCTACATCGACCTTTCGTCTGGCTAACGTTCAGGCTGGCTGCGGGGCCTCAGGATTCCCCGCAGGGCAGCCGTCAGCTCCAGCCTGTGGTTAGCCAGCCCTAATAATAATTTTGGTTCATTTCTGCCTTATATGAAATGTATTCTGCAACAGCACCTGTAACCCCTTCCATTAGATCTACAACTTCGCTAAATCTTTCTTGAAACTGAACTATATTTATATGTTTAATATCAGGCAACAAATTTTCACCATTTTTGTCAACAGGATACCTAAAAGCCATTGATTCCGGATCCATGCTATTAAATTCTATAATAATTTTTCCAACAACATTCAACGGTGTTATGTCGTCCCCTTTAAAGATTATTCTTATAAGTTTTCTTGTATCTCCCCATAAATCATTTAAATTATGAGTCATTTGGATATCCACATTTTCATCTAGAAGTATTCTGGAATCACGGAGAATAATCTTTAAACGCAACTCGAGATATTGCCTGTATAAATATATGATCGGGTACACCAACATGTCTTGATGGCTTTGCGTCACCTTGATGTTTTCAACCAAAATGTTTCCGGCTTCTTTATACCCCATGGCATAAAGGTCCCAGGAATCTTGGGCATAATTTATACAAGCATTGTGTTGCCAGTCCTCACGTGGACCAAATAATTTCGGCGCTTCCCTTTTTTTATTTTGTTTTGTCATTAGACTTTCCCCACGGTTTGGGTCTGGCTAACGTTCAGGCTGAGCTGCGGGGCCTCATGCTCTCCCGCAGGGCAGCCGTAAGCTCCAGCCTGTGGTTAGACGGCACGATTTCTTTTTGCTTCCTCTGAACATATTTTTCTCAACGCCATAATTTGTTTTTTGTAGTGATTATCACACCCTTTTAAATTTAATATTGGACGCAGAGATTTCAGCATTTCCTTTTCAATTTTTTCATAATCTTCAAAAACAGAGTAATAACCAATTTCCAAATTATTTCTCATCCAATCAGTCAGCAATCTCTCTCCAGTTGCAATAAATTTATAATTCTTATAATTGGTTTCTGATATCCCATGGCTTCTTGGAATTGATTTTAAACTAAAAACTTCCTTCATTATTGCCCCTATAGTCCTACGAAGAGTGGAAAAACCAGTGCTATCAGAGTTGAAATGGTTTTCCTGTGCCCTTTCTGCCAAATTATCCGTGGACCCAATATAAATTAAGTTATCATCAGGAACGGTATATCCTTTCAAATCGGATCCCTTCTTTAAAAATAAGGCATATATTCCACTTTTCTTCGGGAAACTATGAGATCCAATCGACCCTCTTGTTCTTTTTAATTCTCCGATAACCTTATCCATATCCATTCTGCCCTCCAACTCATTATGACCGTCTAACGTCAGGCTTGAGATGCGGGGCCTCATATATTTGGCAGGGCAGCCGTCAGCTCCAGGACCTAGTTAGCCGGCTTTGATCCCCGGTACAATTACAACAGCCGCGACGGGATCCAGAGAACGCAATGCGTTAGTAAATGTTGAGTCGATAAATTTATTGGCCTTATTGTAAATGAAAAAGATTAAATGCCGATAGTTAGTCATTGTCTTGAAGTACCCGACAGCATCTATCATTAGGCTTTCTTGGACTGCTTTCAATCTTGTTGACTTCGATATAACCTTTACTTCTATAATAGTCGCCAGTGATGGGATTCCAAAATCATTCCTATAATGTTTAAGCCCAAACTTACCAAGTATTTCCTCATCTACCAAGTCGCCATAATGTGACCGTAATATTGCCCAAAGTACTCGCTGTACATCATTCTCATCTATTAATTCTCTATTTAAGCAATTTAGTTCTCTCTTTAGTGAGTATGGAAATGATTCTAACACTTTCACTATGTGACCAATTGGGGGAACCTCATAGGCATGATAATCAGAAAACTCGACACGAGTTCTTCCATATGTGTCAAATCCGATATGCCCCTCCTTAAACCAATTGTCGGACGCTTCTAAAACGGTGACGCCAGATGATTTTAGTGTGATTTTGTCGCCGACGAATTCAACTCTGATCGTATACGGTTTATTATATTTTATGTCTTGAACCGACCCACTAAGTGCTAGACCAACAGAAACAATTTGATGACGCTCCCGTACCTGTTTAACTATAGCGTATTGTCGCCCGTATCCTCCTACCCCAGCGTAATAACAGCCATTGGGACCAAACCGGAAAACAAGCCTACCACTGCTGTCTCCACCTTTATGCACCTTAACTGTTCCTTCAACCGCTCCATCCTGAATTTGTTTATTGGAAATGAATAAATTAAACGAGTTTGGCGATACTCCCCTTATGTAGTGAAAAAATGAATCTTGTCGTTTAAGCCAATTTCCTCCTACAGCTGTCCACTTAGTGCGACTTAAATCGATTTCCCGATAGACGATCATGTAATATCCTCGTTTGGCCCGGCTAACGCCCAGGCTTAGCTGCAGGGCCTCACGGTCTCCCGCAGGGCAGCCGTCAGCTTCAGCCTGTCGTTAGGTGCCCGATAAAATGGAATAATAAATTATTGATTTTCCCCAATTTTCTCCACTAATATTCGCTTTATATTATTTTCTGTAATTTCAATCTCAACTCTATCAATATATATCTTCGTTGCACGCCTCTTCAACTTATCGTATAGCCAAGCGGATATAATACCCACCCCTACATCTTTTCCTATTGTTAGAATCATGTTGAATATGGATGGATAGTCTATGGAACGACTTTCTCGAATCGATACTAGTTTTAATGCAATTCCATCGGGCCCTTTTACCTCAGTGCCTATGCACATATGTGCAGGCCGTCCAAATAACTCCTTAGAGAGTGCAGGGCCACTATTCTTAATTTCTATTTCTATTTCCATAAAATCCCCCCACGTACTTCTGTGTCCACCTAACGACCAATCTCACCGGCGCGACGTAGGGGCGTCCGGTGCAGTGGCTTGTTATGCGACACTCTATACGGTGCTATACCCCGCGCCAACGTTTTGACGTCTCTCTCTTGGCTAATAGCATCCGTTGGGTCATTGCCCACGGCGATTAGCTTGCCTGAAAGCGCGTATCCGCGCTAGCGCGCCAATCACAGGAGGATCCACCACTCCAGCGGGAACGATCGGTTCGTCATCATCGTGCAATACAGAGGCGTCCGGATCATTCTCGCCAATCTGCCATGCCTGCCGCACGTGGAGGTGCCGTTTTGTGATAGCCAATTTAACAAATGGCGTCGGTGCGCCTGTACCCAACTGGGCTGGTGCCAATAGAAAGGCACCGGCCTTTTGATTCGCTGCTATGAATGTGTCCAGATTGGTCGTGCTGGTTGGCGTCATGCGATTAATCCTTGATACGAAGACGAAGGTCTTCTCCTCGTGGCCCTTGACGTGGCGTAGGTTCGGCCCCACGACAACTGCGTACTCGGCGGGATTCTTCTTGGACATGCCCGTGATGATCGCCAGCCTGAGCGCATCGTCTTCATCCTCGTTACCCCAACGCTCCCGCCAAGCCCGGAAGATCGCTTGGCCGGCCTGCCCGTCCTCAAATGCGATTGCCAGCATCGGTAGTGCGTTGGGGAACCAGGCGAACAGCGTTGCCCGCCACTTCGCCCGATTCCAAAGAGGTATGTCGATTGGAGACAGAATGCGGCGGTCTGTATGTTTTAACCGCGTCCTATCGATAAGATCCTCAGGTGGCGGGCCAACACCGAACTTGGGAGATTCGTTCGGCCCGCCGACTCTAGCCGAACTCGCTGGCCTCTCCATCCTCCAAGGCTCATCACGAAGTACAGTCCAGTTCTGGTCTTCGGACTCCAGCCAATCAGTCAGGCGTAGCTGCGGCGTTGCACCAAAGACATTACGGTTCAGCGTCAGAGCGTCACCTAGTGCCAAGGCGCGGGAGAAACCGCGTTCCTGGCCGGCGATCTTCTCTAACCAGACACGCGCGTCCCGTATCACCAGCATCCGAGGTACGATTTGGACAAGGCTGTCCTGGAGCCACCGCATGTAGTCTTGGCGTTCAGCGGCCGTCGTGAACTCCAGGTTCGCTGGATGCACGATTTCTCCGCGGCCACCGTCGTCATCCGGGAAACGGAGTTGAGGTGCACCTGTCAGCTGTTCGGACGCGCTGACAACAATCGTCATGCGCTCACGATGCGGCAGCACATACTGCTCATCGCTCGTGGCTAGAAAAGCCTCCAGCGCACTGAGAAGCGATTCGGCAATGCTGAAAGAGATGGCGTTGTTGGGTGTCTGAACAACAAGTTCCGATCCAAGGATGGTCGACGTCAACAAGCTTGTCGCGCCGTCCACCAGGACTGGTTGAGACGGAATGTCCTTGACTGCGGGCTGATCCTGCCACAGCTCGAAAAAAGTCTGGATGGAATTCGAGTCTTCGCCGGCAGGGATATATCCTTCCTTACGCAGAGCCTGCTCCTGGCCAAAGGCAAAGAGCAGGGCCGTCCGTGCGTTGATGAGCCCCAGTCGTTCCATCGCATCGGGCAGGCGCGCCACGGCTGGAAGCGCCTCAAAGGGAAGGTTCAGGAAGTGAATGCCGAGGACTACCTCCTGCTTTTGCCGTTCTTCGCGATACGCGTTCTGCCGGTCTTCGGACAGCTTCAAATGTGAGGCAACAAAGCTGGCGAGGACCATCGCGCTCAGGACGTGGGGGATGCGTCCAAGCTGCAGCTCGATCCAGACAAGCCGTTGCAGGGAGAGCAGAGCCGGCCGGATCACCTCCCCCTGTTCGTGGAACACCGCCAAGGTTCGCTCAACGGCTGCTAACGCTTTGTTCCGGGCGGCCCACAGAAGACCCACGCGTTCATAGGCGTAGCTGATTGCAATCAGCGCGATCACCAGTTCGGCGCGATACTCCTCCTTAATTAACAGAGCTTCAGCTCGGCCGAGCCACTGGATCGCCTCATAGGGCTTTCCTTGCTGCAACTTCTGCATGCCGCGTTCGGTGTAGGCCTTGCCTGCTTCGCCGTTGCTGCGCCGCTGACGGATGGTGTCTACCACCTTTTCGTAGAGCGCGTCGAAAGCTGGGCTGTCGACGTGCTCGCCCAGCTCGATGACAATATCAGATAGCTTCTCCAACGGATAAGCCCCCAGGGCGACGGACTCATCGACAATCTGCGACAGCTCACGCCAGCCAGACTCCTGCTGGTCGGATCGTCCCGCCTGATAAGCCTGCGTGATCCTCATGAGCGTGAGGCCGGTGCGTGCCTGCAAGGCATTGTTCATCCGGGCGGGATCGGCGGTGATGGCCTCCAGCATCGCTGCAAGGCGCTGTCGGCGCGATTCGATCTTGGCGTCCTGAACGCTGATTCGTCCGGCGGCGACCAATGGCGTCAGTATCTGCCAAAGGTTGAAAAGGAGTTCGACTTCGCACGCCTGGTCCGAGCCATCAACACGCTGCTCGACCTCTTCGTAGAAACGGCTGAACGCGGGGTAATCCTCATACCACCAATAGGCCGTCCAGGCACGTTTGTAGGTAATGCGCAGTCGCTGTTGGCGGTAGTCTAGGTCCTGAGCACGCCGGTCCGCATGTGCAAAGCGGGATTCCACTTCGTTGCGCGGGCGTTCGAGCCCCCTCGCCAGGATCGCGCTGCGCAGGCAGTCCTCGACCAGCTGGTAGCGCGCGCCTTGATAGCAGGATGGATCGGAGACCTGCCGATCAAGCTCTTCCAGTTCCGCTAACCGCGCCACGTCGTGGGGACCAGTGTGTCTGACCTTATCGCTTCGCGCATCTTCAATGCCCAAGGCGGCAATGGCAAGTTCGAGGTGGCCCGCCTCGAAGACCTTCTCCACGATCCAGGCGCGGTCGATGATGTGCACGGGGATCCCCGCGTGATTGGAGAGCCTGTCCTCCTGGGCTGAGCGCTCCTTATCGCTAACAAACTGATTGGTGAAAAAGTAGATGCACTTGTAGTCACGACCGGTGGAGAGGATGTTATCCACATCGGCCTTGACCTTCGGCTTCCACGCCTTCTTGGCACTGAAGGCGAAGGCCCACCGTTCCGCGCCCGCCGATGGCGAACCAATCCACCACCGTTCCGTGATCTCTTCGGCAACCGGATAGGTTTCAGTATCGACCTTGCTGTCGCCACCGCCCGTGGGTCCGGTCTGAACACGAAGGTTCGGGCAGATCTCCTTTTCTGCTAGCTTTCGGCAGAAATGCTCGAACTCGTATTCCTGTTTGCGGCTTGTCAGCGTGTCAAGGTGGTACTCGAACACGGCCTTCGCGAGCCGTGGGGCATCGTCAACCCGTGTGTCTGAGAAAAGGTCCGGGTGGCGGGCTCGCATCCATTCACTAGGATTGGGGATGCCTCCATGCACAAGATTATGATCGTCTTTGTCCGTCATCGCATTGGCTGCCTACTGGTGTTCCGATGCCCTCATATTGCTCCGGCTAAAGTTGCGGGCGCCAACGTATTACGACACGCGATCCGACAGCTTCAACTGGTAGTTAGACAGCAATTCAATGAGAAATGCCCAACCGCTTTTCAATGACTTCTTCCACAGAATAGTTGGAATGGGGTGATCCTTCAAACCGTTTTTGGAGTTTATATGCCTCGTGTTCTATGGGGATAGACGTATAGGAAAATCCGTTCTCTGCCCACCCTAGAACATATTGCCTTGCGAACTCATCTACGCCTAATAAACTATATTGAGCAACATGAACTAATTCATGGAATATCAATGATATGGGAGGCGGTGTGCCCGAATACGACTTGTTGATTAATACGGTGTCATCGAATGTAATGCCTGCCATTTGACTGAAATCTATAGGCACATCGATTCCCATTTTCATAAGATCTGCATAAAACGGTGGATTTTCAATTTGGGAAACAATCCTTATCTGTGCTCGTCCTAGAGTGGTCATTCGGAAACACTGTTGCAAGGAATCGATAATTTCCTTGGAAAGGGGCGAAGCATGGGGACGATTCATATTTCGTTGATCTGTTATCCATTGCCGGGCATTCGGAATAAGGAAAGTCACCAACGACGTGACGTCCATGCGATCCCTCCCTATGCCCGACATTAAATCTAATACGACAACCTCACGCTGCGGTTAAGCCACGAGCGCTCAGTGAGAAATCGGCGAACCGTCGGCTTCAACCGCTTGTTAGCCATTCTCCCTTATCCCGTATTTCGAGAGGAGATCTTTATAACTATATGCCAAAACCGAAAAGACGTCCGCGGTTTCCCGTAAAATATCCGTAATTCGCGCTTTATCTTTTTCAATTTGTTCTGGAGATAAGCCGTCATAGACTATTGCAAGAATGAAATTGAATCTCTTCCAACCAAACCTATCGGAAGCAACTCGCCAATAACCCACGACTTGTTTTATTGCATTTATTCCTAGTCGTCCTCGCGCATATTTTATTTCTACTCCAAAACCTTTTCCATCTTTTACAAACATACCATCAACATTAAAATCAGCTCCTTGAAACTTAACATGACGTTGCATTGACACCGAAAATTCGGTCTCCAGGTCTCTTAGAACTAATTCCTCTACAAGATATATCTTCTTTATAATCGAATCTTTTCGACTTTCGTCAAATTCTTTAATCGAGGGGGTCTCGGAAATAATTTCCTCTACTTCTTTTTCAACTTTTTCTTTTTGCTCAGAAAGCGAAAGCGTTTTCAAGAACGTTGAGGCATCTGGAAAATCCTTGGGGGCATATAGTTTCGTATGATGCTTAGTAACTAACCAAGTGAACACGCCCAAGACCAACACTGGAAATAGAACGAGGAACCAGACCATTATCGTCTTTTGATTATGTTCGAGGTTTTGCGCGGCTGTCCCAAAGACAATGCCCGCAATGCCGTACACTAACACGATAAACAAGGCGATTATGCCTAAGGGGTTGGTTGCCAATCGCTGGGCTGTTTTCCCAAAACTATCGATTGGTGACGTCATCATTTTCTCCGATGGCTAACGCTCAGGCTAAGCTGCGGGCCGAGGGCATGCCGCTTGCCGATCGAGATAGCCTGCGCAAGCAAGCGGCCTGAACGAAGGCGCCGTCAGTTTCAGCCTGTAGTTAGCCGGCATCGCTTAAATTTGCCGTACTAATATAGACATGCCATCAGTCAATCTGGGATCATCTTCGTATTCTTTACCTTGATTTGCTGTTTCGCCATTATGATAAATAACTTTATTAAAGCTACCTACAAATTCTTTGATGTTATTTGATTTTGTGGCTTCTTCCAATAAATCTACGATAATTCCTTGAGTTTCAGGTGGATGAATATTTGTTGGTTCTTCTGAGGATACATACCATTTACCGGTCCCTCGATCATAGGTTACATCGTGAAAACCTGTCGGACCACTCTTCGGGTTAATATATGATGGTCGGAACCAAAAAGTCTTCGTCAATAATCTCCGCCGCCAAGTTGCAACTTCTATTGGCAAATGAAAGAAAGGGAAAGCATATAGAACGGGAAATCCCCAATATTCTAGTTGCTGTAATCGCGCATGTTGGTCGCGCATTTTTGTTCTATTGAGTTTCCATGTCCACACTGGTCCATCCACATATGCTCTCTTATATTGAATTAGAACTCCACCACCACGGCTTAAAACAGCGGCATCAAATCCGATCTTTCCTTCATCTTTTTGAGATGGTGCAATTGTAAAATGCACTTCTTTTGTTACCCACCAAAGCCAATTCATCAGTTCTGCGGTCAAATTCAATTCCACTGTTTTCTCGGAGATCACTATTCCTCCATTGTCCGGCTAACGCTCAGGCTAAGCTGCGGGCACTCAGGATCTTCCCCAAGTGAGCCGTCAGCTTCAGCCTGTTGTTAGCCAGCATAAAAATCATGTTTAATAATTATGTTTCGTTACTCGATTTATTTTTAAGTTTATTCCTGACTTCTCTAAATTGTGCGTTGATCCTGCCAGCAGATACTGCCATTACAATAGATTGTGCGGCACCAATTTCATTATCAGTAATTCCTTTTTCCTTGGCAACGCCAAGGTAATGATCCATTCAGGGGTAACACCCGATGGCGAATGCCGATGCAAGATGTAATAGGATTGTTGTCTTTTCGTCAAAATATTCGTTATGCCGTGCGGAATCATAAAATGCTTTATATGCCTTTTTCTGTTTATCAGGTAACATCTTCTCCTCCTAAAATTGTCTGGCTAACAATTGATTAGAAAGCGAGGGCTGCTGTGGAATGCATCCCGTGCCGTCTAATTCTGAATCCCCCCGCTTCAGTAACACAGGAGGCGCAAAAAACATGCAGGGGGAGGCATGGGCCGGAAATCAGATCGGTAGGGATTGGAGTGAGTGATTTCGGCAACCGCTCGCGCTTCACGGGAGACCTGCGACAAAGACAAGAATACATCGTCGAGCTAAGATTTCTTGCGGAATGGATAAGCGTCTGGTCGTTACGATTGGCGACTTTGAAAGGCCCTGTGGGCTTCCTTGCCACGTTCTCCACCTCGCCCGGCATTACCTCTGGCTGAAGGTCTAAGCGGCAGGATCCTTGAGGGATACTATCGGATGAATATTTGGTAAATATCAGTAGTTTATTGTATCCCTTCTTCCACCTTTCGTTTCGCCAAGACCACGAGCAATTCGTTGGGCGTATGCTAATGACTCTGTATACATCCCCCGATCCTGAACGTCAATGTTTGATGTTTACAATCCAGTCACGGAATGGGCACACGCGACGGGTGCAAATCGAATTATTTCTCAACCAAGCGGACTTGAGGAAAGCGACCTTCGGGGTGTTGGTCCGCAAGGCGTTGTCCACCCTCCTCTGCTCGAGTTAACCGCCCGGATAGGAATAAACTCGCGTTAGGGATTTCTCCCGTTTGCCGGATTTATGTAATAAACTACGCTGGTTTTACAATCGGGGCATTCGCGATAAAAAGTGAAGCCTTCCTTTCGAATCCGCTCTTTATGCCCATCCCTTCCGCAACTGATCCGGATGGGCGAATTCCCATCACAAGCAGAACACTTCATGAAATAACCATATCTCCCATGCTGGATCGAGAGGTGGCTCCCTTTCCCGCATTGCCTACAAACCAACGACCCCGACGGGACATTCGAACCTATTCGTGAGATTGACGGTGGAACTTGAACCGGAATAATAGGAACGGAGTCTTTGCGGGGTAATCCCTTGCTCTCCCCGTTATCGCATCCAAATCTGGTTGTGTAATCGAATGTGGCCGGTTTGTGCATCCTGACCAGTTTTCTTCCGATTCCTTCGAGGGTTTCAATCGAAACGACCTTGGCCAACCCTCCGATTACATCGAGAACTCCGGACTTGTCAACCTGGTTATCGATGAAGGCATCCAGCATATCGGCCTTAACAATCTTAGAGGTATCAAACCGCTTCGGGCGATCGATTCGGGCATTCGGGGAAACGAGTACGAGCGGGAAGAAAGAAATAGGCAAGCTGATCCCCAAACGAGTCGGCATTTCGATCCGCTCAAATGCCTTTTTCAATACGGCGAGATGCCGTTCATTCTGGGCCAGAGGTGACGGCATCCCCTCATAACATTTCCGGTAATCATTCCAGCGGAGGAACTCCCCTTCCTCGGTGATTTTAAAACCGGAGGAGAAATGTTTGGTTTCAAGAACATAGCAGTACAAAACTTGGTTCATCACGAGATGGTCGATCTGGGCGACCTGACCATCAATTTCCAGACGAAGATCGTGGATGACGATAGAATGTTTCGAATCCTTGCGTGAGAAATCTATCAGGTACGCAGCTTCCTGCTCTCCCTTGATTCCCACACGCAGGATGCGAATCTCCTGCTCTATCCGGACGCGTCTGTCTCCGGTGGCTCCAGACAGCAAACGCTGGAGTTCCGCATTTTGATGGTCCTTGTTGTCGGTGTCTTTAAGAAGCATTGTTCCTCCATTAGGTCTGCACGATTGCCGTGGCGGGACACAGATTGGGCACACTCGAAAAGCGAACCGCAACGACATCCTGCCAAATTCATATCGGCTAAAGTGTTTGGGAAGATTAATGGAAAACAGACCTTCGGGGGACGAAAAATAATAATCCTTTTGGTCCATGCGGGGGAAGACTATGTTGTCGCAAATAGAGCGGAATAATTTATTATCCCTATTATCTTGTGACAACGGAACGATGCAACGCTTTCCATCGGAAGGAGTTTCTATCACCAATAATCTTCGGCTGTTGATTCTCTACGCATTTTGCTGCTATATTTTGGATAGGAACAACCGATGAGACAATTCTTCCTGCCTCGAAACGGTAATCTATCCTTCGATCATCTTGCACATGCAATTTCTCAAGCACCTTCCGTGCTCCATTTACCCGACCAGGTAACGTTAAGAGCCATCGTTTTTCAGAACCCTGACGGCGAGTGGATACCCTTTGCTTGCGCTCTCGCAATCGGCATTGTGGACGGCGAACCGTACAAGACGGTCCATGAGGTTGGTACGCTCAGACTTGTACACCTTTCAGGCAAAGCATCCGAGATCACTTCTTCCGATGATTTGAGGTCCTTCATGGCATCCTGGCAACTATTAATCGACGGAGGAGTAAAAAATATTTCTTTCCAGACTCAAGTGCAAATATACAGAGAAAGTAGTCAAAACCAATTTTGTGAGTATCCAGCATGGCACGCTATTTTTCACTATACTTATTCATCGAGTATTAGCACTATACCTGATGGACCATTTTTCGATCCTAACAGTGATTTCTTTGCAATAAACATTGGCGATGCCGCCGCTCAATGGCTCAATATGCAGCACATGCGGGCACAATTATCTATTCAAAACCAAGTTGAACTATTATTGCCAGACAGGAGAGCATATGTAAAAGATATCGGCCGAAGGGAGACCACCATTACCGTCAGCGTTATAACCAATATCACAGAGAATCTATTCTGTGCCATCGTAGCTACAGACTATGATAGCAAAAATCACCATTTCCATGCTGTCGTGCAGAATAATCTAGCAGAGATCGACCTATTAATTACGCCAAAGACTATTCAAATTTTCCTAATGGGAGCTGATGGTTTTTGCTACGATAATTACTACGAAGATGAATATCGCCGAACCAGAATTAAGTCTGTTTTAACACCCTCACGTCAGCTAAGCGACCAAACATATAAAGATTTCATAGATGACCTAAACGGGGGTGAAAATGAGGTAATAGAGTTTAAAGAATGGATTTCTACTGAACGTGAGAATAAGAAGTCGTATGAGTTATTAAAAGTTATAAGTGCTTTCGCGAACTCAAGAGGAGGATCCCTATACATCGGTGTCACGGATGAACTTGAAATAAAAGGATTGGAGAAACAATTACTTGCTTATAGCAATCGAAAGAACAACATATTTGACGTAAATAGGAATGAATATGTGCAAAATCTTAAACGAATTATCGGAGAAGGTATATCTCCAATAATAATTCCAAAAATTCAATGGATTACACATGCGGGACATCACATCCTAAGGTTGATCGTGCCCCAAGGGAAAGACGCTCCCTATCAAATTATAGAAACGCAGGACATCTTCATAAGGCGCGGAGGAAGTTGTACTAAAGCAAGGGTTTCCGATTTGGAGCTCATTTTTCGGCGAGATATTCAACACAACACCCCGATCGATCGTCCGTTTCGTCCATGAGATGCGATAATTCCTGGTGGGTACACATTGGGCGAAGTATTTCCCCATAAAAATCGTTCTTCGGGCCAAAGACAACCATCAACGATAGATTTAATAACCCTTATTCGCCTGACGGTACTACGCGAAGCCGCAGCAGTCGATAACACGCTGAGGTGTGGGACTTGGAAATCGGGGGAGTGGTCACCGGCTTCAATCATCAGTCGCCTTTTTCGTCTCAACGCTCGACGTACGCGCGGGTTTCGTTTTGATTCCCATCATTCGGTGGATATACTACCAACAGTCAACACGATTAGGGTCACTGATGGTGAGGAAGCGTAATGGCCGATCCCGACGGTAAAGAAACCGGCGAGCCGAGGAATCCTGAGGAGATGCCGCCAGCAAGCGCAAGCGTGCCCTCGGGCAGCACTCCGACTTCGGCTCAATTGACGCTGACCCATTGCCCATATCGACAGGCGGCACTGTTGCAACAAGCAATGGCCCCGGACAAGATGCGGGTTTCGTTCTTCCTTGGAGCAGGGTGTCCAGTTTCAATTCGTATTCCAGACGGGGACGGCACGCGGCCCTTGATACCCGACATCGCCGGGTTGACGAAGCAGGTTCGGGAAAAACTTGAGGCATCGGAAAAACATAAGACTGCCTTTGCAGCGATATTGAAGCGACTCGTTGACTGCGGAAAGAGCAACCCGAACATTGAGGACATTCTCACTCATATCCGGGCACTGAGAGAAGTCGTCGGAAAGACAAACCATGACGGACTGTCCGCGGAAACCCTTGATGGTCTTGACGCGGAGATATGTAAGGTTACCGTACAGATTATGGAAGTGCGGCTGCCTACTGATGATTCCCCTTACCACCAACTGGCGACGTGGATCAATGCGATAAAGCGCGAACACGCCGTTGAGATATTCACCTCCAACTACGATCTGCTGATGGAGCAAGCTCTTGAGGATCGCCACGTCCCGTACTTCGACGGCTTTGTAGGCTCGAACCGCACTTTTTTCGATCTTCCGTCGATGGAGCAAGATGGTCTCCCCTCTCGCTGGGCTCGTCTGTGGAAAGTGCACGGATCTATCAATTGGCGGCAAACACCCGAGGGGCATGTCGAGCGACGCTTCGCGTTAGAGGGCGAACGAGCGCTCATTCACCCGTCCCACTTAAAATACTACCAGAGCCGACGGATGCCGTACCTTGCCATGCTGGACCGCCTCCGATCATTTCTCGTAGAGGGACAAGCTGTTCTTGTCACCTGTGGGTACTCGTTCTCCGACAAACACCTCAACGACGTCATTCTCCAAGGCCTCACTGGAAACCCGACTGCCATCTGCTTCGGATTGCTGTTCACTGATCGTGCCAAGTTTCCCGAAGCGGTGTCCCATGCTCGTAAGCATCCAAACCTCAATCTCCTAGTGTAGTGCTTCATTCTGTTTGGAACTTAACCGCCGGTTTGCGCGGATGACTTTCTGCAGGATGTCGGCGGCCTTGGCGGTCCAGATGAACGGCTTGGGGTTTTCATTGTGAAGTCGA
>Ga0209211_10004970_pt1 | contig 20214 bp, 19 predicted proteins | sample RifGroA2_FD_183992 | JGI IMG/M metagenome (GOLD analysis project Ga0209211, IMG submission 183992) | Groundwater microbial communities from Rifle, Colorado, USA - Groundwater A2 (SPAdes) (version 2) | ecosystem: Environmental > Aquatic > Deep subsurface > Groundwater | place: Rifle, Colorado...
CTTCGGCTTGGCCGCGGGGACGGACGCCGGCTGGTAGCCGGCCGGGGCGGGGAGCAGCTTGGGGGAGGGCTTCGCCGGCGGCGCATCGTTCTCGCCCAGGGTGCTGCGCAGGATGGCCAGAGCCGGGGCGTAGGACGAGCTGACCTTGCCGCTGTCCAGGAGATCGCGCAAGTCGTCCCGCACATCCTCGGGCATGTCAGGCACCCGTCCGCCCACAGAGTAGTGGTTGTGCCGCACCCACTGCAGGGCTTCCTGGAGCCCAGGCGCCGCGGCGGCCCCGGGAGCGCCGAGGATGTCGTCGAAGACCCGCAGGGTAGCGTTGAGGGCCAGCGCCAGGACCATCCGGTCCGGGGAGGGTCCCAGGGAGAGCTTGCCGAGGAGCGCGGCGGCGCGGACGTGACCGGCGGCGTCCGGGGCGTTGAGGAGTCCCACCGCATCGGCGAGCTCCGCCTGCCGGGCCGCGGGGGCGAATTTCACGTCGAGCAAAGTGCCGTCGGTCAGCCGCACCAGCCGGCCGCGGGCGACGAGGCCGTCGGTGAACTTCCGGGGGGTGAGCCGCGCCTTGGCGGCCATTTCTTCGACGTCCAGGGGATAGAGCGCGGAGCCGGGGCTAGAGTCCTCGTCGAGGACCCTCAGGGCCGCGGCGGCCAAGGGGCCGCCGTCCTTGGAGGCGAGGCCCTTCTTCCGCTCGCCGGAAAGGGAGACGCCGCGGTCGGCCGCAGGTTTCTTGCCCGCGGGCACGGGCTCTCCGGGGAGGTCGGAGCCGATGCCCCGGCTCCCGTCGAAGAGGACGGAGGACCGCGACCGCAGGACGGCGCCTCCGGCCGAGGGGCCGCCCGGGAAGGAGCGGTCGGAGAGGGCTGCCGCGGCGGAAAGGAGGGAGGCCCGCGGCGCCGCGGACCGTCCGGTCTGCGGGAGAGCCTTCAGGACGGCGGCAGGCGATACCGCGGGTGCCGGGAGAGCGGCCGGCACGGGCAGGGCCATGGGGCCGCCGTCCTGGGAGCGCGCCGTTATACCCTCCGCGGAAAGGGCGGCCTCCGGGACGGGGGAATTCCAGAGCTGCGGCAAGGTGTTGAAGTATCCGGGGGTGATTACCGGACCGGAGAGGATTCCCGCGAAGAGTCCGGCCGGGGCCGGGGAGACGGGCGCCTGGACCTGACCGCGCACGATGGTCGCGGCCGAAAGGGGAAGGGTCTGCACCGCCCACAGCGCGGCGGCCGCGACCAACCCCAGTCTAGGTGTCTTTGTCATCCTGTCTGCCTCCCGTGGAATCGGGGAGAGTATCGCAAATGCCCGTCGGGGGGGGATGAGGCCAATGGGCAAGGGCGGGCAGGATTCCGGCCCCCGTCCGGGCGGGCCCTTCGGCCCAGCCGGGGAGGGCGGTTCAGGGCGCCGGGCTCAGGTCGAGACCGACGGAGGGAGCGGGGTCGGCTCCGGGAACTCGTCGCCGGAGACCGGCAGGCGCGGGGCGGTCCGGATCCGGGGGACTTTCCAGCCGGCCTGTATCGTCCGCGGCACGCTGCGGATCTCGGCGAGCGCCGCCTCCAGCTTCCGCTCGTCGTTGACCAAGTGCCCGGTCTGCGTGTCCAGGAGGCCCAGGGCCGTCATCTGGTACCGGGTCTGTCCCTTGAGCCCTTCCCGGTCCTTGCCGGTGAGGCGCATGGCGAGTTCGAAGGCGATGTTGCCGACCGGGATCCCGCGCTGGACCCGCTCCAGCACGGTCTGAGCCAGGCGCGTCCCGCTCACCAGCCCCGCCCCCTGGTCCTCCTGCTTCTGGCCCAAGTCCCGGGAGGTCTCCATCATGAGAGCCTTCAGGTGGAAGACGCTGTAGTCCGCGCCCTGCTCCTTCAGATAGCCGATCACGTCCGCGGACATCCCCGACACCATCGGCGTCGCCATCGAAGTCCCGGACATATACCGGTAGCCGGGGCTGCCGTCCACGGTGCAGAGGTTGTCACGGTCCGAGGAACTGCGGGGGGCGACCACGCCCGGGGCGTAGACGCACTTCCCGCTCACCGGGGCGCCGACGCCCTTGAGCCCGCCCACCGCGGCCTCGCGGACCGGGGACTCCGAAGGCTTCTCGGGCCCGCCGGTGTTGACCTCGATGATCTTGCCTTCGATGGCCGAGAGGTCCACATCGCCGGAGATCCCGAGGAGGTCCGGCTTCACATAAAGCTCCTTGCCGTCGGGGCCAAGGATCGGGCCGCGGGAGGAGAAGAAGGGGATCTCGCCCTGCTTGTCGACCCCGCCGACGGTCAGGGCGTAGCGGGAATTCCCGGGGGCGCCCACGGAGTGCGCCCAGGGCCCCTCGTTGCCGGCGGCGGCCACCACGAGGATGTTCTCCTTCACGGCCAGCTGGTTGGCCATGGCGCTCAACGGGTCGATGTTCGCGGCACCGGGACCACCCAGGCTCATGTTGAGGACGTCGACCTTGCCGCCGTCCTCCTGGGAAGCCATCCACTTCATCGCGGCGAGGAGGACGCTCTCGTCGGTCTCGCCTTTCTCTCCGAAGACCTTGGCCACCTTGAAGCGGGTCTGCGACGCGAGCCCCTGGTACTTGCCGTCCGAGGCGGCGCCGCTCCCGCCGATGGTGCCCGCGACGTGGGTGCCGTGGCCGATCACGTCGGCCTGCCCTTCCTTAGTAAAATCCATATAGGCTGAAACGCGGCTGTTGCCCGCCGCGTCCTTCATGTCCGGGTGGTTCATGTCGATGCCCGAATCGATGATGCCGACCGTGGTGCCCTTCCCGCGCATGCCCGCCCGGGTCAACCCCTCCGCCCCCACCAGGGAGCGGCTGTCGACCAGCTTCGGTCCCGGGTCCGTCGCGCCCAGCGGCACGGGGAGGAACTGACCGCCGAGGACGGAAAGGGCCGGCCCCTGCAGAGCGGTGGCGGCGGCCCGGAACACCTTCGCGGGCCGGCTCTCGATCCCCTGATCCCGCAAGAGCAGGCCCAGCGCGGCCGCGTCGGCGAGGGGGACGTCCACCGTGACCAGGTTGTCCACGGCCCGGACCACCTTCGCCCCGTGGCTCGCGAAAAGCTTGTCGTCCAGGCCGGTCTCGGCCAGGATGCGGCGGCGGGTCTCGTCGGACCCGACCTCCCCGAAGTGATCGGTCCCCACGGAGCGCCGGGCGGCGACGATGACCCGGACCGTGCCGGCATCCGCGTCGATCCTGTAGCCGGAGAGCTCGGGGGAGGCCGTGAAGCCTTTGAGGCCTCCGGCCGACACCGAGCGGTCCATGGCGGACCAGTCGAAGGAGCCCAGCGCGCCCCGACCGTCGAAGGCGGCGGCAGGATCCTGCAGGGCGCGCTCCCGGCCCTGCAGAGCGGCCGCTCCCGCGGCGGCCAGGGAACCGGTCTGTCCGGCGCCGTTGGCGACGAGGGTCATCTTGGACTTCGGCTGCGCGGTCGGCATGGGCTCCAGGAGCTGCCCGTCCGAGGCGGTGAGGATGTCGACCAGGGCATTGCGGCCGATGTCGGTGAGGAGCAGCCGGCCCTGGTCCCCGCGCTTGACGAACATGTTGTCGTCCAGCTCCCGGGGGTCCATGCGCGGGGCCAGATAGCTGCGCAGAGCCAGGGCCAAACCCTGTTCCGGATCGTCCTTGGGGAGCCGGGAGATGAAGGTGAATACCCGCTTGACGAGGGCCCAATCGAGGAGCTTGGGCTGCGCGCCGGCTTCCTTGCGGAGGTGGACGAAATCGGCGCCGCTCCCGGAGGGCTGTATCCCCAGAAGGCCGCCGGTCTTGACGAGGAATTCGTGGTCGGCAGCCGGGAAGGCGCTGAGGCCGGCGGGGGCGAACGCGGGGGTGACGGCGGCCGCGGCGAAGACGGAGCCGGCGGAGAGTTGGAGGACGAGGCAGGCGGCCAGCGCGCGCTTGGCCAGGTCCTTCAGGTGGTTCTTGGTCTCGGGGTTCATGGTGCAGTTCCTTAAGGTCCTATCTGGAGGATAGCCGGATGGCCCCCCATAGCCAGCCCTAATAGGCCCACGCCTTTTCGGGACAAAGGACCTATATTGTTCCTGCCCCCGCGAATAGGAAAATGACTGCGATGGCGCCATCGGAATTCTTCCCCTTGACCCCCGGGCTGCGCTGGGCCTACGAGCACCGCAGTTCGGAATTCGAGGGCGTCGAGATCGTAGAGCTCGCTCTGGAGGCCCTGCCGGGGACGCCCCCGGGCTCCGCCGCGCGGGCGACGCTGCTGCGACACCCCCCGGAGGCCCCATCGCGGGAGTATTCCTATGACATCCGCGCGACGGGAACGGAGGTCTTCAGCGAGGGGGGGATATTGGGGCTGACGAGGAGGGAATTCCCCCTTCCTCCCAAGGTCGGACAGCGCTGGGTGGAGCCGCCGGACATCAACGAGATCGTATCCGACCGGGAGACCGTGAGCACCCCTGCCGGGGAATTCTCAGGCTGCCTCAAGGTGAATACTTATCTGGCGGCCGGGGACAGCGGCTGCGCGGTCCGCTACTACGCCCCCGGAGTCGGCTACGTATTCGAGGAATATTCCAGCGAGACCTGGGGCGCGCAGGTGAAGCTGATCCGCTTCAGCCGCTGACTCTCAATCTCCCCCGGCGCCCTCCGCCTCCGGCGTCTCCTGCGCCGGCGCTTCCGGCAGGACCCGCGATCCGTGAGCTCCGATCGAACGCCGGATGCGCTCGCGCGCCGGGGCGGACGGCGCGGGCGCGGAGCCCGGCTCAGCCTCCTCCTCCGGAGTCTGACCCTCATCAGCGGAGGAGGGGGGGAGCGGTGCGGCCGAATCGAACCCTCCCGAGGCGGGCGCCGCGGCCGCCCCGGCGCTGCCGGGCCTGGACTGCAGCATCTGCAGAAGGCTGCCGACCGGCCGCCGGCCGCCCTTGGCCGCGGTCTTGCGCGCCGACGCGGCCGCCGTCCTCGCCGGGACCACGGGCCGCGCGGCCGTCCTCCCCGTGCGCCGGGGACCAGCCGCCTGGGCGTGGGAGGCCTCGCGGGGTGGGGCCGCTTCGTAGGGTCCCTGCGGCGGCCGGAGCATCCCGTCCCCGCCGAAATAATCCAGCCGCGGATGCGCGGGGCGTCCGGGAAGGGCCATGGGCGCCATCGGCTTGCGGGCTTCCGGCTGCCGGGCCAGGGACTCCCAAGGGATGGCGCGGAAATAGCGGTAGGTCAGGCGGAGTCCCCACATGCCCAGGGCGCCGGCGATAACCGCCAGCAGAGCGGTGAGGAACATCCTCATGCCCTAAGAGTAGCCCCCGATCGGCCTTTTGACAAGGTCAGGCGGACCTATGCCGGTCCCGGACCTATTGAAATTGCAACATCCGCGGTCTATACTCCGGATAGATGCCCAGGGACATCTCTTTCAACCGCTTCCGGGGACTGCGCAAGCGCCAACGCGAAAAGGAGCGCGACAAGGGCGCGGCGCTCCCGCCGCTTCCGCTCGGGTCAGGGGAAGCCGCCCGCACGGGCGGAGGCGCCTTTCTGGAACTGCTCCAGAACGGCTGGAACGCGTTCTGGCTGACACCCCAAATTTCCTGGTCGGGAGCGGCCCTGGGCTCCCTCCTGGCGCTGATGGGCTCGCTCTACGGCGCCTATTATCTCTGGAACCACCATGCCGCGGCTTCCGGCGCCGCCGAGCCGGTCCCCTTCCCTTTCCGCTGGAGCATCCCGGAAGGGGACGTGGAACGGCCCCCGCTGGAATCCCTCCTGCGGGGCTTCAAGACCCTGTTCGGCGACCTGGGCGCGGAAAGGGACGCCCTGACCGATGCGGAGAGCGGCGAGGCCTATCCATCAGCGGGGATCCCCGTCGTCCCCGGAGGCGACGCCGGCGGCCCGGGCACGGCCCCCAGCGCGGAGAAGGCGGCCGATGAGGACGGGGCGGAAGAAGAAGCGTCGGCGCCGCAGCTCGCCAAAGCGCCCGGCGCCGGACTACTCTCGGGAGGGAGCGGCGCCGGGACCGTCGGCGGAGCGGGCGGGGCCGGCGGGACCGAACTGGGAACCCCGATGGAAGGCGGCGCCGCCGGGCTCGGCGCGCAGAAGGGTTCCCTGGCCGACCGGGCCAAGCGCGCGGCGGCCCCCAGCCGGAGCCTGCGCGGAGCCCGGGGAAAGCCGGGCTCCCTCAACGCCTTCCGTCAGCTGAAGATGTCCGAAAAGCTCTCCAAAGAAGCCGCTTATTCCCCGAAGACGGGTCAATCCTACGAGACGGCCGGGGCCGCGTTCGGGGGCGGGACCTCCGGGACTCCGATCGAAGGAGTGGGAGCCGGGGATTCCGGCGGCGGCATCGGCAGTTCCGGCGGCGACTCCCAGTCCGGCCAGTCCACCGCGGCGAAGCTCTGTCCTTCCGGCTATCTCATGACCGGGGACTCGTGCGTTCCGGTCGAGTACGAGAACCAAACGCCCTACCAGGACCTCGTGGACATGGCCCGGATGTTCATCGTGGGAGCGGCGGTCTGCGCCCTGCTGGGCCTGTTCCTGCTGACCCGCGCCGGGAACCCCGCCCTGCAGATACTGGGCGGGATCCTCCTGGGGATCGCCGCCGCCCTGGTCCTGGCGGCCTTGGCCATCGGGAACCGGGTCCAGGACCAATACGAGCAGGGAGCGCAGAACCAGGCCATCCAGGAATCCGGCAGCGACGCGCTGCAGGGGGAATCCCCTTGAGGGCCGCCGGCGCAGCCGCCCTGGCGTTACTCGCGGCCGCCGGCGTCACGGCGGCCTCGGGACAGGATGCGGCTCCCCCCGCTCCGCCCGGGATCGAGGCGCGCGCCGACCAGGTCCTCACCGGAGTGCTCGGTCCCGGAAGAGCCAGCGTCCTCGTCGTCCCGCCTCAAGAGGGGGGATCCGGGGGGGATGCCGCCGCGGGCGGAGCCCGGGAGCGCGGGCGCGCCGATCTTTGGGAATCGATCAAGCACCGCATGGACAACGCGCCTCCCGTCCTGCCCGGCTTCCCGGTGCCGCGCAGCCTGAAGGCGGAGGCCCTCCGGGCGCTGCAGTCGGGGTCCGACCCCTCCGCCGGCCGCGGCGGCGCGGCCGCGAGCGGACTCACGGTCACGCTGACGGTGGATCCCAGCGTCGGCCCGGCGGAACTGCGGGCGGCCGCCGCGGCGCTGGCGCAGGCCCTGGCCATCGACGGGGAACGGGGGGATTCCATCAACATCGTCCGGGCGCCCCTGCCCTCCGGGAAACCGGAGGCGGCCGGGGGGGGATTCCGTCCCGACATGGCGGCCCTCGGGGAGACGCTGTGGCGCCTGGGACTCATCCTCTGCGCGACCCTCGCGCTCTGCGCCATGGCCCTGGGCGCGGTCCGGGTGCTCTCCGTCATCGCCGAGGTCCCGGGCCGGCGCGGCCGCGGGCTCGATCCCTTACCCATCGCGGTCCGCCGCCGGCCTCAGGATGCCGCGGACTTCCTGAGGGGCCGGCCGCCCGAGGACGCGCTGGCGGCGCTCCGCCGCGTCGATCCGGAGACCGCCGCGCTCCTCTTCCGGTCCATGAGCGACGAGACGCGGCGCACCCTGGCCGAGGCCCTGGCGGCGAAGAAGCCGGTGGCGCCGCGCCGGGCCAGGAAGGCCGTCGACGCCCTGCAGGAGCACCTCCGGGCGGAGGCCCTGGGCGGGGTCCTCCTTGAAGAGATCCTCCTGCGCTGTCCGCGCCGCATCCAGGACGCGGTGCTGGCCCATCTGGCGAACCTCCGGCAGGAGTCCTATTTCTCCCTGCGCCGGCGCGTGCCGACGCTGGAGGACCTGGCCGCAGCGGACCGGGAGACGCTGCAGAAACTGCTCTGCGCCTTCTCCTGCGAAGAGCTCGCCCTCGGGCTCTTCGAGGCCCCGGAGGAAGTCCGGAAAGGGTTCCTCGATGCCCTGCCCTCCCTCATCCGGGAGATGGTCGTGCAGACCGCGGCCCATCTCGTGCCGGATTCCCTCGATCACCCCGACGAGATACGCTCGCGCCTCTTCCTGCGCTGGAGGCGCCTCCAGCGCGCGGGCCGGGTGACCCCGTTGCTGGGGGCGGCCCCGCTCGCCGACCCTCCCGGGCCGGCCGCACCGTCCTCCGCATGACTCCTCTCCGGACCCTCGCCGCGCTCCTGCTGGCCCTCCCGCCCTGCTGCGGCTGCTCCGGCAGCCCCGTCCGCGACGACCGCGCGCCGGCCGTCGACGGGGCTGCGCTGACGGAAGCCGCGGCCGCCCCGGCCGCGGCGGAGCGCCTGCGCCGAATGAACTCCCGCCGCTCCGAGCTCCTCGACGAGGTCGGCGGCCTGGACGAAGCCGTGCCGCAGCTGTACCGGAGGGACGACCAGGACGGCCCCTCCGCGGCCGCGCGCGCGGTCGAAGCCTACGCCGATGAACAGAGCCTGGAATCCGTGCTCTACGCGCAGGCGGCCCTGGGCGCGGACCCGGGCAACCCAGCCCGGCAGAGATTGCTCAAGGTCCTGGAGGCGAAGACCGGCCTGCCCGGGGACCCGGACGGGATCCTGCCGCTCACCGCCCTCATCCAGCATGAACGCCAGAAGGCGGACCAGGCCTTCTTCGACCAGCGCTTCGGCGCCGCGCTCCAGGCCTGCCGCAAGGTCCTGCTCCTGACCCCGGAAGACAGCCGGGCCTGGGTCCGCCTGGGGTCCATCCAATTCGCCCTGGGGGATCTGCCCCGGGCCGAAGCCGCCTACCGCAAGGCTCGAGCCCTGGATCCCAAGGATGCCGAGGTCGTCGTCTTCATGAATGAACACGGCTGGCAATAATTCGGAAATAGCGCTGGATTATCCTACCTAACGTGCCCGCGGAAAACCCGGATCCCTACAAGAACTGGCTGGAGGACTTCAACCGCGAGGTCGACGAGACCGTGGCCCAGGGGGCCGCCCTCTCCGCGGAAGGAGTACCGCCGCGCTCCGAGGACCGCAGCCCCTTGGCTGCGGCGCCGCCGGAGAAGCCGTCGGTGGAGCGGGCGCTCAGCGACTTCCAGAATTGGTGGACGGGGGAGACCAGCGACCCCCAGAAGGGACCGGAACTCGAGGTGTCCCGCGAGGAAGTCCGCATCCTGAAGGCGCAGATGGCGGCGCAGCAGGATCCGGGCGGTTCCGCCCCGGACGCCCCGGAGCCGGGCTTCAAGAAACAGGAGGAGGAACGGCTCCGCCTGAAAGGGCGCATCGAACAGCTGGAGAACGACAACACGACGGTCCAGCGCCAGCACGACGAGATACAGCGGCAGGCCGCGGAGCTCCGCCTCTCCCTTTCCAAAGCGCAGGAGAGCCACGCGGAGGACGCTCGCCGCCAGGACGAGAAGCTGCGCCATCTCAGCGAACAGCTCCGCCTCCTCGGGGAGGACCGCCAGTTCCTCCAGAACGACCATTCCCGCCAGGCCTCGCGCATCGAGAACCTCGAGGCCGAGCTGAAGGCCGCCGCGACGGAAGCGGCGCGCCACGATTCCGAGAAGCGGGAGCTCCAGCGCCGGATCGCGCAGCTCGAGTCCGGCGTCCTGGAAGCCGAAACCCGCCGCGCGGTCCTGGAAGCCACGCTCAACGAGCTCCGCATGCAGGCGGGGGACCTCCAGGAGCGCTTCGTCCGCAGCCAGCGGTGCGCGGCCGCGGAGCTGGAAGCCCAGCGCCGGAAGGCCGCGGAAGAGTCCGTCCCTCCCGCGGCTTCCGAAAAGGAGCGGCTGGAAGCCGAGCAGCGCCTGCGGGAGACGACCCGCTACCTGGAGCTCAAACTCCGGGAGGTGCAGGACGAGAACAAAGGCCGTCTTGAGGAGTTCCGGGAGATGCTCGAGTCCGTGTCCCGGCTGGGGGCGAGGCAATGATGCGCTACTGGATCTATCACAACGGCGAGGTCCCGGGAAACTACGAGCCCGGAGAGTTGGCCGAGATCCCGGATTTCGGAGCCGCCTCCATGGTCTGCCCCGTGGAGGGGGGGATCGCGGAGCGGAACTGGCAGCAGGCCGCCCAGTTCCCGGACATCGTGTCGGCCCTGCGCCGCCGGGAGACCGCGCGGCGGCCCCTGCCGCCCGAGTCCCCCATGCCGGAGCTGCAGTCCTCCGACCCCGGAGTGACCGTGCGCGGCCCCAACGAGGTACTCAACGATTCCAGCGCGAAGATATTCCGCCATGTGACCGACATCATGAAGGAGCTGGAGAACCGGCGGGCCGAGCGGGCCCTGAACCAGTCCCTCCAGCGCCAGGTCATCGAGCTCAAGAACGAGCTCCTGGCCTTGAAGGAGCGCAACCAGTTCCTGCAGAGCCGGGCCGACCTCATCCCCGCTTTCGAAGACCGCGAGAAGAGCCTGCAGGAGACCCTCGGCTCCCTCCGCTCGGACCTCCAGGAGCGCGAACAGCGCATCCGGGGCCTGGAGGTCCAGGCCAAGGTCCTCCAGGAGGAACTGGCGAAGGTCCGCTCCGAGTCCGCGCAGAGCGCCGAGGACGCGCGCCGCCAGAGCACGCTCGCGGCCGGGCTGTCGAAGGAGCTCGCGGAAAAGGAGTTCACGCTGGCCAAGGCGTTCGGCGTCATCCGCCGCCTGGAGGAAGTCCTGGGAGAGATCCTGCCCGAGAGCGTCTCGGGCATCAGCCGGGAAGTCCCGGGCTACACCTCCCTTCCGCCCCGCCCGGTCCCGGCTCCCGAGATCCGCGTGCGCTCAGTGGAGCTGGAACCCGCCGCGGCCGTCAGCGAGGACCGCGCCCCCTGGGACGTCGCCGAACCGCGGCCCGCCATGGACGTCCTCGCGGACGCGCCGGGGGAACCGCCGGCCCGCTGCACCGCGGCCTACACCGTGGACACCGGCCTCCCCGACGCCCCGACTCCCCTCCCTCCCGAAGGCACGGTGGCGCCCCTGCCTCCTCCGTGGCAGGCGGCGTTCGATCGCCTGAGCCGCATCTTCCGCCGGAAATAGATCCCCGCCTCCGTCTTAATTGGCACTCGCGATTAGCGATTGACAACTTTGCTCGAACGTTGTTATAATTGGCAATCGATCGACTTGAGTGCCAAGAAGGGCTCATGGATCGGAATCCATTCGGAGGTATTGAAAGATGGCAGAAGCGACGCTTACCAAAGTGAAGATCCAGCCTCTCGGCGACCGGGTCCTGGTTCAGCCCATCGAACAGAAGGAAGTGAAGAAGGGCGGCATCATCATCCCGGACACCGCCAAAGAGAAGCCGCAGGAAGGGAAGATCATCGCGGCCGGCAAGGGCAAGCTCACGGACGAGGGGAAGGTCATCCCCATGGACGTGAAGCCCGGCGACCGGATCCTGTACGGGAAGTACTCCGGATCCGAGATCAAGCTCGACGGCGAAGACTACCTCATCATGCACCAGGAAGACATCCTGGGCATCCTGAGCTGACCGGAATCGATCCTTATATAAGGTAATTCAGGAGGAATCTAGATGGCGAAGCAAATCGTTTACAATACGGAAGCGCGCCAGAAGCTCCAGGACGGCATCAACAAGCTGGCCGATGCCGTGAAGGGCACGCTGGGCCCGCGGGGACGCGGCGTCGTCCTCGAGAAGAAGTACGGCTCCCCGTTCGTGGTGGATGACGGCGTGACCATCGCGAAGGAGATCGAACTCCCCAACGGTCTGGAGAACATGGGCGCCCAACTGCTCAAGGAAGTCGCCTCCAAGACCAACGACATGGCCGGCGACGGAACCACCACGGCCACGCTGCTGGCCCAGTGCATGCTCAACGAAGGCATCCGCAACATCACCGCGGGCGCCAATCCCCGCAGCCTCCAGCGCGGCATCGAGCTGGCGGTCCGGACGGTGGTCGCGGAGCTCAAGAAGAACCACAAGCCCGTGAAGACCTGGGACGACAAGGCCCAGATCGCGTCCATTGCCTCCAACGACAAGGAGATCGGCAAGATGATCGCCGACGCGATGGAGAAGGTGGGCCACGAGGGCGTCATCACGGTCGAGGAAGGCAAGACCGCGACGACCGAGCTCGAGGTCGTGGAAGGGATGCAGTTCGACCGCGGCTACCTGTCCCCGTACTTCGTCACGGACGCGGAGCGGATGGAGGTCGTCCTGGATGACGCCTACGTCATCATCACGGACAAGAAGATCTCCTCCATGAACGAGCTCCTGCCCCTGCTCGAGAAGGTCGCGCAGAGCGGCAAGCCGTTCCTCATCATCGCCGAGGATGTCGAGGGCGAGGCCCTCGCGACCCTGGTGGTCAACAAGCTGCGCGGCACCCTGAAGGCCGCCGCGGTGAAGGCTCCGGGCTTCGGCGACCGCCGCAAGGACCTCCTGCAGGACATCGCCACGCTGACCGACGGAAAGGTCATCAGCGAAGAGCTCGGCATCAAGCTGGAGAAGGCCGGGATCGACATGCTCGGGCGGGCGAAGACGGTCCGCATCGACAAGGAGAACACGACCATCGTCGGCGGAGCCGGCAAGAAGTCGGAGATCACCAAGCGGGCGGACAACATCCGGACCCAGATCAAGGAAACGACCTCCGATTACGACCGTGAGAAGCTCGAGGAGCGCCTCGCGAAGATCTCGGGCGGAGTGGCCGTGATCAACGTCGGCGCGGCGACCGAGACCGAAATGAAGGCGCGCAAGGAGAAGGTCGAGGACGCGAAGAACGCGACCAAGGCCGGCGTCGAGGAAGGTCTCGTCGCGGGCGGCGGCGTGGCGCTGTTCTCCTGCCAGAAGGTGCTGGACCTCCTGAAGGTCGGGTGCGACGACGAGATGACCGGGATCCGGATCGTGCGGCGGGCGCTGGAAGCGCCTCTGCGCCAGATCGCGGAGAACTCCGGGATGGAAGCGTCCGTCGTGGTCGACTACATCCGCAAGAACGCGGAAGGCATCGGCCTCAACGCCGAGACCGGCGAATTCACGAACCTGCTCAAGGCGGGCATCGTGGACCCCGTGAAGGTGACGCGCGCCGCGCTCGAGAACGCGGCCTCGATCGCCTCCACGGTGATCAACACCTCGGTGCTGATCGCGGACATCCCCGAAGAGAAGAAGGAAGACCACTCCCACGGCGGCGGCATGGGCGGAGGGATGGGCGGCGGGATGTACTGAACCTCACCCGAGGACCGGAAACGGTCCCCGGCAGAAGCAGGCCCCCGGCGGCGAACCCGCCGGGGGCCCTTTTTCATCCCGGCCGCCTTTCCGGTAGGTCCTTTATCCCCTTGCGCCCGCGCCCCAAATATATTATGGCGGCGCGTTTCGACGCGGAAAATATGGTATACTGTCATTCTGGTGGAAGAAGAGGTCTGTTCTCCACATCGGGTCCTTGACAATCTGAGACGCATCCGTGAGCGCATCTCGGCCGCCGCTCGGCGCGCCGGCCGGGACCCGGGAGCGGCGGAGATCGTCGCGGTCATCAAGAGCGCCCGGCCGGAAGACGTCCGGGCCCTGCTGAACAGCCGCAGGATACGCTGGATGGGGGAGAACCGCATCCAAGCCGCCCGGCAGAGGCCGGACAGCACCGGCCCCGCGGGACGCAGGTTCATCGGCCACCTGCAGACCAACAAGGCCCGGCAGGCGGTCGGACTGTTCGAGTGGATCGACTCACTGGACTCGCTCCGCTTAGCGGAGGCCCTGGAAAAGGCCCTCCAGCCGCAAGGGAGCCGCCAGAAGGTGCTGATTCAGGTGAAGCTGACGAGCCGGGAGTCGCAGGGCGGGGTAACGCCGAGCGACCTGGAAGGGTTCCTGGACGGCCTGAGCGGATTCCCGAGCCTGATCCCGGGAGGATTGATGGGCATCGCCCCCTTCATCGAGCCTTTGGAGGCGGTCCGGCCGCACTTCCGGACGATGCACGAGCTTTTCGTGAAGCACTTCGGAGACCGGAAGCTGGAAGACGGCGGCCCGTACCTGTCGATGGGCATGAGCCGGGATTTCGAGATCGCAGTCGAGGAGGGCGCGAACCTGGTGCGTATCGGCACCGCCCTCTTCGAGAATAGCCGGACCGGGCATTAAGAGATTTATCGCAGACATGCCTCTACAACATCAGGGAGGATACGAATGATCGTGAAAGTACGCGTCATCCCCAACGCAGGTGAGAACGAGGTCATCAGCCGGATCGGCAGCGTCCTACGAGTGAAGGTGACGGCGCCGCACGTGAACGAGAAGGCGAACGGACCCCTTGGCCAATACCTGGCCGAGTTCTTCGAGGTCAAGCAGCGCTGCATCAACATCATCCGCGGCGCCAAAGGCCGGGAGAAGACGGTGGAGATCACCGGGAAGAGCGAGGAATCCCTCAAGCGCGTCATGGAGGCGATCCCCTGAAGTCGCCGGCCCGGAGTCGGAGGCCGGAGGCGGTCAGTCCGCCTCCGGCCTTCCGTTTTTCCGGACCCTGAAGCACCCCTCCCATGAGAAAACAGAGACGCGTCCAAGAGGTACAGCCCCTGCGCCGCCGCGGCGACGCCATCTTCGTCATCGACCAACTGCTTTTGCCCCGCAAGACCGTCTACCGCCGCTGCGCCACTCCCCGTGAGACCGCGGCCGCGATCCGCGACATGGTCCTGCGCGGCGCCCCGCTCATCGGCTGCGCCGCCGCCTACGGGTACGCGTTCGGCGCCCGGGGAGTGAAGACCGCGTCCCCGGCGGTCCTGCGCAAGCTGGACCGGGATGGAGCCCTGCTTCTGGCCTCCCGGCCGACCGCCGTCAACCTGGCCTGGGCGGTCGCCCGGATGGCGGGGAAAGCCCGGGAACTGCACCGCGCGGGCAGCGGCCGGTTCTACGCGGAATTGCTCGTCGAGGCAGACCGGATCGCCGAGGAGGACGTCTCGGCTAACCGCCGCATGGCGGAGCTCGGGGCGCGGCTCCTCCGGCCCGGTTCCGTGGTCATGACCCTCTGCAACGCGGGGGCCCTGGCGACCACGGGCATCGGCACGGCCCTGGGAGTGGTCCGCCGCGCCTACCGGCTGGGCCGGGTGAAGCACGTCTACCCCTGCGAGACCCGCCCCTACCTTCAGGGCAGCCGGTTGACCCTCTGGGAGCTGATGCGGGAGGGCATCCCCGCCACGCTCATCACCGACAGCATGGCGGCCCATATCATGAAGACGGAGCGCATCGATGCCGTCTTCGTGGGAGCCGACCGCATCGCGGCGGACGCGGACGTGGCCAACAAGATCGGCACCTACGGCCTGGCCATCCTGGCCCGGGCGCACGGCGTCTCATTCTACGTCGTCGCCCCCTCCAGCACCGTGGACCTGTCCCTGCGCTGCGGAGGTGACATCCCCATCGAGGAACGCTCTTCCCGCGAAGTCCTATGGGTGGGGAAGCATCCGATCGCCCCCCGGGGGGCCCGGGCCCGCCATCCCGCCTTCGACGTGACCCCGCACCGTCTCGTCACCGCCATCGTCACCGAGCGGGGGGTCGTCCGGCCGGTGAACGGCGCGGTCCTGCGCCGCGTGCTGGGAAAAGCCCGCTGAGGGCCAGCCGAGCCGGGAATGTGCTATGCTAGACGCATTCGGACGCTTCTTTCGATCCTGACCAGGAGCGTGATCCCATGATCCCACCATACAGCATAGTGTTCGTGACCGCCCCGGACCGCAAGGCCGCGGATACCATTGCCGACGGCCTCATCAACGCGCATCTGGCCGCCTGCGTGAACATCGTCCCCGGACTGTCTTCGGTCTATTGGTGGGAGAAGAAGGTACAGCGCTCCGAGGAGATCCTGCTGATCATCAAGACCCGGACCGCCCTGCTGGCCGAATTGGGCGATTTCGTCAAGAAGAACCACCCTTCCTCCGTTCCGGAAGTGATCTCGGTGCACATCCAGGACGGGTTTAAAGGTTATCTCGATTTCATCGGGGCCAACACCCTCTTCACCAAGCGGAGCCGCGAAGGTCCACGGGCTTGACCCTTGTTCCAGACCACTGTCACCGTCAGCCAGATCCTCGAGGAAACCCCCGAAGTCAAGACGCTCCGTCTCGACCTGCCGGAAGGGTCTGACTTCCGTTTCCGGCCCGGACAATCGGTCCGCCTGGGCCCCGCTGACGCCGCGAACCCGCACCGCCACTACGCCATCGCCTCCTCGCCCCTGGAAGCCAGCTACCTGGAAGTGGCGGTGGAGCGTCCCGGCTCCGGAACGGGCTCCCTCTTCTCGCTCCGGGGCGGGGATCCCCTGGTCCTCAGCGGGCCTTTCGGCTCCTGGAGCTTCCGGGACGAGGACCGTCTCGCGATCCTGATATGCTCCGGAGCCGCGATCGCGCCGCTCCGCTCGATCATCCGCTACGTCCTCGACAAGGGCCTGCCCAGCCGCCTCGCCCTCTTCTACTCCGCCGCCGCCCCGTCCCGGATCGTCTTCCGCAGGGAGCTCGAGCAATTCTCGGCCCGGGGCGTCCTGGTGCATACGACGATCACCGAGCCTTCCTTTCCGGAGGAGGAAGGGCTGTGGGAAGGGCCGACCGGGCCGCTGAAGGCCGCCGCCATCCGGAGAGCGGTCCCCGACTACCTCGATGCCGTCTACTATCTATGCGGCCCGTCCGCCATGCTGACTCGCCTGCGGCCCCAACTGCGCGCCATCGGCGTACCGGACGAATCCGTCCGCGCCGAGACCTGGTGGGAGGCCTGATGGCCCGGGGGCTCATCCTCGCCTCGGCCTCCCCGCAGCGCAAGAAGCTCCTCAAGAGCCTCCGCGTCCCTTTCCGCATCATCCCGGCCGACATCCCCGAGGATTCGGCGCAGAAGCGCCCCCAGCGCCTGACCGTGCAGCTGGCCCTGCGCAAAGCGCGCGCCATCGCGGCCCGGCATCCCAAGGCCCTGGTCCTGGGGGCGGACACGGTGGTCGTCTGCCGCGGGGTGATCCTGGGCAAGCCCCGGGACCGCAAGGAGAGCTCGGACATCCTCCAGGCCCTCAACGGCCGATGGCACCGGGTCTACACCGGGGTGGCGCTCATCGACGGGGCCACCAAGAAGGTCTGGCGGGCGGTGGTGACCAGCCGGGTCAAGGCCCGCCGCCTGCGCCCCGAGGACCTCCAGCGCTTCGTCGGCCGCCACATGGACAAGGCCGGCGCCTACGCGGTCCAGGACCACGGCGACCCCTTCATCGAGCGCATCGAGGGCCCGGTGGACAACGTCATCGGCCTCCCCATGACCTGCGTCCGGGACCTCCTGCGCCGCGCCTGCCGGAGCCGCGCCAAGCCCACGGAGGGACGCTGACCCCCTTCCGGACCGCCGTCTGCCTGCGCGTCGGGAACATCCTCCTGTACTTCCTGCTCGTCTGGCGCCTGCAGACCGGAGGACGCCTCATCTCCCTGGCGCTGCCGGCCCTGGCGGTGTTGGCCTACGGCGCGGCCAACGGGGCGGCCGCCTTCTTCCGGCGCGAGGCGCGGGGGGGATTCGAGGCGGGTCTCCTCACCGCCGACATCGTGTTCCTCGGCTGGATCACCTACTGGAGCGCCTCCGGAGAGTCCCACCTCGCCCTGGCCTTCGCCCTGCCCCTGACCCTCGCGGTGCTCCGCCTGGAGACGGCGGCGGCGTCCGGGACGACCGTACTCACCCTGTCGTCCTTGCTCCTGGCCTCGCGCTGGCATGGGAGCGTGGACCCCGCGGACCTCGGGTACCGGCTCGCGGTCCTGACCGCGCTCAGTTGGGGGCTCGGCCTGACGGCCCGTTCCGCCTCGCGTTCCCGCACCGAGGAGGTCCAGACCAAGAGCGCGCTCCACCGGAGCATGATCTTCCACGAGTTCCTCAGCCACGTCCTGTTCCAGATGCGCGAATACCTCACCTCCATCACCACCGTCAGCACCCATCTGGCGGCCACGGCGCCGGAAGGGCAGGTGAAGGACCTGTCGGGAAAGCTCGCCCGGATGATCGGGGAGCTCAACGGCAAGATCAAGCGGATGTTCGAGACGGTCGAATCGCACTCGACCACGCGCCGCCCGCCGCAGCCGGCCCAGCTCGGGTTCTCGCTCGGCGAGCTCCTGCATGAGAGCCTGGACCTCGCCCGCGCCGCCTATCCCATCCCGGAGCTGCATCCCCGGGTCTGGTGCGACCCCCAGATCGGGCCCCTCCAGGGGGACCGGCGGCTCCTGCTCGCCGTCTTCGCGACGGTGATCGAAAACTCGCTGGAGTCCTTCCTGCTCCGCCAGAAGGTGGGTGACCTGAACATCTCCGCGCGCAAGCTGGGGGAGCTGGCCCAGGTCGAGATCGTCGACGACGCGGGGGGGATGCTGCCCGGGGACCTCGAGCGCGCCTTTCAGCCGCTCTTCACCACCAAGGCCGCGACCGGGCACGTGGGCCTGGGGCTGTCCATGTCGCGCCGCATAATCGAGCGCTACGGGGGCACCCTCTCTTTGCGCAGCGAGAAGGGCCGCGCCATGGTGCGCGTCGAGATCCCGCTCTCGCCCACGCTGCCGCGCATCCGCACCGAAGAATCCACCTGGGCCGGCCGCCGGCCCCAGTCGCTTCATTAGCCGCCTATCGTTCCGCCTCCCCACCTACGCCCAGAAGCGGTATAATCGCTGACATGCGGAGACTCAAGTGCCCGAAATAAGCCGTTTCCTTGGGATCGTCATCGCCATGTTCTACGACGACCACAACCCTCCGCATTTCCATGCGCGGTATGGGGGGAACAAGGCCGCGATCGTCATCCGGGATTTCAGCGTCATGGATGGGAGCTTGCCTCCGAGAGTCATGGGACTGGTGATGGAATGGGCCGCGATCCATCGCGCCGAGCTGGAGCGCGATTGGGAGAACGCGAAAGCGCGGCAGCCCCTGGTGCCCATCGCTCCGCTGGAGTGAACCACTTATGCAGGACGTAGTCGAAGTTAAGCACGTGCAAGGGTATCTTCTGGAGCTGGCCTTCGAGGATGGGAAGAGGGGCGTTGTGGACTTGGCCAAATACGCCAGTCTGGGCGGGGTGTTCGAGTCCCTGAGGAACCCCAGCTACTTCGGACGCGCTTACCTGAACAGGGACCTCGGTACGGTCTGCTGGCCCGATGGGCAGGACATCGCCCCCGAGACGCTCTACGACATGATCCCCGGCGGCGCCGAGCCACGCTGACCAAGCCCGGCCATCCCCCCCGCATCCGCACCGAACACTCCACCTGGGCCGCCCGCTGCCGGCGAATTGCTGTCCCGCAACTCACATTCATTGCAAGAATCACAAACCTTACTTGAGTGTCTAACCCGTTGCCTGCGTTGTCTTTCGCGACGATCCGCAGTGTGCGCTGCCCTTCGGGGAGATCAGCGGGCGGATCATGGTAGAACGTGTACGATCCCATCGCGTAAGGATGCCACGCTGCAGCAGCCCCATCAACATAGAATTCAATAGTGTCCGGATTCACGCCGCTCAGCTCATCATCAAGCGTCACCACGATGCGAGGTCTTGCCGCATTGATAGCGACCCCGGGAATAGGAGCATTGTCAGTATAGATGGCTACATCTGCTACAAGAATGCGTTTGACGAAAAGGGACACCTTGTCGACGACAAAGCTCACGACTTCATCGCCAGCGGGATCGCCAGCGGCCGGGTCCATCGGATCAGGGCTTACAATCTTCAGCCTTGCGGTGTAAGTCTGGCCGTTAACAAGGCCCTGGCCTGGCCCGACGACAAACGTCGGCGTGAAAGTCTTGACCTCGCCGGGGCTCAAAGTCTCTGTCGCAGTATCGGTGGGACTGGTCACAAAAGCGCTATCGCCGGTTACGATAACCTTTATGCTGTTAATTGTGTCGCCGCCCGGATTGCCCTGGATATCAGCATTCTTAATCGGCCAAGGAACGCGGACATCAACGCCGGGCTTAACGTATATCTGCCCAAAAGCCATGCTGCCGCCGAGACTGACAATCAGTCCCACGGCGGCGTATTCTTTGACTCGGCGCAAGTTCATCTTGACCATACTTCCACAGGCAGTTCCGAACTGTAATTGAGGAATCAAACTATCGTCTGCTCATCCTCTATTCATCTGAAGTACTTTTTAAGATCACGACAACTGCCACGGTATTTGGGGTCTTCCACGTTTATGAAACCAACCTTCTCATGGGCGAGGCCCACCCGGTCTGCTCGACCCCAGGAAAGAAGGTAAATACTTGGCCCATTTTCCCCCGGCCCCCGTGGCACGAATGACCACATAACCTGACCATCGGCCTTCGCTATGGCGTTCAGTGCATCCCTGACAGTGACATTGGAGAGTTCTAGGTCAATACAGGCATAACGCGGGTCTCCCGTCATGGAGATACCAACGCCGGGAATCTTTGCCTGGCGGAAAACATCGAAAGCAGCCTTTAAGCTCAAGGAATCTCGGATCGAGACGTGATCGAGCCTTCTCGCTAGGATGTCCTCCCCCTTCCGCCTCTTCGGTTCCAGAACAAGCACCCCA